>Ga0247823_10002444_pt1 | contig 15313 bp, 15 predicted proteins | sample 13C_PalmiticAcid_2_FD_192426 | JGI IMG/M metagenome (GOLD analysis project Ga0247823, IMG submission 192426) | Soil microbial communities from agricultural site in Penn Yan, New York, United States - 13C_PalmiticAcid_Day30 | ecosystem: Environmental > Terrestrial > Soil > Agricultural land...
TGGATGACTAGGCCGAGATCGGCAGGTCGAGGCCGCGAGCGGCGACGTCGGTGGCGACGCAGACCTTGGCATGGCCGTCACGCAGCGCTTGCAGCGCGTCGTTACGTTCGCGCTGACCCATTTCGCCGGAAAGACCGACGGCATGGAAGCCGCGCTCGCGCAGGGCGCTGTGCAGGTGGCGGACGTTTTCGCGGGTGGCGCAGAAGACGAGGGCGCGGCCGGCTTCGAAGAAGCGCAGCACGTTGACGACGGCGCGTTCGGTGTCGCCGGGCGACACGCGCATGGCGCGATAGTCGATGTCGCCGTGCGGCTCGGTGGCGCTGGTCGTGTCGATACGGAAGGCGTTGCGCTGATAGTTCTTCGCCAGCATGGCGATGCCGCGCGCGATCGTGGCGGAGAACAGCAGCGTGCGACGCGTTTCGGCGTTGGTGGCGTCGAGCAGCTGTTCCAGCTCTTCGCGGAAGCCGAGGTCGAGCATCTCGTCGGCTTCGTCGAGCACGGCGACTTTCAGGCCCGAGAGATCGAGATAGCCTTTGGTGAGGTGGTCGCAGAGACGGCCCGGCGTGCCGATGACGATATGGCAGCCGCGCGACAGCTGTTGTTGTTCGGCGCGCACGCTCATGCCGCCGACGCACTGGACGATGCGGGCGTTGGTGTCGGCGTAGAGCCATTCGAACTCGCGGCTGATCTGCATGGCGAGTTCGCGGGTCGGCGCGATGATCAGGGCGAGCGGCTGCTGGCTCGGCTGGCTGAAGCGCTCAGCGTCGCCGAGTAACGTGGGAGCGAGCGCAAGGCCGAAGGCTACGGTCTTGCCCGAGCCCGTCTGCGCGGAGACGAGGAGATCGGCGTCGCGATCTGCTTCGGTGACGGCAAGCTGGACGGAGGTCGGTTCGGCATAACCACGCGCGGCGAGGGCGCGATCAAGCGCAGGGTGTACGGCTGGGAAGGGCATTGGGGTTCGTTTCGTATCGGCGGGCCGTCCCGATGTGCGGGAAACAGTGCGCAGGTGGGGAGGCCGGGTATGGCTGCGCTGCTGTACATGAAAGCCCGTTAAAAGCCAGTGGATAAAGCGGCGCAGAGCAGGAGCCGGAATGGCACAGGGTAAACGGGATTGGCCTTGAAATGGGGGTATATGAGGGTATCGCAAGGGGAAAGACCGGCCTTCCAGCAGGCCGGTAAGCAGGGAATGGCCGCGACATGAAAGCCGCAGCAGCGCTCGATTACAGGGAGATCGCCCGGCGCAGGCTGCCGCGGTTCATGTTCGAGTACGTGGATGGCGGCTCCTATGACGAAGCGACACTGGCGGCGAACCGGGACGATCTGAAGCGGATCGCCCTGCGTCAGCGCGTGCTGCGGGACGTCTCGGGTCTCGACCTTTCGACCACGCTGTTCGGACAGAAGCTGAGCATGCCGGTGGCGCTCGCGCCGATTGGTCTTGCGGGCATGCTGGCGCGGCGTGGCGAGGTGCAGGCGGCAAGAGCGGCTGAGGCGGCGGGCATTCCGTTCACGCTGTCGACGGTGTCGGTCTGCGATCTCGGCGAAGTCGTGCGCGGCGTCACCAGGCCGATCTGGTTCCAGCTCTACATGATCCGCGACCGCGCCTTCATGCGAGACATGATGGCCAAGGCGAAGGCGCTCGGTTGCTCCACCATGATTTTCACGGTCGATATGCCGGTGGCTGGTTCGCGCTATCGCGACAGGCGCTCGGGCATGTCGGGCGCGCCGGGCATGCTTGGCGCAGGCAGGCGGGCGTTTCAGGCGGCGCAGCATCCTGCATGGGCGTGGGACGTTGGCGTGCTGGGCGGGCCGCACCATCTCGGCAATGTCGCGCCGACGCTGAAGGGCAAGACCGGGCTGGATGACTTTTTCCACTGGCTGGGCAGCAATTTCGATCCGTCGATCTCGTGGAAGGATCTCGATTTCATCCGTCAGGAATGGACGGGACCGCTGATCATCAAGGGCATACTGGATGCCGAAGATGCGCGTGAAGCGGTGAAGCAGGGCGTCGATGGCATCGTCGTGTCGAACCATGGCGGGCGGCAGCTGGATGGCGTGCCGTCAACTGCGCGGGCGCTGCCGGCGATTGCGGATGCGGTGGGCGATCAGCTGACCGTGCTGGTCGATGGCGGCATTCGCTCGGGGCTCGATGTCGTGCGCATGCTGGCGCTGGGCGCGAAGGGGGTGCTGCTCGGGCGTGCATGGGCGTATGCGTTGGCCGGTGCGGGCCAAGCAGGCGTGAGCCATCTGCTGCAGCTCGTCGAAGCGGAAATGCGCGTGGCCATGTCGCTGACGGGCGTAACCCGCATCGATCAGATCAGCCGCGATATTCTCGTGCGCGACTAGTTGCCCAGCGCGCGCTGGCGTGGGCCGTCGAACAGCCTATCGAGCTGGTCGATGCGTTCGTCATAGCGCTTGTTGAGGCATTTCTTGTCGGCCTCGCACTTCGCGCGCTCGGTCAGCCAGGCACGCTGTTCGTCGATCAGCGCGCCGCGGCCGCCCATCAGAAGCATGCCGCGCAGCAGCGTGTACTGCGTCGCCACCACCGTATCCTTTTGCAGGATGGCCTTGTCGGCACAGATCGCCTTCTCGTCCTTGGCCTTTGCCTTGGCGCAGTTCATCAGCCCCCAATCCTTCGCGGAAGCGGTGGGCGCGATAACGACGGCGGCGAGAAGAACGAGAGCAATGCGCATGGACAACTCCCTTTGCGCTGGAATCTAGCGGGCGTCGCAAGGCGAGGCGAGAGGCTTCAGACAACGGCGCCGAACAGGCTGCCAATCCCTGCGGTAACCGCCATGGCGACCGCGCCCCAGAACACAACACGTACGGTTGGCCTTAGGGCGTTTGCGCCGCCGGCATAGGCGCCTAGGAAGCCCAGAAGCGCGAGATAGATGAGCGATCCTGTCCCCACCCAGATTGCGAGCCCGGCCATGGGCGCGAGCCATGTCACCAGGAGTGGCAGCCCCGCGCCTACCGAGAAACTGACAGCAGAAGCGAAGGCCGCCTGGATCGGCCGGGCCTCGGTTAGTTCGGAAATGCCGAGTTCGTCGCGCGCATGGGCGGCGAGTGCATCCTTGGCGGTGAGCTGGTCGGCAACCTGCCGGGCAAGGTCGGGGTCGAGGCCGCGTTCGATATAGATGTTCGTGAGTTCCTGCCGCTCGTGCTCGGGCATTTCTGCAAGCTCGCGCGTCTCGCGCTTGAGGTCGGCTTGTTCAGCGTCGCGCTGGGAGCTGACCGAAACATACTCGCCCGCCGCCATCGACATAGCGCCCGCGACAAGGCCAGCGCCACCTGCGATCAGCAGCGCTTCACGCCCGGCGCCGGAAGCGGCGACGCCCACAATCAGGCTGGCGGTGGAGACGATGCCGTCATTCGCGCCAAGCACGGCTGCGCGCAGCCAGCCTATCCGATCGACGGCATGGAGTTCGGTGTGCGGAGAGCGGCGCGCCTTGGGCACGCTTACTGGACCTCGTCCGTATCCCAGACGCCGCGAACAGCGATGTCAGCCTCGACGCCGATATTGTACCAGGCGAGACGGTCCTTCGAAGCATTCACGATGATGAAGTGCTCGTGCGGCTTCATCGCGAGCGTCAGCTGGTTGCGGAGCTGCTGGACGGTCTGCTTGGAACGCAGCACCCACATGTCGCCGGCGGCACGGGTCATCTTGCCGGACTCACGCAGCACGCGCTCGAAGCGGTCATTGCCGGCAAGCAGGCGGGCGGCGATGAAATAGTTGGAGACCGGAACTTCGGTCTCGCCAGCATCGAGACGGGGCTCGCCGAACTTGCGCTTCTTCGGACCCTTGAAGTCCCAGCGCAGGTTGGGGTGATGGTCGGCGCGGTGGAAGTCGATGTCGGCGCCACAGGCGATGAACGTGCCGGCCTGGACGCGGCCCTCTTTCAGGAAATCGATCAGGCGGGAACGCGGGTAGGGGCCGTATTCCTTGTCAGCGATCTTGATGCGCCACTTGATGCTTTCGAAGGGGGGCGGCGCGATTTGCGGCCCCTCTTCGTCCCCCGTTTCCACAGGCTCTCTTAATTCAAGCGTATCGCTCATAAGACAGCGTGTTCCGCTAACCCCTCTTTGTGGTTAGTTGTAGGTGAAATCACCTTGTCCAAAGGTTAAACGGAGGTCCCCATGAGCCAGTACGAATTCATCAAAACCGAGGTCGAGGGCAACCTCTTCATCGTCACGATCAACCGTCCGGACCAGCTGAATTGCCTGCATCCTATGGCAAATGCGGAGTGCGGCGCGGCTTTTGACGAGTTCGCAGCCAACCCAGACCTCTGGGTCGCCATCGTCACAGGCGCAGGCGAAAAAGCCTTCTCGGCTGGCAACGATCTCAAATTTGCGGCCTCCGGCCAGAAATCGCCGGTGCCGATGCCGTCCACGGGCTTTGGCGGCCTTACCTCGCGTTATGACCTCTACAAGCCGGTTATCGCGGCTGTGAACGGCTTCGCCATGGGCGGCGGCTTCGAGATCGCGCTGGCGAGCGACATCATCATCGCGGCCGAGAATGCCAAGTTCGCCCTGCCGGAGCCGAAGGTCGGCTTTGCGGCTTTGGCGTCGGGCATGCACCGTCTGCCGCGCGAAGTGCCGCTGAAGAAGGCGATGGGCATGATGCTGACGGGACGCGTGGTCGGCGCGGCCGAGGGCAAGGAGATCGGCTTCGTCACGGAGGTTGTGCCGCAGGGCAAGGCTCTGGAAGAAGCCAAACGCTGGGCCGGTATGATCCTGGAATGCTCGCCGATGGCGATCAAAGCCACGAAAGAGACGGTGCTGACTGGTCTCAAGCAGGCAGACCTCAAGACGGCGTTCGACCACAAGGTTCCGGGCATCGCGAAACTGCTCGCTTCGGCCGACCACAAGGAAGGCCCCAAGGCGTTCGCAGAGAAGCGCAAGCCGGTCTGGAAGAACGAGAACTAATAAGCGTCACCGGCGGGCTGGGGAGTTCTGGAGTTCGCCGTGACGTCTGCTCCTGACTTTACTGAACTGGCCGCCGCGCACGGCATCGAGCTCGACAAGGATGCTTCGATGCTGCGCGTGGGCGGCTCCGACGCCGAGTATTTCGGCGCGATGGCGCGCGATGCATCCGGCGCCTACTGGATGCTGCGCGCGCCACGCCGTGGCGATGTTCAGCTGGCCGGGCGGCAGGAAGCGCGCGTGCTCGACTTCGTACGCGGGAAGCTGCCGGTCGTCGTGCCTGACTGGCGGGTGCATACGGACAAGCTGATTGCTTATCGCGTGCTGCCGGGCGTTCCCGCGGCGGAGATCGATCCGCTGATGGGCGAACTGATCTGGCGCCTGCCGCAGGGCAGCGTGCCGGAGACGTTCAACGACAGCCTCGCCGCGATGATGGCTAAGCTGCATGGCCTCGATGTTACTGCTGCCGAGAGCACTGGTGTTCCCGCCATGAAGGCAGACGAGCTACGCACGCGCATGAAGCTGCGCATGGAGGAGTGCAACACACTCGCGCCTGTGCCGGAAAAGCTGTGGGGACTCTGGCAAAAGTGGATTGATGGCGATGGCTTCTGGCCCTCGCATGTCGCGCTGGTGAATGGCGACATCTATCACCCGCACCTCTTCGTCGATGCCGACTATCGGGTCATGGGCATCGATGACTGGTCGAGCGCGGAGATCACCGATCCCGCAAACGACTTCTCGCTCTATTTCGCGGCGGCGGGCAGGGAAGCGCTGGAGGACCTGTTGCGTCGTTACGAGCGGGCTGGCGGACGCACTTGGGCACGCATGGCTGATCAGGCGGAGATGTACTACTGGGCCAGCCCCGTGCGCTTTGCCGCTTACGCCATGAAGACGGGCGATCTCTCGCACCTGATGAATGTCAGGAACATGGTCCACCGCTATGCGGCTATGCTTGAAGACAGCGGATATGCCGGATAGCAGGCGCTAGATATCCGTGCCGTGCAGGGTGCGGTAGTCGATGGCGAAGCCGCCGTCGATGTAGCGGACGCAGGTGCCTGCGCGTTCGCCGATCTGCACGCGGTCGCCGATCATCGGGCGAGGGCCAGCGGTCTTGAGGGCGACGCCGAAAATGGAGACGTCAGCCACGGCGCAGGCTATTGAGACGCCATTGTAGCGAGCGATGATTTGGCCGCCGCCGGGGCGGCGCTCGCCTTCGCGCTCGTCGACGAGGCCGAGGCGATCCTTGTTGATCAGCCAGGTGAGCATGTCCGCGATCTTGTCGCGCTTGCGCGGCGGCACGGTGAACTGGACGGCGTATCCGATCTCGTTGAGGACGCGCGCGACGACGCCTTCGACCCGGCCGATGCTGTCGATATAGAGAACGAGGTTTTCACCCTCGCTGAGCGGACGCGCGAGATTGATGCGCAGGCCGCCGGCGCAGACGTCGACAGTGGTGCAGGTGAACTCTTCGCCGGAGCCTGTAAGTCCGCGCACGCGGACGGCCCAATTCACACGGCGATGCTTCCTGCGATCCTGCGCTTCCATGCGCCGGAGCGACGGTTTTTCTGCATGCGCCAAATGCATAGACGTCCCCCGCGCGGAGAGAGGGATCTCCCCAGTACGCAAAGTTAAAGGGGCAATGGTTTACAAGCCCTTGCGTGACTCTTGGTCAGGCTTTGGCGGAGGCGGGCTGACGGGTTCGCGCGGCGCCGGACTGCGTCGGGCCAGCTCTGGATGCTGGCGCGACAGGCAGTAGGGCGGAGGCGATTTCCGGGTCATCTCGAGCTGACGATCCTGACCGCGGGGCTAAGCGAGGGGGCAGGCGGGAAGATCGCCAGCGCCTGCAGGCGGCGAAGCGGCCGGCCGGCGAGAACTTCTTCCGGTGTCATGGTCTGGCAGAGGCCCAGGAAGCGGGCGGGCGCACCCGGCTTGCCAAACAGCGGGGCGAGGGCGAATTCGAGATCGACGCGCTTGCCGATCAGCGTCTCGCCGCGGGCGCGGATAAGCGTGGGGCCACGATCGGCGATTGCGGTGTTGAGTGCGGCGGCGACCAGGCGGCGATCGGAATCGCCCCAGATCGACAGGAAGTTGTGCTCGACCAATTGGCGGCCGAACAGCTGCTCCAGCGCGTAACCAACGCGGCGGAACGCGTAGTCGCGCTCGGCGACATGATTAAGAACGAACAGGCGGCCGACCAGACCGGGATAATCGTCGGTGGTCGGACCTTCATTGGCCGATGTCCCTTCGGACAGGCGGCGCCAGGCGTCCAGGACGGCCTGTGTGTTGGGATGCGCTTTAAGTTCTTCCATCGAAATCTTCGCCAAACTCTACGCTGACCAAAAAGCCCCCAGCCTGCCGTGGATTAATCGCAACACACGGGCCAAGACGTCCGACGCGGGAATCGCGGCCCGAATCCGGGCGTTTTCCCTTGAAGCGAGAGAATGGGGGTTACACTCCCACCGCCCCCCGGCAAAAACGGGTCATCCGTCGCATCCTGGAAGGCGAGTGAGTGAGGCGGTCGCGCGGGAACGTTTCATGGCGACACAGGCCAACGGGCCGACATTGCGTCGTTGGCGTGATCAGCCACATCTGGTGGTCAGAGCGGAGATGCGGCTGATGAATACCAACACTGTCGTGCTGTATGCGGTTTGGGCTGCTCTTGCCGGGGCGCTCATTCCGGTGATGGCGGCATTCCAGGGGACGCTGGGTCGGACGCTGCAGAGTCCGCTGCATGCGTCACTGATTGCCGTGGGCATGTCGTTCGTGGCGGTCGGTCTGGTGTTCGCCGTCTTCCGGCCCGCGACGCCCGGCGCCAGCCTGTTCACCGCCGTGCCGCCCTATGCCTGGTTCGGCGGCATGGCGATGGCGTTCTATGCGCTTACGGCAACCTTCCTTGCGCCGAAGTTCGGCGTTGGGAATATGGTAATGTGCGTTGTGGTGGCCCAACTTGTGACGTCGACGCTGATCGACCAGTTCGGGTTGTTCGGAGCGCCGGTTTATCAGGTGGATCTGAAGCGCGCGGCGGGGCTGGCCCTGCTGGCGGGCGGGGCGGCGCTGGTCGCGATCAAATAGCTGTCTTTATCTGTGCGCGGTCGTAGTAGAAGCGCTCGGTCTGGATGCGGTCGCCATTCCATTGCTGCATCGCGATTTCGTCGAGCGGCAGTATCGAGCCGTCCTGCTGGCGCATCTCGAACACCCAGTTGATGAAGACCAGATCGCCATTGATGGCAAAGCGCTCGACCTTGCGAACAGGGGTATTTCCGAAGCGCAAAAGCACTTCCATCTCGTGCGCGACCAGGGCATCGCGGCCCCGGCGCAGCTCGCCGAAGTTCTCCTGCATGGTCGCGTCTTCGTGGTAGAAGTGCATGATCGCGCCGACAAAGTCCTGCTGCTCGACGCGCGCGATGAAGCTTTGAACACGTTCGAGTGTCGGCATAGAATCTTCCCATCCCTTTCAGGGGGAGGAAGATGAGCAGCAAGGCGCGAAAAGCAATGCTGCCGCATCAAGTTTCGCGCCCGCTTCCCGACTGAACAGCCGGTTTGTGCCTACCGGATCTTGGGCGGAATGATCGGCAGAGACGATGACAGGCCGCCGTCAACAGGCAAAACCTGACCATTCACATAGCTGGCGTCGTCGCTGGCGAGGAAGAGGGCGACCCTCGCGATCTCTTCCGGCTGGCCTGCGCGGCGCAGCGGATTGAGCTGGCCGATCTTGTCGTCGGTGCCTTTCTCGCGGGCGCGGTCGAAGATCGGTTGGGTCATCCCGGTTTCGATGAGGCCGGGGCAGATGCCGTTCACGCGCACATTGGTGCCGGCGAGGTTGTTGGCGGCAAGCGAGACCAGCGAGATGACGCCCGCTTTGGAAGCCGAGTAGGCGGGCGATCCGGCGCCATTGCGCAGGCCGGCGACGCTGGCGGTGCAGACGATCGCGCCCTTGCCGCGCTTGATGATCTCCGGCGCGCCAATCTGGATGGCGAGCATCGGTCCGATCAGGTTGACCTGAAGGATCTGGCGCCACTGGTCTTCGGTCTGTTCGAACAGGCTGGGCGTGCCGCCCGAAATGCCGGCATTCGCGTAGAGGATGTCGAGGCCGCCATTCGTCTTGATTGCGAGGTTGATGAGTTCCTTCACGTCACCCGCATTGCCCGCGTCCATCTCCATAGAGACAGCCTTGCCGCCGGCCTCTTTAATCGCGGCAACCGTGTCGGCCACCGAGGCGGCCTTGTCGGCGGCGATGACGCTCGCGCCCTCGGCGGCGAACAGTTTGGCGGAGGCGCGGCCGATGCCGGAGGCGGCGCCGGTGACGATGACGGATTTGCCGGTGAAGCGGGCCATTGGATTTTCCTTCTTCTCTCCTTTGTCTTCCGACTGCCGGGCGGCCACGTCAACAAGTTGTAATCTGGGCTCCGGTTGACGCGTTCCGGATGACAATTGTGGAATGGGCAAGCTATACCCGCTTCGGGACGGGGTAGAGAAATCCATCGGGGAGCGGGTAATGAGGTCAATTCTTGGCGCGGCAGCGATGCTTGCGGTTCTGGCCGCATGCGGGCCGAGCGAGCCTGCCGCTCCTGCGGCGGCCTCGGCCGAAGTCATCGCCAAAAACAGCATGGACCTCGTGGCGTATCTGGATGCCGAATACGAGGAAGAGCTGCAGACATCTCCGCAGGAAATGACCAGCCAGGGCCGCAAGGATCGCTACGGCGAACTCGACGATCGTTCGGAAGCGGCCATGGTGCAGGACCTCGAGTGGCGCCGCCAGTCGGTTGCCGACATGAAGGCCAGATTCAAGCCGGAAGAGCTGAGCGAGGACGCGCGGCTGTCCTACGAGATCTGGGAGCTGGAGCTGGCGCGCACAGAGAAGGCGGCTGAGTTCCGGCGGAGCGGTTACGTTTTCGGACGCGGCGGCGCGCACACCAGTCTCGTCAATTTCATGATCAACCAGCACCGCGTCGACGAGAAGTCTGACGCGGAGGCTTATATCTCGCGCGTCGCGGCGATTGGAAAGTCGATTGATACACTGATCGAGCGGGCAAAGCTGAACGCGTCGGAAGGCGTGCGCATGCCGGGTTTTGGCTATGATCAGACTGCGTCGGAAGTGAAGCGCGTGCTGACGGGCGCGCCCTTCGACAAGTCCAAGGATTCTGCCCTGTTCGCGGACGGCAAGGCGAAGATCAAGGCGCTGGGCGAAGCCGGCGAGCTCAAGCCGGAAGAGGTGGTTGCGCTGACCGAGCAGCTCCGCCTCGCCATGGTCGACAAGATGAAGCCTGCTTACGACCGGCTTGCGGCTTGGATCGCTGACGACAAGAAGAACGCGTCACCGCAACCGCAAGGCGTCGGCTCGCTGCCCAGGGGCGAGGCTTTCTACAATTCGCGCCTGGAGCTGATGACGACCACCAACATGACGGCGGATGAGATCCACCAGCTGGGTCTGGCCGAAGTCGCACGCCTTCGCGGCGAGATGGAGAAGGTGAAGGAAGCGGCGGGCTTCAAAGGCACGCTGGAAGAGTTCTTTGTCTTCATGCGCGAGGACAAGCAGTTCTACCTGCCGAACAACGACGCGGGTGCGCAGGAATATATCGACCGCGCGACCAAGCACATCGAAGAGATGAAGCTGGCGCTGCCAAAATACTTCGGACGTCTGCCGAAGGCCGATCTCATTGTGAAGCGTGTCGAACCGTTCCGCGAGGAGCCGGGCGGCGCTCAACACTACATGCCGGGCACGCCGGACGGATCGCGTCCGGGCACGTACTACGCCCACCTCAGCGACATGAACGCGATGGCGACCTACATGCTAGAAGACATCGCCTATCACGAGGGCCTGCCGGGCCACCACATGCAGATCTCGATCCAGCAGGAACTGGAAGCGGAGACGGGTCCGAACAAGCTGCCCAAGTTCCGCACGCAGTATGGCTACACCGCGTATTCGGAAGGTTGGGGCCTCTACTCAGAGGCGCTGTCGAAGGAGATGGGTTTCCTGCAGGACCCGTACTCGGACTTCGGCCGTCTCTCCGGCGAGATCTGGCGGGCCATCCGGCTGGTGCTGGATACGGGCATCCATTCCAAGGGTTGGACGGAAGAACAGTCGGTCAAATACTTCACCGAGAACTCGTCTGTGCCGCATGAGGCGATCAAGTCTGAAGTGCGCCGCTACTTCTCGAGCCCGGGGCAGGCGACGGCCTACAAGATCGGCATGATCCGACTGCAGCAGATGCGCGACAAGGCGCGGACGGAGCTTGGCGACAAGTTCAGCTATCCGGCGTTCCACGACCAGATCCTCGGTGGCGGCGCTCTGCCGCTCCCCGTTCTGGAAGCGAAGATCGATCGCTGGATCGCTGCACAGAAGACGACCTAGCGCCGGGCGGATCGTCCGCGGGCCAAGGCTCAGATGAGAGGGGGGAAGATGAGAATCCTGCTGACGGCCGGACTGGTGGCGTTCGCGGTTGCGTGTGGCCCGACGGCGACTTCTCCCAGCGTGACGGCTGAGGAAGTCGCTGCCGAGAGCAGGAAGCTCACCGACTATCTCAACGTCGAGTTCGAGGAAGAACTCGCGATGAACCCGATGATGCTGACGCAGATGGGGCGCAAGGAGCTGTACGACCAGCTCGGCGATTTCTCCGAGGCGGATACGCTGAAGCAGCTGGAATGGCGGCGGCAGAGCGTGGCTGACATGAAGGCCCAGATCGATCCCACCAAGCTCAATGACGACGCCAGGACGTCGTGGGCCATGTGGGAGAGCGAGCTGGAGCGATCCGAACTCAAGCAGGTCTGGCTGCGGCACAACTACGTCTTCGGCTTTTATGGGCCGCACACAGACCTGCCGAACTTCCTGCTGACCTATCACAAGGTCGACGAGCCTTCGGACATGGATGCGCTGATCTCCCGGATCGGCAAGCTCGGTGTTGCGATCGACCAGGCGACAGAGCAGGCGAAGCTGGCCGCGGCCGATGGCATTCGCGCTCCCAGGTTCGGCTACGACCGTGCACTGACCGCATCGAAGAATGTCATAACGGGCGCGCCGTTCGGCGCGGGCGAGGCGTCGGTTCTCTGGGGCGATGCGCAGACCAAGATCGCTGCGCTGAAGGCCGCGGGAAAAGCTACGCCCGAGCAGGAGAAAGCGTGGGGCGAGGCTGCGAAGGCTGCGCTGATCGATCAGGTCAAGCCGGCCTATGATCGGTTGATTGCTTGGCTGGAATCCGACATCGCGAATGCGCCGTCCGGCAAGGTCGGTGCGCTGTCGCTGCCCAAGGGCGTGGATTACTATAACGCATCGCTGGAGATGCAGACCACGACCAAGATGACCGCGGATGAAATCCACGAGCTTGGCCTGTCGGAAGTGAAGCGCATTCACGCGGACATGGAGAAGGTCCGCGAACAGGTTGGCTTCAAGGGAGACCTCAAGGCCTTCTTCGAGTTCATGCGCACGGACAAGCAGTTCTACCTGCCGAACACGGACGAAGGTCGCGCGAAATATCTCGCGACCGCGCAGGGCTATCTCGACGTGATGTACAAGAAGCTGCCGGAGTATTTCGGGCGGCTGCCGAAGGCCGGACTGGTGGTGAAGCGCGTCGAGGCATTCCGCGAAGTGCCGGGTGGGGCAGCGCACTACTACGGTCCGACGCCGGACGGGAAGCAGCCGGGCATCTTCTACGCGCACCTGGTCGACATGAGCGCGGTCTCGCTGTGGGCGCTTGAAAGCCTCGCCTATCACGAGGGCGTGCCGGGCCACCACATGCAGATCGCGATCCAGAACGAGCTGACGGACATCCCGGTCTTCCGCACGCAGTATGGCTATTCAGCCTATGCCGAAGGCTGGGGCCTCTATGCCGAGGAACTCGGCAAGACGATGGGCATGTTCACCGACCCATACAACGATTTCGGGCGGCTCAATTCCGAACTCTGGCGTGCCGTGCGGCTGGTGTTGGACACCGGGCTGCACGCCAAGGGCTGGACCGAGGATGAGGCCGTCGCCTGGGCAATGGCAAACTCGGCGCGTCCGGAAAGCTCGATCAAGAGCGAGGTGCGGCGCTTCCTGCTGATGCCGGCGCAGGCGACGACCTACAAGATTGGGATGATCACCATCCAGAAACTGCGCGATGAGGCGAGGACCGAGCTTGGCGACAAGTTCGACTGGAAGGCATTCCACGATATGGTGATCGGCGGCGGCTCCATGCCCCTGCCGATCCTTGAGAACCGCGTGCGCAACTGGATCGCGGACCAGAAGAAAGCTTGATGAGGCATCAGATGCGTAACTGGATTTCTGCGGGACTGCTCGTCGCAGTCGCCGCCTGTACGCCTGCCGCGCCGCCGGCTCCTACGGCTGAAGATATCGCCAAGACGAGCGGAGAGCTGACCGTGTGGTTCGATCAGGAATACGATGAGCTGCTGCAGAAAAGCCCGATGCAGCTCACCATGCTGGGCCGCAAAGATCAGTACGACAAGATCGACCAGTTCACCGATGCGGCGGCGGACGAGAAGTTGGCGTGGGAAAAAGCCAGCGTCGCCGAGATGAAGGCGAAGTTCGATCCCGAAAAGCTGGATGCGGAATCGCGCACGTCGTTCGACATGTGGGCGCTGCAGGCGGAGATGGACGAGAAGCTCGCGGCGTTCCGTCGGCAGGGGTACGTCTTCGTCAAGGATGGTCCCCACGCCTCACTGGCCAACTTCCTGATCACCTTCCACGAGGTGGAAGAGAGGTCGGACATGGAAGCCTACATCAAGCGTCTCAGCGAAGTGGCGCGGGCGCTGGATCAATCAGTCGAGCAGGCGAAGCTGGCGGCTGAAGCCGGCGTGCGTCCGCCGAGATTTGCCTACGATCAGGCCTCGCAGGAATCCACCAATGTCATCACAGGCGCGCCGTTTGGCGCGGGCAAGGACTCGCCGCTGTGGGCGGACGTCAAGGCCAAGATCAAGGCGCTGGTCGATGGCGGCAAGCTGACGGCTGACGAAGCAACCGCCATGGAAACCTCAGCCAGGACCATTCTGGTCGATACGGTAAAGCCCGCCTACGAGCGCATCATTACCTACCTGAAGGACGATCGCCCGAAAGCGGCGGAGCAATCGCAGGGCGTTGGCGTGCTCAAGGATGGCGCGGCGTTCTACAATGCCATGCTGGAAGTCCAGACGACGACCAAGATGACTGCAGACGAAATCCATGAGCTTGGCCTCAAGGAAGTCGCGCGCATCCGCAGCGAGATGGAGACGATCCGCGAGAAGGTCGGCTTCAAGGGCGATCTGACGGCGTTCCTCGCCTTCATGCGACTGGACAAGCAGTTCTACGAGCCGAGCACGGATGCCGGCCGCGCTGCCTATCTGAAGAAGGCCGACGACTACGTTGCGGTCATGAAGACGAAGATCCCGGAGTATTTCGGCATCCTTCCGAAGGCCGATCTGGTCGTGAAGCGTGTCGAGGCGTTCCGCGAGGAAGCAGGCGGGGTGCAGCATTATTTCCAGGGCACGCCGGATGGCTCGCGTCCGGGCATCTACTATGTCCACCTGCTGGACATGTCGGCGATGCCGCTGTGGGATCTTGAGAGCACGACCTATCACGAGGCCATTCCCGGCCACCACATGCAGATCTCGATCGCGCAGGAGCTGACGGGCATTCCGTTCTTCCGCACGCAGTACGGTTCGACCGCCTATGTCGAGGGTTGGGCGCTCTATACCGAGCTGCTGGCCAAGGAGATGGGGTTCTACACCGATCCTTATTCCGACATGGGCCGCCTCAACAATGAGATGTGGCGCGCAGTACGTCTGGTAGTCGACACCGGCATTCATGCAAAGGGATGGAGTGAAGAGCAGGCGCTCAAATACTTCATGGACAACTCGTCCACGCCTGAAGCGGCGTTGCACGCAGAGATCAAGCGCTACTTCGTGTGGCCGGGGCAGGCGACGGCCTACAAGATCGGTATGATCAAGATCCAGGAGCTGCGCGCGATGGCGCAGAAGGAGCTTGGAGCGAAGTTCACCATGGCCGGCTTCCACGACACTGTGCTGGGCGGCGGCGCGCTGCCTCTGCCGATCCTGGAGGCGCGGGTGAAGCGCTGGGTAGAGACCGTGAAGGCCAGTTGAGACGCGCACGTAAGAAACTGATTTCGGGAGAGGGCATATGAGAATTCTGTTTACGGCTGCTGCGTCGCTATTGGCGCTTGCTGCCTGTGGGCCAACCGCGCCTGCCGCGCCGACGGCTGAGGACATCGCCAAGACCAGCGCCGAACTGACGGCCTGGTTCGACGCCGAGTATGAGGAAGAGCTGCAGATGAGCCCGATTGGGCTCACCTTCCAGGGGCGCAAGGACCAGTACGACAAGCTGGACGATTTCAGCGAGGCGGCGATCGACAAGAAGCTGGCATGGCGTCGGGCCAGCGTCGCCGAGATGAAAGAGAAGTTCGATCCG
>Ga0247823_10002446_pt1 | contig 15309 bp, 11 predicted proteins | sample 13C_PalmiticAcid_2_FD_192426 | JGI IMG/M metagenome (GOLD analysis project Ga0247823, IMG submission 192426) | Soil microbial communities from agricultural site in Penn Yan, New York, United States - 13C_PalmiticAcid_Day30 | ecosystem: Environmental > Terrestrial > Soil > Agricultural land...
GGGGCGAAACGCCCTTCAAGACGGCCTTCGGGACCGGGAATGATGACTTCGGGCAAAGTGCTACCTGCTTGAATCTAGGGATGCGCGGTGGCGCGGAAAACGATGCTGGCTATATAGTCGTCCGGCCCTTTCACGCAATTTCAAACGAGTCCCAAGCTGAGCGACCGCATCTATCTGGACCATGCCGCCACCCAGCCGCTTCGGCCCGAGGTGCGCGAAGCGATGATCGAGGGGATGCTGCGCTGGGCTAATCCCTCCTCGCCGCATGCCGAGGGCCGCGCGGCGCGCGCGGCGCTGGAGGATGCGCGCGAGCGGATCAAGGCGGCGCTGGGCTGGGAGGGCCATGTACTCTTCACCAGCGGCGCGAGCGAGGCGCTGGCCATCGCGATGCGGCGGACCAGGGGCGGTACGCGCTGGCGATCCTCGGTCGAGCATGACGCGGTGCTGCGCGCGGCACCGGAGGCGCAGGTGCTGCCGGTCAATCTGGAGTGGGACGTCGATCCGGACGCGGTCGAGGACGCGCTGGCGGCCGGCGACCGGCCGGTGATCGCGATCCAGTGGGTCAATCCCGAGACGGGCAAGGTCCAGCCGATCGAGCGCTATGCCCCGATGATCGAGGCGGGCGGCGGCGTGCTGGTCACCGACGCGTCGCAGCTCTGGGGGCTGACGCGCTTTCCCAAGCAGGCGCAGATGATGGTGATTTCCGCGCACAAGCTGGGCGGCCCCATAGGAATCGGCGCGCTGCTGGTCGGCGATCTCGGGCTGCTCGAGCCGTCGGGCGGGCAGGAGTTCGGCTATCGCGGCGGGACCGAGAATCTGCCCGCGGTGCTTGGCTTCGCCGCGGCGGTCGAAGGCTGGGCCGAGAAGCGCACCGCGGCGCCCGACATGGACCGGCACGAGGCGCTGGTGGACATGTTCCGCACGCTCAAGAGTTACGGCGGCCGGCATCTGATGGCCTATGGCGAGTATGTGAGCGAGATTCGGGCATTGGCGATGCCCAACCTCAGCGCCGCCGCGCAGCTGGTGCGGTTTGACATGAAGGGGTTCGCGGTGTCGGCGGGCAGCGCCTGCGCATCGGGTACGCTCAAGCAAAGCCGGGTGCTGGAGGCGTTCGGGGTGGAGCCGGAGGTGGCGGCGCGGACGATTCGGGTCAGCATGGGCTGGAGCACCACCGCCGAAGAGATCAGGCGGTTCACGGACACATGGATCGACATCGCAATGGGGGCGGCGGCGAAAGCAGGATGACCTATCTCGACTATCAGGCAACGACTCCCCTGGCGCCCGAGGCGCTGGACGCGATGCGCAGCTGGCTGAGCGACGATTTCGCCAATCCGCATTCGGCGCACGCGCCCGGCCGCAAGGCCAGGGCGGCGGTCGAGGTCGCGCGCGAGGCTGTCGCGGACCTGATGCCCGACAATGGCACCGTCAGCTTCACCAGCGGCGCGACCGAGGCGCTCAACTGGGCGATCAAGGGCAGCACCGGTCCGATCGTGACGATCGCGACCGAGCATGCCGCGGTGCTCGACACCGTCGCGGCCGAGGCGCGGCGCGGGCGCGAGGTGACGGTGCTGCCGGTGGGGAGCGACGGGCTGGTCGAGCTGGCCGAGGCGCGCGCGGCGATCAAGCCGGGTACCGGACTGGTCGCGGTGATGCTGGTCAACAACGAGATCGGCACGATCCAGCCGATGGACGAGCTGGCGGCGCTGGCCAAGGGCGCCGGCGCGCTGCTGCTGTGCGACGCGGTGCAGGGCTATGGGCGGGAGATCGTCCCCGAGACCTGCGATCTGGTCGCGGTGTCGGCGCACAAGATCCATGGCCCCAAGGGCGTGGGCGCGCTGTGGATCCGCGACGGGGTTGAACTGGAACCGCTGCTGCATGGCGGCGGGCAGGAGCCGGGGGGGCGATCGGGCACGCTGTCGCCCGCGCTGTGTGCCGGGTTCGGGGCGGCGGCGAAGCTTGCCAAGCAACGGTTCGGCGCGGATCGCGCGCATGCCGCGCAATTGTTCCGGCGGGCCTATCAGGCGCTCGGCGGATCGGGCTGGACGCTCAATGGTTCGCACGACGACCGCTATCACGGCAATCTCAACATGCGCTATCCGGGGCTCGACGTGGCGCGGCTGATGTCCGACCTGCGCGACATCGCCTTCTCGGCGGGATCGGCCTGCGCGAGCGGATCGGGACGGCCGAGCCATGTGCTGAAGGCGATGGGGATGAGCGACACGGAAGCGCGGTCGAGCATCCGCCTCGGCTTCGGGCGTTATACTACCGAAGAGGAATTGCAGGGCGCGCTGGAGCGGATCGACGCGGCGGCGCGCGAACAGAGGTTCGCGGCATGATCCGGATACGCTTCCTGACTCCCGACGGCGACCTCGCCTGCGAGGCGGAGGGGCAGGAGGGATATTCGCTGCTCGAGGTCGGGCAGGCGAAGGGCATGCCGCTGGAGGGGACGTGCGAGGGGCAGATGGCCTGCTCGACCTGTCACGTCATTGTCGCGGCGGAGGATTTCGATCGCCTGCCGGGCGCGAGCGAGGAGGAGGAGGACATGCTCGACCTCGCGGTCGGCGCGACGCGCACCAGCCGGCTGTCGTGCCAGATCGTCCTCACGCCGGAGCTGGACGGGCTGACGGTCAGGCTGCCTTCAGAACATCGCGATATGCAGGGACGATGATGACACCGACTCGCCGCCACATGATCGCCGGGGCCGCCGCGTTCGCCGCCATGCCCGCGCTGGCGCAGAAGAAGAGCGCGCTCGATCGCCTGCGCGATGAAACCAGCGGGCGTATCGGCCTTGCCGTCTATGACAGCGGCACCGGACGGCGCTATTTCGACGGGGCCGAGGCACGGTTCGCGATGTGCTCGACCTTCAAGGTGCCGCTGGCCGCCGCGGTGCTGGCACGCGCGGACCGCGGCGAGATCGACCTGAAGCGTGAGATCCGGTTCAGCGAGGCGGACCTGCTCGACTATGCGCCCGTGGTGAAGGCTAACCTCGCCAAGGGCGCGCTGTCGATCGAGACGCTGCTCGAGGCCGCGGTGGTGATGAGCGACAATGCCGCCGCCAACCTCGTCTTCGGCCAGATCTCCGGTCCGCGCGGCCTCACCAAATTCATCCGCTCGGCGGGCGATGCGATCACGCGATCGGACCGCGACGAGCCGACGCTCAACAATGTCCGGAACGGCGAGGTACGCGACACCACCACGCCGCAGGCGATGCTGTGGCTGCTCAACGCGCTGCTGCTCGGAGAGGCGCTGTCGCCCGCGTCGCGCGCGAAGCTGGCCGGATGGATGGAAGCATCGCCGACGGGCAAGGATCGCCTGCGCGCGGGGCTTCCGAAGACGTGGCGCGTAGGCGACAAGACCGGGACAAGCGGTGACGGCTATGTCCACGACGTAGCGATCGCGACCCCGCCGGGGCGCAAGCCGCTGCTGATCACTTGCTATATGGATGCGCCGATGCTGCCCGCGGCCAGGGCGAACGCGGCGCATGCCAAGGTCGGCGAGCTGGTGGGGCTGCTGTTCGGCTGAGGCTTACCAGAGTTGCGGCTTGGCGATCATCAGCCAGAAGACCGCGATGAGGCCGAGGAACGCCGGCCAGCCCAGCCAGAACCAGCCGCGCATCGCACGGCGATAGTCGGCGCCGAGCGGCGTGCCGCTATCCAGCGCGGCTTGCGCGAGGCGCTGCGCCCGGATCTGAAGGCCCACGACGGGTATCCAGCAGGCGAAGGCGACCAAGTACAGGACGATGCTCGCCAGCACCCAGGATTCGGTCAGCGAATAGCCGAGGATGTGAAGCAGCATCAGCCCGCTTACCGGCTGGATCACCCCGCTCGATCCGGTGAAGATCCAGTCCGCGCGCACCACCATCCGGCCGACGCTCGCGATCGTCGCCGGATCGCCGGTGCGGTGCGCCGACCACAGATACCAGGCCGTACCCGCACCAAAGCCGAACAGCACGGTCGAGCTCAGCACATGCACCCATTTGAGCAACAGGTAGGTCATCAGCGGCGGCTCCCGATGGCGCCATGGACGAGGATCAGCAGCATGATCGGCAGGTTCTTGAGCAACGGGCCGAGCGGGTCGGCCCAGAGCGCGGGCAGGGCGGCCGTCAGCGCGAGCGTATAGCCCGCGACCACCGCCAGCTGAGCGACGGTCGCGGCACGGGCACGGGAGTCTCGCAGCACCAGCGCGGCGATCCCCAGATCCAGCAACGTGGTGCCGAGCTGAAGTGGGAAGGCGAGCGCTTCGGGCATGCCGGACGCCGCCAGCACCTCCAGCGTCCGCGCGCGCCCGGCGAACAGGCCGAGCAGCGCGGAGGCGAGCCACATCAGCGCCAGCCCCCAGCGGATCGCCGGGGCAAGGAAGAACAGCCGTGCGTGCCAGCGATCCTGCACGCCCGGGGCGCGATCACGCATCGCATTGTCGAGGCTGCGCGGACGGAACCGGACCGCCTGCGCGAAGGCTTCGCCATCCGCGGCGTTGCCCGCGACCATCTGCGCGAGGCTGTTGGTCGAGACCGGGCCGGAACCGGCAAAGTCACCGACCCGTCCGAGCAGGCGCATCACCGGCATCGGGACCGAGACGAAGCGCGGGCGGCCGAAGCCCAGCCAGTTGCGATAGCGGGTCATGAGCTCGCGCAGCGTCAGCGTCTGCGGGCCGGCGGGTTCCAGCGTCATGTTGACGAACCACAGATCCTCACACGCCAGCCGCACCGTGCGGGCGAGATCGTCGGCATGGATCGGCGAGAAGCTGAAGTCGCCATCGCCCGCGAGCGGCTGGAAAAGGGGCAGAGCCGAAAGGCCGCGCAGCAGTGAGGTGCCGCCATAGCTTCCCTCGGCGATGACCAGCGAGGGGCGCAGGATCGTCCAGCGTAACCCCGAGCTGCGCAGCGCCGTCTCGCCCTCGACCTTGGTGCGGGCATAGTCGGTCGAAACATCCGGCCGGGCGCTGACCGCCGAGATCAGGATGACGCGGCGCACCTCGGCGCGCTTGCACGCGGCGTGTAGCGCCTGCGGCATCGCGACGTGTACCGCGTGCATTTCCGGCCCGCGCAGCACCCCGGCGGCGTTGATCACGCAATCGATTCCGGCAAGGTGGGGCATCCACCCTTCTGCATCGGTGGCGCGGGCGAGGTCGAGTCCGACCCATTCGGCGCCAGGTTCCATCTCGCGCAGCGACGCGACGTCGCGGGCGACCGCGCGCACTTCGTGCCCGCTCGCAAGCAGTTCAGACAGGATATGCCGGCCGATGAACCCCCCGGCGCCCAGCAACAGGATACGCATTGCCGGGGGACCTAGCATCGCTCCGTGCACAAATCATTGCGCTCTTGCGATGCGCCGCCGCTTCCCCCATATGCGCCGCGGGAGTCGGGCGGACGATGCCGTCGCCAACCCGGTCAGGTCCGGAAGGAAGCAGCCGTAACGATTTTCGTGTCGGGTCGTCCCGGCTCCCACCTCCACATAGCGGCGGACGGCAGGCAGGCGGCGTTCCTGTGCGCGCTCAGACCAGCTCTTCGGCGACCCCGAACACCAGCAACATCACGCTGACAGTCACCAGCAGGGCGACGTTCCAGCGGCGCGACTTGACCTTGAGCAGCGCGATCAGCGGCACGAGGATTGCGAAGCCGAGCAACAGCACCGCCCCTTGCGCGCCGCTCATCTCCGTTTCGGACGCCGCCGATGGCGTGATGATCTCCAGCGCGATCAGGCCGATCCAGCTGGTGACATTGGCGGCGAGCAGCCCGCCGATCACCATACGGCTCTGGCGGTCGTACCAGTCGTCGAAATCGGGCCATTGCTCGGGCTCGTCGGGGAAGATCAGCGTCGCGGCCAGGTAGTAGATGCCGACGATCGTGAGCACGCCGACCAGAGTCAGGTAATTGGCGGTGATCTGATCACGCGATTCCCATGCGAGCAGCCAGAAGCTGGTGAGGTCGAGCACCACCAATATGCCGAGCAGCGGAGTGAGCCAGCCGATGCGGACCGGCCGGGTTCCGCGCTTGAGCTTGAGCGTGCGGGAGAAGCCGCCCAGCACCTCGGCGATCGCGAGGCCGAGCAACAGGCCGTACACCGCGAACACCAGCTCGAACGGACTCATGGCTGCGCTTCCCCCGATTTCCCCGCGCGCAGACTAACGCGCCGTCCGCCCGGCGCCAGTCCCTTGTTTCCAAACGAAAACCGCCGCCCCGTTTCCGGAGCGGCGGCTTCGTTTCGATACTGATCCGGGGATCAGAATTCGTAGCTGACGCCGATCTTGAAGCGCCACAGCGACGACGACATGTTGATCTGGTTGTCAGTGATGAACGACGAGGTCGGGGTCAGCGCGCCGTTGGCATAGGTGCCACCGGTGAAGCCGTTGATGATGTAACGGCCCTGCGCGTCGACATTGGCGACCACGCCGCCCACCGTGGTGGTGCCGAGCGAGGCGATGTCCTGCACGCCGTAGAAGTTGCGGCGGCGCTGGACGTTCCAGTCCGAGTTGAGGAAGTTCAGGAAGTTGTCGAACATCCCGTACAGCTTGATCTTGTCTTCGCGACCGAAGAGGCGACCCGGTCCGGGCAGTTCCTGCGAGAAGGTCAGGTCGAGATCGAAGTACCAGTCGTTGGTGCAGCTGTTACGCGTCACCGTCTTGCCGATGAACTTCTTCGCGCAATCCAGGCTGTTCGCGAACGTCACCAGATCGGCCACCGCAGCTGCGTTCGACAGCGGCGAGATGTTCGGATCGCCCGCACCGGTCGGGATGTAGACAAGCGCGTTGTCGGTGCCCGAGTTGGTGTTGCTGAACGCGCCACCACCCGTCCAGGTCAGGCTGTACGGACGGCCCGAGCGTGCGACGAAGGTGAAGCCGAACGACGTGGCGAGATCGTAGACGAACTCGTTCTTGAAGTTCGTGGCGAAGGTGAAGTTGTGCTTGCTCTGGAAGAAGCCGGGCGAAGCGTCCGGGTTCTGACGGTCGAACGCGGCGGTCTGATCGTAGTTCGAACCCGCGGTCGAGTTGTACATGTTCCGGCGGTCATGCGCGTTGGTGTACGCATAGCCGAAGGACACCCAGGTCGAGCCGTTCTCGGCGATCAGGCCGCCCTCGAAATTCTTCGAGAGGAGGAACGACGCGATGTGGCTGCGATAGCCCTTCTGGTTGGTGAGCATCAGCTCGTCGAACCGGGCGTTGCTGTAGCACGCGTTGGTGATGCCGGTGTAGGTCGAGGGCGCACCCGGATTGACCAGACGGCCGGTGCAGCCGGTCGCGAGCAGATCGATCGCCGAATAGATCGGGCGGCCGTCGATGGTGTAGCCGTTCAGGCCCTTACGCGTGTCGATGGTCTGCGCGAGGTCGACCAGCGTGTAGGGGTTGCGGAACTCCGAGTAGATATAGTCGAGGTTGAGGTTCCAGTTGCTCAGGAAGCCGCTCTCGGTGAAGTTCACGCCGGTGCGGAAGCCGAGGTTGGCGCGAACCACCGTCGGCATCTTGAGATCGGGATCGATCGACTGGGTGTTGCCACGCCCTGCCGCAGCCAGCGAGATCGCATTGGCACGGATACAGGTCGGCACGCCGGTGAAGCGACCGCCCGAGAGCACCGAGATCTGGCCGGCCGGGCAGCCCGCCGCCGTGTTGTTGCCGGTCGCGAAGCCGCGGCCGTCATTCTGGAAGGCGTTGCCGAACCACACCAGCGGATCGCCGCCGGAGAAGATGCCGACGCCACCAACCAGCTGCGAGCGGCTGAACAGCCCTTCATTGCCGAAGTCGTAGGTGAAGCCGACGCGCGGCAGGACCAGCGGCTCGAGCTTGCTGAAGCCGTTGTTGTTGCCGAAGCCGTAACGCTGCGCGAACACCGGGTTGTAGGCCGGCGCGCCGCCGTCATACCAGTCCACGCGCGCACCCGCGGTGATCTTCAGCGCGTCGGTCGCGCGCCATTCGTCCTGCAGATAGACCGAGTAGATGCTGCGGTCGAACTTCGCCGCGGCGCTGGTGATGTCGCCGGTGGACGAGAAGTTGCCGAACGCACCGTAGGTGCAGCCGTTGATGACGTTGACCGGAGTGGTCGTGGTCGTCGCGGCATTGCAGAGCGGGGCGTTGGCGACGCCCTGCGACAGCAGGCCGGCGCGCAGGTCGGCGACGTTGCGGAAGACCAGCGTGCCCGTCGCGTTCTGGACGAACAGGTTGAACAGGTCCGCCTTGTTCAGCTCGAAGCCGAGCTTGAAGCTGTGGTTGCCGGCGTTGAGCTTGGCGACCGCGCGATACTGCTCGACCGTGGTGCGCAGGTCGTTGGCGGTGCGCGAGTTGCCCGGGCCGGCCATCACGGCGCCGTCAATGCCGGTGGCATTGTCGATACCGACGATGAAGCGCGGGATCGGGCTGCCCGACTGGGCTTCGCCGCCGCCGACGGGATCCTGAAGATCCTGGATCTCCGAACGCGAGTAACGCAGCTCGGTCGAGAACTGGTCGTTCCACTGCGAATAGAGACGTCCCGAATAATAGTTCGAGATGGTGCCGCTCTTGTAGAACGAGTTCGCGCCGACCGCCTGGGGCGAGTTGCCGGTGAACAGATCGTCCGGACGGATCGTCGATTCCTCGAGGCGCTGATAGGTCGCTTCAAGACGATGCTGATCGGTGATCTGCAGGTCGGCGCGGACGAAATAGCGGTCGTTGGTGTAATCGCGGTTGTAGACCAGGTCGCCGGTGTCGACGCCGTAGGTGGACTTCAGGATGTCGCGGACTTCGTTGAACTGGGCCAGCGTGATGCCGGTCTGCGGGTTGGCATAGCCGGCACCGACGGGGCCATCGTCCTGCGACTGGCCGGCTTCATGATGCTCATAGGCCGCGTAGATGAACAGGCGGTCCTTGATGATCGGGCCGCCGAGCGCGACGCCCCAGCGCTTTTCCGGCTGGACCGGCGCAGCGGCGCGGCCGCCGGCGGTGTCGCCGCGCAGGTCCGAGTCCGAATATTCGTAGAAGGCGCTGGCCTTGTACTCGTTGGTGCCCGAACGGGTGACGACGTTGATCGCGCAGCCCGTGAACTGGCCATAGTCGACGTCGAACGGCGCGAACTGCACCTGCGTCTCGCGGATCGCTTCATAGGGAAGCGGGGTCGACGAGCGCGACGAGAAGCCGGTGTCGTTGAGACCGTAGATGTCGCTCTGCGGGATGCCGTCGACGGTGAAGGTGTTGCCGCGATCGTTGCCGCCGAGGCACGAGATGCGGTCCTGGCCCGAACCGCCATCGTCGCGGTCAAGGCTGACGCGCGGGTCGATGCGGATCACGTCGCGCACGTCGCGGTTGAAGCTGGGGGCGGCTGCAAGCACTTCGGCGCCGAACGAGGTGCCCGGACCGACCGCGAGCTGGGTCTGGCGAACGCGGCTGCCGGTAACGACGATTTCGCCACCGCCCGAGGCGAGCGCGAAGGTCAGGCTGGTGTTGCCCTGAAGCGTCGTGACGATGTCGTTGACGGTCTGGCCCTCGAACCCGTCGGCGGTCGCCGCGACGGTGTAGGGGCCGCCGGTGACCAGGCCCGATGCGCTGAAGGTGCCGGCGGCGCCGGTGGTCAGCGTGCGTTCGGCGCCGGTGCGGGTGTCGGTGACCGTGACGGTGGCGCCGGCGACCGGCGCGCCGTTTTCATCGGTGACGGTGCCGACGATGCCGGAAGTGATCTGCTGGGCACTTGCCGCAGCCGGAATCGCGAGCGCGGCAACGGCCGCACCGATGAACAGATGGTTTCGCATTATTGTCCCCTTAGGATCGGCTCTCAAAGCCTGCGCGTGCGGTGATTTCACCGTCTTGCGCCGCCCCATGGGGAGGATTCTTTGCGAGATTGTTACAACGGTTTCAAGTCCGTTGTGCGTTGCAAAAAAGCATCACCCCCCAAGTCACTGGGCGAACCCTACGATTTCCGCCCATTTCGCCTCGTCAATCACCGGGATTCCGAGGTCGGCGGCCTTCTTCAACTTCGATCCGGCACCGGGTCCGGCGACCACCAGATCGGTTTTTGCGGACACCGAACCCGCGACTCGGGCGCCCAGCGACTCCGCCTGCGCCTTCGCCTCGTCGCGACTCAGCGTTTCGAGGCTGCCGGTGAAGACGATCGTTTTTCCAGTCACTTCCGACGCGCGGGATTCGACGACGAAGGGCGGCGGGGCGACTTCGGCGAGCAGATCGTCCCACACCTCGCGATTGTGCGGCTCGTGGAAGAAGTCGGCGAGCGCATGCCCGACGGCGGCGCCGACATTCTCGACCCCGATATGTTCGGCGATCGCCTTGTCGAGCCGCGTGCGGAACCTGGCATCGGTCTCGCCCAATGCCGGGGTGATGCTTTCACGCAACGCGATCACCTCGTCCGCCAGCACGGCGAGCGCGGGCAGGGTGGTGAAGCGCTTCATCAGGTCGCGCGCGGTGATCGATCCGATGTGACGGATGCCGAGGCCGAACAGCAGGCGGGCGGCATCTGGCGCGCGCTTCGCCTCGATCGCGGCGAGCAGGTTGTCGACCGACTTGTCCTTCCACCCCTCGCGCCCGAGCAGTTCGTCGCGATGCGCGGCGAGACGGAAGATATCGGCCGGCTCGGCGATCCAGCCAAGGTCGAGGAACTCGACGATCGTCTTCTCGCCCAGCCCCTCGATATCGAGCGCGCCGCGGCTGACGAAATGCTTGAGCCGCTCCAGCCGTTGCGCGGGGCAGATGAGGCCGCCGGTGCAGCGATAGTCGACCTCGCCTTCCTCGCGTGTCGCTTCGGACTGGCAGATCGGGCAGTGAGTCGGGAATGCGTACGCGTCGCGCTCGGCGTCCCGCGTTAGGTTCTCGACGATCTGCGGGATCACGTCGCCGGCGCGCTGCAGCATCACCCGGTCGCCCGGGCGCACGCCAAGCCGCTCGATTTCGTCGGCATTGTGCAGCGTGGCGTTGGTGACGGTGACACCGCCCACCGTCACCGGCTCCAGCCGCGCGACCGGGGTGAGCTTGCCGGTGCGTCCGACCTGGATATCGATCTCGCGCAGGATGGTCTCGGCGCGCTCGGCCGGGAATTTGTGCGCGATCGCCCAGCGCGGCGCCCGTCCGACGCTGCCGAGGCGCGCCTGCCAGTCCAACCGGTCGACCTTGTAGACGACGCCGTCGATATCGAAGGGCAGGTCGGCGCGCAGCTTCTCGATCTTGCGATACTGCGCCAGCGCCGGCTCGACCTGAACGCAGTCGACGAACAGCGGATGGAGCGGGAAGCCCCAGGCCTCGATCGCCTTCATCACCGCATATTGCGTGTCGCCGGGCAGCGACGCGGTCTCGCCCCAGCCATGCGCGAGGAAGCGCAGCGGTCGCGATTGCGTGACCGTGGCGTCCTTCTGGCGCAGCGATCCGGCGGCGGCGTTTCGGGGATTGGCGAACTGGCGCGCTTCCTTGCCGCTCTCCTCCGCCTCGGCCGCGAGCCTTGCGTTGAGCGCGAAGAAGTCGTCCTTCGCCATATAGACCTCGCCGCGCACCTCGAACACGTCCGGGGCGCCGGCGGGGAGTTCCGTCGGAATGTCGGAAATCGTCAACACGTTGGGGGTGACATTCTCGCCCACCTGTCCGTCGCCGCGGGTCGCGGCGAGCACGAGTTTGCGGTTCTCGTAGCGCAGCGAGCAGGACAGGCCGTCGATCTTGGGCTCGGCGGTCAGCGCGACGCGGTCGTCCTCGCCGAGCTTGAGGAAACGCCGCACGCGCAGCACGAACTCGATCACCTCCTCATCCGAGAAGGCATTGTCGAGGCTCATCATCGCCTGCGCATGGCGCACCTTGGCGAGGTGTCCGGCAGGGGCGGAGCCGACGAGCTTCGAGGGCGAATCGTCGCGGATCAGATGCGGGAAGGCCGCTTCGATCGCCGAATTGCGCCGCATCAGCGCGTCATAGTCGGCGTCGCTGATCTCGGGCGCGTCGTCGGTGTGGTAGAGGCGGTTGTGACGCGCGATCTCCGCTGCCAGCGTCTCCAGCTCAGCGGCGGCGTCGATCTCGGTGGCGGGGAGCTTTTCCATGGCTCCCCGCTACCGCGACCTCACTTCACCTTCAACTGATCCAGCGCGAAGGCGAGATATTCGGCCTGCTCGCGGAACCGCTCGAACCGGCCCGATTTGCCGCCATGCCCGGCTTCCATATTGGTGCGGAACAGCAGCGGGTGGGCGTCGGTCTTGAGCGTGCGCAGCCGCGCGACGTACTTGGCCGGCTCATAATATTGCACCTGACTGTCCCACAGGCCGGTGCCGACGAAGATCGGCGGATAGGCCTTGGCCTTGAGCTGATCATAGGGCGAATAGGAGAGCATATAGTCGTAGCTCGCCTTGTTCTCCGGATTGCCCCACTCGTCATATTCGCCCGTGGTGAGCGGGATGGTCGGGTCGAGCATCGTCGTCACGACATCGACGAACGGGACGAGGCTGATGATCGCGCCATAATCCTGCGGCGCCATGTTGGTGACCCCGCCCATCAGCAGCCCGCCCGCGCTGCCGCCCATCGCGGCGACCCGGCCCTTCTTCGCATAGCCCTGCTTCACCAGATATTCGGTGACGTCGATGAAGTCGGTGAAGCTGTTCTTCTTGTTGAACATCCGCCCGTCGTCATACCATTTGCGGCCCATCTCCTGCCCGCCGCGGATATGCGCGATGGCATAGACCATGCCGCGATCGAGCAGGCTGGGCAGCATCGGCGAGAAGCCGGGATCGGTCGAATAGCCGTAGCTGCCATAGGCGTATTGGAACAGCGGCGCGGTGCCGTCCTTCCTGAACCCTTTGGCATAGACCAGGCTCACCGGCACCTTCGTCCCGTCGCGCGCGGTCGCCCAGACGCGTTCGGTGACGTATTTCGACTTGTCGTAGCCCGGCACCGGCGTGACCTTCAGCGTCTTGCGCTCGCCGGTCTTCATGTTCGCCTCGATCACCGTCGCGGGCGTGGTCAGCGAGTTGTAGGTGTAGCGGACCCAGTCGGTCGCGGTCTCGGCATTGGTGCTGAGCCCCATGCTGTAGGCCGGCTCGTCCGCCTCGACGAAGCTCGACTTGCCGTCATTGCCCAGCAGCCGCAGCCTTTTGTTGCCGCCCGAACGCTCCTCGATCGCGAGATAGTTGTCGAAGGGCTGCACCCCCTCGATGAACACCTCGGCGCTATGGGGCACGATGTCCTTCCACGCCGCCTTGCCCGCGCCGGTCGCCTTGTCGGGCACGGTCATCAGGCGATAGTTCGGCGCTTGCCAGTTGGTGCGGATCACCCAGCGGTCGCCGACATGGTCCGCGCCATAGAGGAAGTCGCGTTCGCGCGGCGCGATCACGGTGAAGGTCGCGGGGTTGTCGACCGGCGCGCAGCGCTGCTCGTCGCTCACCGTCTTGCCCGAATAGATGCAGATGAACTTTTCCGAGCTGGTCGTTCCGATCCCGAGCGAGAAGGTGTCGTCCTTCTCCTCATAGACCAGCCGGTCCTGGCTGACCGGCGTGCCCAGCACATGTGCCTTCACCCGCTTGCCGAGCAGTGTCACAGGATCCTTCTCGATATAGAAGATGGTCTTGTTATCCCCCGCCCAGGCGAAGCCCGGCTGCGCGTTGGGGATCTCGTCACTGAGGGTCTGGCCGCTGGTCAGGTCCTTGACCTTGAGCACGTACTGGCGGCGTCCGATCTTGTCCTCGGCATAAGCGAGCAGGCGGTTGTCGGGGCTGACCTGACGCCCGCCGATCGAGAAGAAGTTGGCGCCCTTGGCCATCTCCGGCTGGTTGAGGATGACCTCCTCCGCGGCGTCCATCGAACCCTTCCTGCGCGCGACGATCGGGTAGTTCCCGCCGGTCTCGAAGCGCGTGTAGTACCAGTAGCCATTGTCGAGATAGGGGACGGTGCTGTCGTCCTGTTTGATGCGGCCGACGATCTCGTTGTACAGCGCTTCCTGCACCGGCTTGGTCGGCGCCATCACCGCATCGGCATAGGCGTTCTCGGCCTTGAGATAGGCCAGCATCTCCTCGTTCTTCCGCGTGTCGTCGCGCAGCCAGTAATATTCGTCCTCGCGGGTCGCGCCGAACGGGGCCTTCACCTGATGCGGCTTCTTCGCCGCGACGGGGGGCTTGGGGGCGTCCTGCGCAAGCGCGGGGGCGGCGGTGGTGGCGAGGCTAACAATCAGCGCGCGGCGGAGCCAGCAGGACATGCGATTCTCCCTGTGATGTGGCGGAGGGTGTGGCGCAAAGCTGATACAGCGCGCAACCCGTTACGTCGGAGACGATCCGTTCCGCTTGAGCGGCGGGCCGTGCCGATGATATGCAGCGCGCCGCCGGGGAGGGGATCGGTGGACGAATATCGATTGGAGGCGCCGTCGCGCCGCTATGAAACGACGCTGGACCGCGCCGGCTTCGCGCTCGCCACGGGCGGGGCGCTGGGCGGCGTGCTCGTGCTGCTGCTGGTGCTCGCCGGCGGGGAGGCCGATATCGCGTCGCTGCTGACCGCCTGGGCGCTGGGTGCTTTGTTCGTCACGCTCGGCATCGCCGCGGTCGCCGCCCCGCTGTGGCTCTGGCTCCATGTGATCGGGCGGCGCGAGCCGTGGCACGCCGCCGCGCTGGGCGCGGTGCTGGCGCTGGTCGTGTTCATCGCCGGGCAGACCCACGGCTTCGGTCTGCTCGATGCGCCGCCCAGCGACGGGCGCGCCGTGCTGTTCCGCTGGCTCAGCGCGATCGCGACCAGCGCGCTGGTCGCGCTGGCCGCAGCGGGGATCGCGCTGGCGATGTGGCGGGTGGCGTACCGGCCCGCGGATCAGGGCGGACCGGGAACCTGACCCGGCGGCTTACGCCGCCTTCAGCGCGGCGTTTGCGGCCTTCTTCTCCGCATCGGTGCAGTCGCCGATCCGCTTGCCGCTGGTCTTGGCCTTGATGTGCATTCCCGGACCGCCGGGCGTGGTCGCGTTCATCTCGTTGTCGATCGCGAAGCTGTCGCCGTCGAACGTACCGGCCATGCGCATCTTCATCTCGCCGTCCGTCCCCGGCACCGCGCAGACCAGCGTGCCGTCGATCTTGCCGCCGGCCATGGTGAAATTGTCGTACTTGCAGTTGCCGTTGCTGGCGGCGAGCACCTGAGCCGGCGGGTTCTTCGCCTGCTCCTCGGTGATGCAGCTGGTGCTGACCTCGGTCTTGTTCAGCATCGCGTCGGTCATCTGTTTCTTCATCTCGGCCGGGATGCCGGGCATGTCGACCGCGATGGTCTGCGCCGTCGTCTGCCACTTGCCCGGGGTAAAGCCGGTGCCGCCGGCCGCATCGACCTGCTTCGCGACCTCTTCGACACTGGCATTCTTGAGCGCGACGTCGCCGCCGCCACAGGCGGCCAGAAGGACGGCGGGGG
>Ga0247823_10002448_pt1 | contig 15306 bp, 15 predicted proteins | sample 13C_PalmiticAcid_2_FD_192426 | JGI IMG/M metagenome (GOLD analysis project Ga0247823, IMG submission 192426) | Soil microbial communities from agricultural site in Penn Yan, New York, United States - 13C_PalmiticAcid_Day30 | ecosystem: Environmental > Terrestrial > Soil > Agricultural land...
ATATAAATCGTTCTGTTCGTACTCGCGCCGTCTCACCTTTCACTTCTGACCTCTCACGATTGACGATTCACGATTGACCATTGACCAGCAACAACCCGCAGTCCGAGAACAATCATCAATGTTCCATCAAAGAAACCACCTGGCGTTTTTTATCGCCGGCCTGCATTTTTTCGGGGATGATCGAGAGGATCACTTTGCTGAACGCATCAATCAGTTTCTTTTTGGCATACAGGCGGTGCGTCACTACGCTGATCTCGCGAACCGGCTCTGGTGTACGGAAGTAGCGCACCATATCCATTTGCTCGCCGGTAAAATCGCCAATGGCCAGTTCCGGGAGGATGGTGGCGCCGCCGTTCGTATCTACCATCCGTTTCAGGGTTTCCACGCTGCCGGTGCGGTAGTTGAATTTGCGGTTTTTCAGTACGGTGCGCATTTTTTCACCACAGAGGTTCAGCACCTGGTTGTACATGCAATGGCCTTCGTTCAGTAGCCACAGTTCTTCCATGTGCAGTTCTTCAGGGCGCAATACTTTTTTGCCCAGCAGCTGACTGTCGTTAGCGATGTAGGCTACAAATGGTTCGTAAAACAGCGGGGTTTCCTTGATCTGGTGATCGTTCAAAGGAGTAGCCAACAGACCGCAGTCGAGCTGTTCTTTTTTCAGTTTATCGAGAATGGTATCGGTCTGGTATTCCCAGATCTGGATTTGTACATCGGGGTATTGGCGCGAGAATTCACTCATGAACTTAGGCAATACATAGGGTGCCAGGGTAGGGATTACACCTACTTTGAGCAAGCCGTTTACATTGCTGTTTTGTGCGCTTACAATTTCTTTGATCTTATCGTTTTCGAAAAGTACCGCCCTTGCCTGTTCAATGATTTCGCGCCCTATTTCGGTAGCCAGTACAGGTTGCTTGCTGCGGTCGAAGAGTTTTACGCCCAGTTCTTCTTCCAGTTTGTGGATCTGCATGCTCAGGGTGGGCTGGGTCACGAAACATTTTTCGGCAGCAGCAACAAAACTGCCGTGGGTATCAACCGCTACAACGTATTCGAGTTGAGTGAGGGTCATATCTTTCGTTAGGTGTTAGGTGGTGTTGCTGCAAAATAGACAAAATTTATCAGAATCGGGGAGATATAGGCTAATGGCTGGTTAATTAACAGGATATGAAATAGATGGGCTACCTTTGCGGCTCCAAACCGTTATGGCAAAACCATCTTATCCCGAAATTGATACCGAAAACCGGAAGGTGCATATCCCTGCCGATGTAGCCGGTGCCATGGCTGCTTTTCCGGGCATGACGGGCTTTTACGAATCTTATTCTTTTGCCTGCCAGCGCGAATACCTCGAGTATGTGCTGGAAGCTAAAAAGCCTGAAACCCGCAGCAGCCGGATCGATAAACTGATGGTGATGCTGCAGGACGGTATGGAGAAAAAACAGAACAAATGAGCAATGCATTTTTAGAGCGCATCCAGCAATGGGTGGGCCGCAAGATTACCGAGAGCCGCTCTCCTGCGGGTAACTGGCTCGGTTTTGTGCTGAAAGAAATTAATGAAGGGGAAGTAGCGCTGGAATTTACCGTTCGCCCGGAGATGATTAATCCGCTGGGTACGCTGCATGGCGGCATCATGTCGACCATGATTGATGAGGCGATGGGCTGGGCGGTACACAGCCTGGGCTTGCCGGTGATGTACACGACGGTGAACCTGCAGGTCGATTTCCTGTACGGCGCGCGCGAAGGTGAAACGGTTATTGCCAGGGCCAAAGTGATTCGCCAGGGCAAAAAGATCGCCAATGTATCTTGTGAAGTTTTCGGCGAAAATGTAAGTTTGCTGGCCCGTGGCTCCAGTAACCTGGTTGCTACCGGTATAGAAGTTAAATACGAATAAGATACATGCTGAATAACAAAAAAGTAGTGGTGGTTTTGCCCGCCTACAACGCGTCGCTTACCCTGGAGCGTACCTACCGCGAAATTCCTTTCCATATTGTGGATGAGGTAGTGCTGGTAGATGACCACAGCAAGGACGATACTGCCGAAGTAGGCCGTAAGCTGGGAATACGCCACGTGATCCGGCATGAAAAGAACAAAGGGTATGGTGGCAACCAGAAATCCTGCTACACCAAAGCACTGGAGTTGGGAGCCGATATCGTAGTGATGCTGCATCCCGATTACCAGTACACCCCCAAGCTGATTCCCGCCATGTGCGAAATCCTGGCCAGTGATGTGTACCCGGTAGTACTGGGTTCGCGTATCCTGGGTGGAGGTGCACTGCGTGGTGGTATGCCTTTGTACAAATACTTTTTTAACCGCTGCCTCACCCTGTTCCAGAACATCCTGCTGGGACAAAAACTGAGCGAGTACCATACCGGCTACCGCGCTTTTTCGGGTGAAGTGCTGCGCAATATCAACTTCATGGCTTGCGACGATGATTTCGTTTTTGACAACGAAATGCTGTCCCAGATTTTTATGAAAGACTATGAAATTGCTGAAGTAACCTGTCCTACTAAATACTTTGAAGAAGCTTCCAGCATCAACTTCCGCCGCAGTGCCAAGTATGGTATGGGTGTGTTGCGGGTTTCGCTGGTACACCGCTTGTGCAAGTGGGGAGTGATGAAAAGTAAGTTATATTAATTAGTTGCTTGTGCAATAGTTGCGATATGAGCCTCTGCTTGATGCAGGGGCTTTTTTTGTAGGTCAATAGTGAATGGTCAATGGTCAATGGTCAATGGATGATCGCAAGGCTGCGGATGGCTCTGGGGGCAAAAGGTGAGAGGTGAAAAGTCAGACGTGAAGGAGCCGAATTCCTCCGCTGCTAGCGGAGGAAGAGAATAAACAAGATCTAAAAGAACCATACAAAAGAAAAGAGGCGCATAGGCGCCTCTTTATAATTTTATTCTATCGTACTCGCGCCCCCGCATCAGGCGGGGCAGGCAGTCTCATCCCGCAGTAGCGGGGCAGGCTATTCACTATTGACCATTGACCAGCAACGTCCCGCAGTCCCAAGACCATCATTTATCGACCTTACTAATCCATTCCCTGATCACCTGCTGCAACGCCGGCGTTTTCTTTTCTACATCTTCCATATCGTTGAAACGGGCCATGCGGCGGCCATCGGGATAATCGCCTTCGAGCAGGCCGGCGCGGTCGGAGATGACTACTCCTGTGGGAAATACCAGCAGGATATTTCCGCGGTGCAGGTTCATCACTACGATGTCGCGTTTGTATTCTTTGGGGTCAAAGGGTTTCATGTCGCCGGTGTAATAAAAGCTGGGCGAATTCCATTTGATTTCTTCGCCGATAACGGGATCGGTATCGAGGATGATTTGCCGCAGGTGTTGTATGGTACCTGCCAGTTCGGGTTCGAGTTGGTTGATATGCTGGGTAATGGCTTCGGGGCCGGTTGGTTTTTTGGTGCGGGGCATACAGGCCGATTTTTAGGCTAATGAATATACAAAAAAATCCTTGGTTTACCAGCTGCTGCCCGAGCCTCCACCGCCTGAAGAACCGCCGCCCCAGCTGCTCGATGAAGAAGACGATGAGGACGAAGATGACGAGGAGGAAGACGATGAACTGCTGATGCGCGGAATGGTAAACGGCACATCTTCGGCATGCGGGCAGGCATAACATTTATAGTGGTAAATGCCGTGGCCGGAGTGTGCTTCAGTAGCCCGTTGTATGGTTTCTTTGTGGTACATTTTGTAAGTCTTGTGGTTGCATTTGGGGCAGTGATCCACATCGGAACTTACATTGTCGTAATCAAAAATCAAGTGCGCCCTGCAGGGTTTGCAAAGCCATACATCGTAATCGATCGACGCCAGTTTTTCTTCAGCTATCTGGTAGGTTTCTAAGAACGATTTTTCTTTTTTATTGTCCAGCCGCTCCATGGCTTTGTGGCAATGCGGACAGGAATAATCATCATACCGGAGGTGATCCATGTGTTTTTGGAGGCGGTTGGTTTGTCTGCGTAAACCAGGAAACAACCAGGAGCTGATTTTGTATTGGTTTTGCAGGATGCCCAGCACGTTGTATTGCAGACTGCGGTTATCGGCAGGCAGGGTTTGAAGGGCATTGCGGCGAATGATACCAAAGCGCAGGTTGAACCAGATGGCGAGCCAGGCATACAGCGCCACTACCAGCCCAATCCAGAAGTATACATGATAAGCCAGGAATGCGAGCACTGCTGCAACCGGAATGACCAACAGCGCCAGGGCATAACCCCAACGTAACCCACCGGTTGAGAAAATGATGGCATCATAATAGGTTTGTTTTTTGCCTGACATCTTGCTGCCTTTGAACTGCCAGGAAAGGGTAGCGATGCCGAAGAGCGCATAGATGGCCAAAAGGATAAAATTGTTGAAGAACACATCTGTGATGCGGGTGGGCAGCGGCCTGGCCGATTCTGCTACATAAGGTTCGCTTGGGTAACCAGAGGGGAGAGGTGCGGCGATATCCATTGCCATGGGAACATCATCGGTGCCATCGTTGGCAGACACCGCCCTTTCTTCAATACCCAGATTTTCGGCAGGAATGGCAACGGGGTCTGTCTCGGTATGAGCAGGCAAAGACAGCACTGCTTCCGCTGGTACTTCATCTGCGGTTGATGTGGTATTGCCATTAAACACAGCAGCCACCGCCTGTACACCTGCGCGCAGGCCACCATCGTAATCGCCCTGTTTAAAATAAGGCAGCATCTCTTCTTCCTGGATACGTTTGCAGGTGATATCGGGCAGATCGCCCTCGATGCCGTAACCGGTTTCGAATTCTATGCGGCGCTGGTCCTTCACGAGCAGCATCAGCAGGCCGTTATTGGTCTCTTTGTTGCCTATGCCCCAGTACCGAAACAGTTTGGTCGCAAATTCTTTGGGTACGGCGTCGTCAATACTGTTCACCAGCACGATGGCCGTTTGCACCTTGCCCGACTGGTCGAGCGATTGTAAGGCGCTGTTGAGTTCCTGCACCGTAGACTCGGTGATGATGCCATCAGGATTGCTCACATAACCACCCCCGTTTTGTTTGGGATCAGGAATGGCTTCCAGTGCCTTTTGCTGACGGGTAGCGGAGTCGGTACAGGCTGTTGCAAAAAAGACAACAGGCAGAAGGAACAAGGGTATAATGTATAGCCGGATGGGTTTCCAGAAGTTCATGTTTTGATTTGGGGTTATGGTGTCCGGGCGGACATGGTTTTTCATGAGCCCTAAACTTACGAAAGCTGGGGGAAATAGTGGAGGAGTCGATAGTAGAGAGTCACTAGTCGTGAGAGAATTGAGGAGCTGTTAGCGGTTAGCTGGAGGGAGTGGGGATTGTGGAAGTGTTTTTTGATGGACTTTCGGATGGCTTTGGTTCTGAGCAGATCTCCAAAGGAGTCCTGTGGACCTGTATTCCTCATGCTTCGGAACGCAGGATGACGAACAAGTGATTGTGAACACATCATACTTCGGAGATCCGAGATCATCGATAAATCATACATCTCAAATCATACATCATAAATCAGCCATGTTTGGTGTTACTTCACGACTACCGTTCCCACTTTCCCCACCAGTTCTTTTTCCATTTTTTTCAGTTCCAGGTGGGCTTTCATGTGCAGAATGAGGTCTTGCTCATCGGTGATGGTCTGAATGGCCTGGAAGTTTTCTTCGATCATTTTTTTGATCTTCTTCAGCTGGAAATAGGCGAGGGCGCTTTCTACATCCTGCTTGTACACCATTTCGCGGGGAATAGGGGTGATGCCGAATTGTTTCCAGTTGGCGCTCACATCATACGGGAAGTTGAAGAGGTTGGCCATGAGCTGGCTTACTTCATAACTTTTGTGGAAGGTGAAATGTTTGAGCTCCGGTGGGGTACCCTGGTCCATCATTTCGAAGTATTCGGATACGATGCCATGCAGCAGGGTGGTTTCGATAAACTCCAGTTCAATGGTGTTGCGGATATGCTGGGCCACGGAATGGTCTTCGTCAAAAGGAAGCTGGCCAAACTCGATGAGGGCTTTTACGAGTCCTTTTTCCTGCTTCTCCTCTTTCGACACCAGGTCCATGACATCGGGCGAAGCGCTAGGGCCACCACCAATCTGGGCTTCATAGGCTGCTGCTTCGGCCGCGAGGGCATCCATCTCGTTGGTATCTTTGGGCGGCAGGTTTTTCTCCTGCTGCTTGTTGATGTACTCACGGATGTTTTTGTTCACGAGCTGTATCAGACCCTGTTCATCGATCTTGAGCAACTGTGCGCACCTGCGGATATAATCCTGCTGCTTGGTAAAATCCTCGGTTTTGTTGATGCGGGAGAGGGTCACCGCAATATCATTCACGAGCTTGGCTTTGGCCTGGCTGTCGTTACCAATGTTTTTGAGCGAAATGCCCACTTTGAACAGGATAAAGTCCTGCTTGTTGTCGCGCACAAAATCCTTGAGCTGCTGGCTGCCGTATTTGAGGATATAGCTGTCCGGGTCTTCGCCATCGGGCAGCAGGGCCAGTTTTACGTTCAGGCCTTCTTCAATGGCCAGGTCGAGCCCGCGTTCTGCCGCTTTGATACCTGCCGCATCACCATCATAGAGGATCGTGAGGTTTTTGGTATAGCGTTTTACGAGGCGTAATTGTTCAATGGTGAGTGAGGTGCCGGAAGAGGCTACCACGTTTTCTACACCGCCCTGGTGCAGCGATACCACATCGGCATATCCTTCCACCATGAAACATTCGTCCTGCTGGGTGATGGCCTGGCGGGCCTGGTAAATGCCGTACAGCACAAAACGTTTGTGGTACAGGTCATTGTCAGGTGTGTTGATGTATTTGGCCTTGTCGGAAGAGCGGAGGCTGCGGGCACCAAACCCGAGCACCTTACCGGTAGCGGCATGGATGGGGAAAATCACCCGGCCCCGGTAAATATCCTGGTAGCGGCCGTTGTATTGTGAGACCAGACCTGCTTTTTGCAGCAGTTCGGTATTGTAACCCTGTTGCTGGGCTTCGCGGGCCAGTGCATCGGGTCCCTGCGGACAGTACCCAAGCTGGAATTTCTGGATGATCTCCTCACGAAAACCCCTTTCCTTGAAGTAGCTCAGGCCAATCGCCCTTCCTTCTTCGGATTCGAGCAGTTGCTCTGCAAAAAATTTGGAGGCAAAAGTGTTGACGATGCGCAGGCTTTCTTCGACCTGCATCTGTGCCTTTACTTCGGGGCTGACTTCCTTTTCCTCGATTTCTATTTTGTAGTGCGCTGCCAGCCAGCGAATGGCTTCGGTAAATGACAGCTTTTCGTGCTCCTGCAAAAAAGTAACCGAGTTGCCGGCTTTGCCGCAACCAAAACATTTATAAATACCCTTGGCAGGGGATACGGTAAACGAAGGCGTTTTTTCGTTGTGAAACGGACAGTTGCCCAAATAGTTGGCGCCCCGCCTTTTGAGTTTCACAAACTGGCCTACGATATCGGTGATCTCCGCCCGGTCTATAACTTGTTGTATGGTGTTTTGTGCAATCATGCCTGAAGAAAGGACATGCAAGGTAACAATAAACCGCGGCTAATAGGTAACAAACCGGTCGCCGATCATTTGCAGCACTTTGCGGTAGCTGCTGTCGAGCGAGGCGGGGTAGTACCCATAGTAAGGTGGTTGTATGTTTTTAGGGTTGAGGCTGAATAAACTATAACTGCTGCTGTGAAAATCGGGCAGTTTTACGGTAGCGGTATCGAGCTGGTAATGTTCTGTGATGCATTTTTTGCGGTTGTCGGCATTGGCAAACGAGGTGCAGTAGCACCAGTTGCAGGTGGCCGAGGGTTTGCCATTGTACTTTTTGACCAGGGCGGCTTGTTTTTCCTGTATTTGCTGGTTGTTACGAACCGCCTGGCTCACCTGGGCGCTGCTCAGCAGGGCAGAGAGCTGGTAGCGCAGTTCGGGCTGCACGGTGTTACCGGGATTGATACCGTCTTTGTTGTATTTCGAAGGCACGGGTTTCGACAACTGGCTGGCTTGCCGGAATTCCTTGCTGGCCAGGGCATAATTGAGACTGTCGGTGCGGTATATACCGGCGATCACGTAACCCGTTTTCTGGTACCGGATGATGAGCGTGTCCTGTTTGACCTGCATTTTCCAGTCGGCAGGCAGCGATTGCTGGAAGGCGCTCAATACCGCATCTTTCTGGATGGAAAAAGGGGTTTGCGCCAGCAGGCTAACCGGTAAAATGGTCAAAACAGGCAACAACAATCGTAACATAGGTCCGGGCTTTAACGAAACCACTAAACTACTTTATTTCTAGGGAATACTGGCCGCAGCGGTGCGCAGGTGACCGGCTATCTGCTCCAGTTCTTCGGGGCTGTAGCGGGGGCGGTGTTCGCTGTCGATCACGCCCTGGTAAAACTCTTTCACCAGTTTGGGATACCAGGCGCCGGGCTCGGGCAGGTCGCCGGTTTGGCGTGGAATGATATGAAAATGGAGGTGCGGCACACTTTGTCCGGCTACCAGGGCTTCCTGCAACGCCAGGTTAAATCCTTCGGCCAGGAATACCTGTTCCAGCACCCGGCAACCGCGTTGGATGAGCAGCATCATTTCGGTCAGCTCCGGTGCCGTCAGGCTCATGTACGATTCTACATGCCATTTGGGAATCACCAGTGAATGACCGGGCAGGATAGGCGAGATATTGTACACCGCCCGGAAATGGTCGGTTTCAATGAACGTAGCACCTAAAATAGCCGGGTCGCAAAACGGGCAGCCGGGCAGCAGTAAACCGGGAGTATTCATCTGTACCGGGAGTTTGTTATCTTGTTATGCAATTAAATCAACACTATGCAGCAAGCCGCCGTTACCGGGCTGGTATGGCTCTGGTGCTTTTTGACGGCTTTTGCCGCCACAGCACAGCCGCAGCGAAAAATTACGGTTTATTTCGAGACTGCGAAAGCAACGCTTACGACGCCCGAGCAGGAGCGGTTTTCGGCATTTCTCGAGAAAGCGGGCGGATACCGGTTTCTTGAAATCAAAGCCTATACTGATACCGTGGGCGGCAAAGCCTACAACGATGTACTGTCGCAACAAAGAGCCGCTACCATCAAAGGCCTCATGCTGCAACGGCAACCCAATGCGGTCGTGCGACTGGTGCAGGGCCTGGGCGAATCGGTAACCGGCAGCACCGATAGCCTGAACCGCCGGGCAGAATTAACGTTGTACAAAGACAGCGCCAGCTTCTCTGCTTCCAAAACCATAAAACTGCTGGTGCTCGACGCCAAAACGCAGCAACTGGTGAATCCCGTTACAGTACGCCTCTACTACAAAGCAGGCGAACGGAAATTTGATGTGCCGGGCCGTTACGTGTTTCAGGCCAATTCGGATAAAGCATTGCCGCTGCAAATCCTATTCGAATCGCGCAACTACACCGATACTTTGCTGGATATGAAAAAACTGCTGTTATCGGGTAAACGTTCCGGCGATACCATCACCGCCATGATCCCGATGCAACCCCGCAACCTGCTGGCCCGCATTGACCTGGATAATCTCTACTTCCTCGACGATGATTCGGTACTGGCCGAAAAATCATATTCCTCCCTGTACGAGTTGCTGGGCAAAGTGAAGCAATACAAAGGCAAAACCATAGAAATAACCGGCCACGTTAATTTCCCCTACTACCTGGGCCCGATGGATGACCATACGGCCCGCTACATGCAAATTCTCTCTGAAGGTCGTGCCCGCACCATTGCCCGCTACCTGGAAGAGAAAGGCATACCCGCCCAAACCATCCGCTGCAAGGGCATGAGCAACCGGAAAATGGTATTCCCTAATGGTCATTCCCTTTCGGAGCAGCGTAGTAATATGCGGGTCGAGGTGGTGGTGATTCAGGAGTAGTGAATGGGCAATTGTTCCTGCGTGAGAGGTGAGAAGATGATTATTCAGAGGCTTCGGATCGTTTGAGGTCAATGGTGAATAGCCTGCCCGCCCAATGCGGGGGGCAATAGTCAATGGTAGGCGCTGCGAGCATTCGGATTACGAATTACGGATTAACGGATTCGCGCATTTCCCCAGCAAGACCCGCCAATACTTGTGGACCTGGCGGGTCTCTCTTCCGCCATGCCTTTGCGCGCCTCTTTGCGCTCCCTTCGCGTACTTTGTCCGAAGGACTCCTTTGGAGTGGTTCCTCCTTGCGCCCTTGCGAGAAACATAAGAACAATCCCTTCGCAGCATTTAATTTTTTGTTAAATACAACTTACTCCGCGTGATAACAGGGTAGCGCCAACACCCGCATAGTTGCCGTTTCGCCTTATTTGCTTAGATTTGCGCGTCCTATTTCAAAAATTCATATCATGAAAGAAGTTTATATCGTATCGGCCGTACGTACCCCAATGGGAAGCTTTGGTGGTGCCCTGAAAGACATTTCTGCTACCCGCCTGGGTGCTGTAGCCATCAAAGCTGCGGTTGAAAGAGCCGGGATTAAACCCGAAGATGTACAGGAAGTACTGATGGGTTCTGTACTGCAGGCCAACCTGGGCCAGGCTCCTGCCCGCCAGGCTGCTAAGTTTGCCGGTTTGCCCGACAGCGTACAGTGCACCACTGTAAATAAAGTATGCGCCAGCGGTATGAAAGCCATCATGCAGGGCGCTCAGAGTATTCTGCTGGGCGATGCCGATGTGGTAGTAGCCGGTGGTATGGAAAACATGAGCCAGGTTCCTTTCTATTCTGAAAACATGCGTTGGGGTAACAAATACGGTAACGTATCTTTCACTGATGGTCTGGCTAAAGATGGTCTGACCGACGTGTACCACAACTATGCGATGGGTAATGCTGCTGAACTGTGTGCTACCGAGTGTCACATCAGCCGCGAAGACCAGGATGCTTTTGCAGTAGAAAGCTACAAGCGCAGCCAGGCTTCTGTAAACGGTGGTAAATTCGAAAACGAAATTGCTCCTGTTGCTATCCCGCAGCGCAAAGGCGAACCCGTTATGTTTGCCAAAGACGAAGAGCCTTTCAACGTGAAATTTGATAAAATTCCCGAACTGCGTCCTGCATTCGTGAAAGACGGTACTGTAACTGCTGCCAACGCTTCTACCATGAACGATGGTGCTGCTGCTGTAGTACTGATGAGCAAAGAAAAAGCTGATGCACTGGGCATTAAACCGATTGCCAAAATCAAAGGTTATGCCGATGCTGAGCAGGCACCTGAGTGGTTTACCACCACGCCTTCTCTGGCTGTGCCTAAAGCTGTAGCCAAAGCCGGTCTGAAAATGGAAGACATCGCTTATTATGAACTGAACGAAGCATTCAGCGTAGTAGGTATTGCCAATACCCAGAAAATGAACCTGGACCCCGCCAAAGTAAACGTGAACGGTGGTGCAGTAAGCCTGGGTCACCCCCTGGGTTGCAGCGGTGCCCGTATCATCGTTACCCTCATCAACGTACTGCAGCAAAACAATGCACAGTATGGTGCTGCCGGTATCTGTAACGGTGGTGGCGGTGCAAGTGCTGTTGTAATCGAACGCGCTTAATCAGTTCCCGGTAACTGATCATCTATATTGTTGAAGCAAAGGCCGGTCATGTACCGGCCTTTGTTGTTTTATACTTTACTAAAACTATTTTGACGCATGTATATTTCTGAATTCAAAGTACGGGTACGCTACGGCGAAACAGATCAGATGGGTTATCTCTACTATGGCAATTATGCCTTGTATTACGAAGTAGGCCGTGCTGAGTCTATCCGCCAGTTGGGATTTACCTACCGCGAACTGGAAGAGCAGGGCATCCTGATGCCGGTGGTGGAGCTGAACTCCAAATACCTGCGCCCTGCACTGTACGATGACCTGATCACCATCAAAACTATGCTGAAGGAATTGCCGCAGGGCAAACGCATCCAGTTTCACTCGGAGCTGTACAACGAAAAAGGAGAACTGCTGAATGTGGGTGTGACCACCCTGGCGTTCCTCGACCCGGTACAAAAGCGTACCATCACCATTCCCGAAGTGCTGCTGCAGAAACTGGCGCCGTTTTTTGATGGTCAGTAACCTGCATCGCCGGGAATGATATTGATTTCCTTTTCGTTTTTGATGATCATCACCGCATACGGTTTGGGCAATATCTGTTTGTCGAGGTGCAAAGCACATATCTTGGTGAACTCGGCCCCAAAGTAGAGGATGATGGAGGAATAATATACCCAGGTCATGAACAGCAGCACCGAACCGGCAGCACCGTACATGGTACCGATATTGGACTGTCCCAGGTACAAACCGATCAGGTACTTGCCCAGCATAAACAGCAGGGCTGTCACTACACCGCCACGGAAAGCACTTTTCCATTCAATATAGGCATCGGGCAGGAACTTGAAGATGGAGGTGAACATGAGGCCGATAAACAGCAGCACCACCGCATTGTTGAGCAGGAAGAGCAGCACCACTTTGCTTTCCGGTATCAGCCGGATGATCTGATCGCTGAAAATCTCCAGCACTGAGTTGGCCATCAGTGATACCAGCATCAGGAAACCCATCGTCACGATCATAGAAAAAGAAATACCCCTGTTGAGCAGGAATTGAAGCCAGGTCCGTTTGGGCTTGGCTTTGATATTCCAGATGAAGTTGATGCTGTCCTGGATTTCCGTAAACACCCCGGTGGCACCAAACAGCAGCGTTACAAAACCCACTGCGGTGGCAAACCAGCCTTGTTGGGAATGTTGTATGTTTTTCAGGATTTCCTGGATTTGCGTAGCGGCATTGCTGCCCACCAGGTCTTTGATCTGCCAGTAGATTTTACCTTCGATGGCATCCTGGCCAAAAAAGATACCGCACAGCGAAATAATGATGACCAGGAACGGGCCAATAGAGAAAATAGTGTAAAACGCCAGTGCAGCCCCCAGCTTCACGCAGCGGTCGTCCGAAAAGGAGATGATGCTGTTGCGCAGCAGCAGGTAGGCGGTGTAGAGTTTTTTGATGATGGTCCGGTACATAGGCTTGGTGGCTTGTTCTTAAAATTAATCAAACTTATTTACCCCGATACACTGTAATTTGCGACTTCTTAATACAAGCAAATATGAAAAGTGTATCCTCCGTACACGCTGTAATAGTTACCATTGGCGATGAATTGCTCATCGGGCAAACGATCGATACCAATTCGGCCTGGCTGGCACGTGAACTCAATAAAATCGGCATCTGGGTGAGCAGAAGGGTAGCGGTGGCCGATGATAGCGATGCCATCCGCAAGGCGCTCGATGAAGAGAGCCGCAATGCCAATCTCATCATCATGACCGGCGGCCTCGGCCCTACTGCCGATGATATAACCAAGCCATTTTTGTGCCAGTATTTCAACGGACGTATGATTATTAACGAGGAAGTGCTGGCCCATGTGAAGCAGATCTTCGAAAAACGCAACCGTCCTTTTCTGGAACGCAACCTGAAACAGGCCGAAGTGCCGGATGTGTGCCAGGTGCTGTTCAATGAAATTGGAACCGCACCCGGTATGTGGTTTGAGCAGGACGGTAAGGTGTACATTTCATTGCCCGGTGTGCCTTTCGAAATGGAACACATCATGGAGCATGTGGGACTGCCTCGCATCAGCGAACAATTCAATACGCCTGCTATTGCCCACCGCACTGTCATTACCGCCGGTATGGGCGAAAGTTTCATCGCCGAGCGACTGGTCGATTTTGAAGCGGAATTACCAGCTTATGGCAGCCTGGCTTACCTGCCCGGATTGGGTATGGTGAAATTGCGCCTCACGTTATCGGGCATCGATCATGATGCGATCAACAATGAAGCCGACCGCCTCTTCGAAATCCTCAAAAATAAAGTATCCGATATTGCTGTAACCGATACCGACGAAGGCATTGAAGTAGTGCTGGGCCGTATGCTGAAAGAGCGTGGTCTTACCCTGGGACTGGCAGAGAGTTGCACCGCCGGTAATATTGCTGCTGCAGTAACTTCAGTACCTGGCAGCTCGGCCTGGTTCAACGGCAGCGTGGTGAGTTATGCCTATGAGGTAAAGGCCAAAGTATTGCAGGTACCGCAGGAAGTGCTGGACCGTACCGGGGCCGTGAGCGAAGAAACCGTGTATTACATGGCCAGCAACGCCCGCACCCTGCTCGATACGGATATTGCGTTGTCTGTATCCGGTATTCTCGGTCCCGATGGTGGCACGCCCGACAAACCGGTAGGTACCGTGTGGATGGCTGTAGCAGATGCCAACAGGGTAGTGACTAAAAAATTCAATTTCCATTACAAGCGCGAGCAAAACACCAAGATGGCCGTATATGCCGGTCTCGATTTCATTCGCCGCTTTATGCTGGGATTAGTGTAGGTAAAAGCGGAGATTGCCCCAGTCCGGATCACTTTCCATGCGGTAATTGATCTTGCGCTGCGAGCGGTATTGCGCTTTAAAGTCATCAATCGCATCCTGCACCTTGAATTTCTGATCGGTATAAAACAGCACATCGCGGTAGCCGTCATAATCGCTGTACCCGGCGTAATGCACCAGGTTGATCGATTGCAGTTTTTGCACCAGTTTGGTCGTCAGGTCGTTCAGGATGCGTTGTTCTATCACATCGGGTGCGCCGTCTTTGCCTTTGTATTTGTATTCGAAATACACATCGAAATGCCAGCGGTACTGTTCCGTTTTGGGATAGTGCAGGTAAGAATGGTTGAGGATGGCCGTCAGCGGTTTTTTATTGAGCACCAGTTTGATGGGTTTGAAATCAAATCCGGGCACATCGGGGTTCTTTTTGCTGTAAAAGCCCGAGGAGTCGATCACGGGTTTGCGCTTGGCGGGTGTATCGCCATTCACATATACTACTTTATAACGGGTCCGGGCAGCAGCTGCCTGGGCCTTTTTGATAGAATCTGAGTTGACAATCACCCGCTTATATTTCGGATCGAACTGAGAACCCGTATTATTTTTTTGTTGTGGTGCAGAGGTAGATTTGGCCGCAGGTTTAGTTGTAGTCTTTTTTTGCTGTGCATAAGCAGTTTGAACCCATGTGGTTAAAGCAGTAACATAAATAAATATGGAGCGTGTAAATATCCTGGGCATTTATTGAAGTTTGGAAATTGCAAGAAATGATTGTGCCAAATCTTTGAATTTCGTAAAAATAAGCGCAATTGATTATTTTTGCGTCCTGGTTATAAAAACATCATAAAAACCTTTATATGGCTATAGTTGATTTAGTGATGCCGAAGATGGGCGAAAGTATTATGGAAGCTACCGTCCTCAAATGGCATAAGAAACCAGGTGATAGCGTGAAGATGGATGAAACTGTGCTCGAGATTGCCACTGATAAAGTGGATAGTGAAGTGCCTTCTACCGCCGCCGGTACCATCACTGAAATTTTGTTCAAGGAAAATGACGTAGTGCCCGTAGGTACTGTTATTGCC
>Ga0247823_10002450_pt1 | contig 15298 bp, 11 predicted proteins | sample 13C_PalmiticAcid_2_FD_192426 | JGI IMG/M metagenome (GOLD analysis project Ga0247823, IMG submission 192426) | Soil microbial communities from agricultural site in Penn Yan, New York, United States - 13C_PalmiticAcid_Day30 | ecosystem: Environmental > Terrestrial > Soil > Agricultural land...
GGCGATCGTCCGCGCCTGCCTCGCAGCGTCCACGGCCTATGCAGTGCAGCGGGAACAGGGTGGCTGCGCGCTGATCGAGCATCAGCTGATCCGCCGCCAGCTCACCGACATGCTGGTGCTCGACACCACCGCTCGCGCCTTGTGCCGGCGCAGCGCCGAATTTCGCCGGACCGGCAATCCGGATGCCGCCGCCGAGACTGCGCTCGCGAAGTATCACGCTGCGGATGCCGCCCAGAAGGCGGCGGCGGCGGCGGTGAAACTCCACGGAGGAAATGGATGCTCTGCAGACTATCCGGTCGCGCGCCATCTTCGCGATGCGACGGTAGCCGGCATCATCGAAGGCACGCAGGAAATGCACCAGATCGCGCTGGCATCCTATGCCCGGCGGAGAGCTCATGCAGAGCGGTAAGTCGATGACCGCATCGGCTTCCGTCGGGGAATCGCCGATCAAGTGCATCGTCTGGGATCTGGACGAGACGCTCTGGCGCGGCACTTTGCTCGAAGGGGGCGCCGACGCGCTCGCGCCGGGCGTCGAGGCCGTGATGCGTGCGCTGGACGACCGCGGCATCCTGCAATCGATCGCGAGCAAGAACGATCATGATGTCGCCTGGGGACAGATCGAGGCGTTGGGTATCGCCGATTTCTTCCTGTTTCCGCAGATCGGCTGGTGGAGCAAGGCCAGCGCCATCGAGAAGATTGCCGACCAGTTGGGCATCGGGCTCGAGGCGATCGCGCTTGTCGACGATCAGCCGGCCGAGCGCGACGAAGTCGCCTATTTGCTGCCGCAGGTTTCCCTCTTCGATCCTGCGCAGCTGTCGGCATTGTTGGACGAACCGCGCCTGATCCCCCGGTTCATCACCTCCGAGACGCGCCACCGCCGATCGATGTACCGGGCCGATATCGAGCGCGCGGATGCGGGGGACCGGTTCGCGGGCCCGCGCGACGCATTCCTGGCGACGCTGACGATGCAGATGCATATCCGGCGCGCCTCCGCCGATGATCTGGAGCGGGCGGAAGAACTCACCATACGCACCAATCAACTCAACACGACCGGCCGCCATTATTCGTACGACGAACTGGCCGCACTGATCGAATCGCCCGATCACCTTGTCCTGGTGGCGCAGCTTGACGATCGGTACGGCAGCAGCGGCACGATCGGTCTGGCGCTGGTCGATCTGGGCCCGGACAATTGGACCGTTCGGCTGCTGATCATGTCGTGCAGGGTCGTGTCGCGCGGCGTGGGCACGGTCTTTCTCCTTCATTTGCTGCAGCGCGCGCAGGCGAGCGGTGTCCGGCTCCGCGCCAGCTATGTACCGACAGCGCGGAACAAGCCGATGCTGGTCACCTTCCGCCTTGCCGGCTTCCGGCAGATTGCCGAAGACGAGGACGGGCAGCTGCTGGAGCACGATTTCGCGCGGATGCCCGGCTTGCCGGCCTATGTGAAGGTCACTTCCGATGCGTTCGATGATGCGCGAGCGCCGGTCCCACGGTAGCGATCAGCCGCTCGCTCACGGCCGGCCATTCCTCGCGCAGGATGCTGAACAGCGCTGAATCGCGCACGCGGCCGTCCTTGTAGATCAGGTGATGCCGGATCACCCCTTCCTGCACCGCACCGAGCAGCTTCATCGCCGCGCGAGAGGCAAGGTTGCGCGGGTCGGTGATCAGTTCCACGCGATTGACCTGCCACGCGTCGAACGCGTGCGAGAGGCTGAGCCAGCGCACTTCCGCATTTACCAGGCTCCCGCGCGCTTCTGGCACATACCAGGTCGATCCGATCGCCAGCCGCCGGTGGATCGGGGCCATGTCGTAGAAGCGGGTGGTGCCGAGGATCCGGCCGTCTGCCTGCCGGACCACGGCGAACGGGTAATGCTCGCCCGCGCGCTGCAGCGAACGCGCGCGATCGAACCAGGGGTCGAAATCGGCCCCGGCGCCGTTGAAGGTGCGCGGGAAATAGGTCCATATGTTCTCGTCGAGCTTCGCCGCCTCGCGAAGGGGTTCCCGGTGCTCTTCCTCGAGCGGCACGAGCGCGACGGAGGGACCGGCGAGAATTCCGGGAGCCGGGAAGGTCGGCGGCTCGTCGGCTTCGCTCATTTTCCCGCCTCCTTCGCCGTCACCTGCTCGTCGGCACCGTGTTGCAACTGCGTTACGCGCGCGAACCAGTCCGGCCAGCGCTTCGGCCCGACATCGCCAGCGATCCGCCCGAGAATCTCGGCTCCGGTAACATCGGCATCGCGCGGCGCGAAGGCTTGCGCCGCCAAATAATGGGCGAACCAGAGCATCGCATCCTCGCGCCGGGCGGCGACGGCATTCCCCGCCGCGAGATCGGCCACGAAGCTGTCGGGGTCCTCATAGGCACATAGCCAGGGAGCGCTGGCGAACCTGGACATGCGCAGCAATGGGGTCCCGTAGAAAGCGGCGGCGGAAAAGCTCTTGGAGTCGCCCACGATCATGCCGTCGGCATGTTGTGTGAGCGCGCTGGTGATGTCGCCGGCGGTCGGGTTCCGGTGGAGCAGCTGCGCCACGCCGCTCCGCGCGTCGATCGTCTCGATCAGATTGCGCTGATCGACGAACCGCACGTTCAGCGGATGATCGGTCACCGCCAGGAACAAGGGCGCGCGCATCCGGTCTGCCAAATGCGCGGCCAGGGCAGCGTTTGGACGGATGCTGCGATGGATGCCGAAGAGATTGTCGGCATGTTCGTAGTCGAGCGGGAGCGCGATAATCGTGCGGCGGTCGGGCAAACCGTGCCGTGAGCGCCATGTCGGGTCGCGGCGACGGGCTCGCTCGATTTCCTCCCAGGCATGCGCGATCAGCGCGATCAGCGCGGCTCGCTGTTCGGGCGGCAGATCGGGCATCAGGCCATGGTCGAAGATCTGGGGCTGGAGCGAAACCCAGTGCGAGGGAAGCCGGAACGGCGGTGCGCCTGCCTCCATAACGTACCGCACCCGTCCCGGCAGCCGTTCCGGCAGCGAGGAATTGGCGCTTCGGCAGAGGCAGTGATCGGGAGCGATCGCATCTGCTGCTTCCAGAATTTCGGGCGTCGGCCCGTTCAGGTCCAGCGCGGCAAGATCGCCGTCGACGGCGTCCAGCGGATGCCAGGTCACCTCGTGGCACCAGGAAGTCGCCTGCGCGGAGGCGACCGCCCGATATTTCTCTCTCCACGGGGCAGGGAGCATAACATGGACTTCGGCCAGCGGCGCAAGTTTCGCGATCATCGGCTCGAACACATTTTCGAGCATCCAGCCCCTCGCCAGAGGCATGTAGAACAAGATCTTCATCCGCAAGGGCCGTTCGTCGTCATCAAGCGCGATCCGCGCCGCGCGCGGGACGGCTCTCCGGGGAGATCGATACGCGCAGCGACGAAGCCCAGAGCTCGAGACAGAGGAAGAGCCAGATCCGATAGGCGCTTGCCCGGCCCGGCTCGGCAAAGGCAGCGGCGACCTGGCGATCGAAGGCATGGGGATCGAGAAGCCCGCGGATGCGTGCGCCAGACGACAGGGTGTCGCGCGCAAAGCAACGGAAGGCCGGCTGATCGAGCCATTCCGCCAGCGGTGCTCCGAAGCCCTGCTTGCGGGGGGCTGGTGCCAGGTCCGGGCAGATACGGGCCAGCAGGTCGCGCAGCAGCGGCTTGGCCGGTGGGCCGGCCTTGAGTTCCGCAGGCAAGCTGCAGGCGAATTCGACGATGCGATAATCGAGAAAGGGCGCGCGCAGCTCGATTCCGTGCATCATGCCCAGCAGGTCGGCCTTGGGCAGAAGCTGTCCGCCCAGATATTGCGTGAGGTCGAGCCGGTTGATCGCGTCCGCGGAATCTCCGGACGCGTCGGGCAGAAGGCCGGCGTCGGGCACCAGGTCCGGGAGCAATGCCCGGCGGGATTCGACGGGCAGGATAGTCATCCGATCGAGGCGATGCTGGAAGGATCGTGGCTCCGCATACCAGTCATAGCCCCAGAAAAGCTCGTCGGCCCCATCGCCCGAAAGGACGACGGCAACGTCTTGCGCGGCGCGCTCGCTCAACAGCGAATGGGCGAGATTCGCGCTGTCGGCATGGGGCTGGTCGAGATAGGTGCAGATCTGCGCCATCCCCTCGGGCGTCGGCGGTTCCATCGCGACGGCCACATGATCGAAGCAGAATCGTCGCGCCGCCCTTTCAGCGCGCGGCGCTTCGTCGAGATCGCCGCGATAGGACGCGGTGTAGCTTGCGAGCCGGCGGCCGGTGGACTGGCTGGCCAGCGCCCCGATGAGCGTCGAATCGACACCGCCGGAGAGGAATATCCCGACATCCCGGTCGCTCAGCAGCCGATTGCGGACCGACGCGTCGAGAAGCTCCCCAAGCTCGTCCAGCACCTGCCCGCGCGCGGCCGGCATTCGCTTGGTCGCCGGTAGATGCCAATAGCGTTCCTTGCGAACCGCGCCGCCGCCGAAGGTCATGACGTGTGCGGGTTGTACGACCTTCACTTCGGCATAGATGGTGCGCTCGGCGGGCGCATGTTTCCATTGGAGATAATGGTCGAGCGAATGCAGGTCCGGTGTGACCGAGAGACCCGCGGCGCGCAGCGCCTTGATCTCGGACGCGACGATTACCCGCTTGCCGGGCAGCTCCGCGAAGAAGAGCGGCTTCTCGCCCATCCGGTCGCGCGCGACGTGGAGCCGTCGGTCGCGCGGGTCCCAGATCGCGAACGCGAACATTCCTTCGAGCATCGGAATGCTGGCGACGCCATATTCGGCGAAGGCGGCGAGGACGACCTCGGTATCGGACCTCGTTCGGAAAACATGTCCTCGCGCCTCGAGCGTCGAACGCAGCGCTGCGGCGTTATACACTTCGCCATTGTACGAAAGCGCGAGCCCGGTCGGCTCGTGCTGCATGGGTTGTTGCCCGCCCGCGCGATCCAGAATCGCCAGGCGGGTATGCAAGAGGCTGCAACCGGGAAGGTGGAGGACACCCCGCCCGTCGGGCCCGCGGCGTTCGAGCGCCGCGAGAACGGAACCGGCGTCGAACGGCGGCGGCGCCCCCGATGGTTCGAAATACGCGAAAACGCCGCACATGGGTCAGCCGTAAACGGCCCGAACCGGTTGCTCGTCCTTTTCAGCATTATAGCGATCACGATAATCGCGCATCGTCGGCAGCAGGATCTCGCGCAGATCGCGCGACGGCGTCCAGTCGAGACACTCCTGCACCTGCGTCAGGTCCGGCATCCGGCGGTCGCAATCCTCGTAGCCGGGGCCGTAGAACGTCTCGGCCGACACATCGACGATCGGGTGCTCGCGATAGCTTTCGTCGCCGCTGATCTCGGCAAAGACATCGCGCATCGCATGGGCGAGCTCGCGCATCGTCACTTCGTTGGCGCGGTTGCCGATGTTGAAGGTGCGGTTGCGCGCATTGGCCGGACGGTCGAGCATCCGCTCGATCGCCGCCATCGCCTCTTCGACCGCGACGATCGTCCGGCGGGCGCTGCCGCCATCCACCAGTTGCATGGGCTCGCGCTTGAGCAGTGCCGCCATGAAACACGCCAGCACGCGCGGGACGCCGTCTTCGGCGCGGCGCGGGATATAGTCCATCTTCGGACCGAAGAAGTTGAGCGGCCGGATGATCGTGAACGGCAACCCGTTCGAGCTGTTGTGCGCATAGATATAGCGTTCGATCATCTGCTTGGCGCACGCATAGGTCCAGCGCTGATTGGCCACCGGACCCATGATCAGCGGGGTGCTGTCCTCGTGCAGCTCGTACAAATCAGGATTATCAGTCGCATCCCCGTCCGGAAGGTAGCTGGAGAGCGTTCGTCCATAGACCTCGCTGGTCGAGAAATGCATAAGCCACTTGTTGACGCGCGCGCACATGTCGACGATCGGAATCACGTCGAACAGATTCGACCGTATCACCTGGAGCGGGCGGGTATTGTATTCGGACGGATTGCAGATCGCCGCCAGGTTGATCAGCACATCCGAATCCACAAGCCGTTCCTCGACCCTCGCGAGTTCGGCCGCGTCGATGCAGGCCGTCTTGTGGAGCGTGAAACGCGGATTGCCGAGATGGTGAATGATCTTGTCGGCTTCCGGATCCCAGCCCTCGATATAGATGTCGTCTCTCGAGAGCAGGCGATCAAGAAGATGGCTGCCTACAAAACCGCCGCATCCGATGATGGTTACGTGCATAATTCCCCTCGTCGCAGTTAAAGACCTTATTGGGATGATTCGTCGGAAAAAAGATATCACTTTCGTTTGAATGGACGCATCTATCCAAATGTCGGCCCAATTCTGCTTCTGCGGGCACGATCGATGCTAGCAATCGGCGTAGAGGGAGCCCCGATCGATAAGAACGGCCATCGCCTTGGTCAATTCGTCGATCAGTCGCGGGTTGTGATCGCGTCCCCATGACGGGGTCGTGTTGACGTCGATCGGATAGTTCACCGCATCCTCGTCCATGGCGAGGTCGAGCGCGGCGAAGTCCACCCGCATCGCCTGCGCTATCCTGTAGGCAACGGAGAGCGGGTCGCGCGGATCATAGCGAAGATGCCTGGCCGATCCGACGGAAACGAGGTCGACGCCGCCTCGCTGTTCCATGGTCTTCAGGATGTCGTCCGATCGCGAACTGGCGACGGCGACATAATCGCCGACGACATAGGCGCGCCGGAATCGGCCTTCGGAATTGCAGATATAGCGTTCGATGGTCAATCGCGGGTCGTCCCACATCCCGGCGGGGACCTGTTCGCGCCGGAACAGCTGCACGCGCTCGGGATAGGGCCAGGGCGGCGGGCTCAGGTCCCCGACCAGCTCGGGAGCGACCTTTCCTTCGGCAAGGCCGCCATAGTTCGCACGCGATTTCGCGATCAGCATCTCGCCGGGGTCGCCATTCCGCGGCGCACGCGCATAGGGCAGCCCGGCATCCGCGCAAGCCTGTTGGACCGACCATTTGTCGATACTGGCGCAATAGCCGTTGATGACGGGCCTTCCCGCCTCGCGATAGCTGGCAAGCCATTCGTCATAGTTCGGGAATGCCCTTTCGGGCTGGCTGAGATTGACGTGGAGCAATGCCGGCGGCCGGTCCGCTTCCGCGAGGCGCAGCGCGGAACCCGGCGTGACCGTGATCCGATTGGCGCCGGAAACGGCAAGGACGGCCAGGAACCTGTCCCATGCGAGCCATTCGAAAATATCCAGAACCGGCATGCCAGCGTCCTTTGCGAGAATTACCCGGAACCGGGAACCGCGCCTCACGCAACTTGACCGCTTGATCGCTCAAGTCGCCGACGCGCCATTGATCCCGGACTGGAATTGGTCGACTTCAACACGTCTAATACTCGGGCGGAAGGGCCGTGATCAACAAGGCATGTATCCGCGGCGCATCCACTCCAGGTCGAAAGCGCTACTCCGCTCGGCCAGAATCCGCCAGTCCCCGACAAAAAAGCGGACCAGGGCACTTTGTGCGCGATCGGGGAATAGTTTACCGACCGCAGGAGCCCCATATCGCTTCGCTCCCCCGCCGCCGCGCAAACGATATATCGGTCCAGCGACGTCTTCCGTCACCATGGCCATCGGCCGTCGACCAGGAAATAGCGACTGTAGCGCTTCTAGATTCATATCTTCGCAATCGAAATTTCGAGGCATCCGCAAGATGAACGAGGGCAGGGTCGTAATGCACGCGATGGCCTATGCTGCCCGAGGTCGCGCCGCCCACGACAGGCGACGGATGACGCCGCTGCCTTGTGGCATGCCGGGAAAGGCCGAGACAGTTTCTGTCAGGTGCGATTCCTTGTCTTTTCGGCCAGGGTTGAATGATCTGTTCATCAATAGTTCGCCCCGCCAAGATCGCGCTGTATAGAATGGGCGAGGCGATGGTATAGGGTCGGCATTTACGAGCGCGGCGTCCTTCAAAGGTGCAGTATTGGGTTTATGGCTACATTGTTGCGCGCGATCGGCGACGCGGCGGGGAGCGATGTTGGCGAGCGGCCTGATGCTGTCGCCGCTCGCTTGCGGTCAGGCGATTGCGCAGACGGCCCCGAAGAACCCTCCCTTGCCGGCCAGCCCGGCGCAAAGACCCGTCGGCGCCAAGGATAACGGGGCGCCGGAGGCAACTGTCAACGCCACGCCGCAGCAGCAGGCCGGTTCCCGCGACGGCGAGGTCCGGGACAGTGCCGAAATCGTCGTTACGGGCGAACTGCCTCCTGTCCGGCAGTTGCCGGGGGGTACCGAATATAACGTCGGCGGAAGTGTTCAGGGTGCGACGGGCAGCGTCGCCGATCTGCTGAATACGCTGCCGTCGATATCGGTGACGAGCGACGGGGAAGTGACCCTGCGCGGCCGGACCGACGTCGAGGTCCTGATCGACGGGCGGCCGTCGGCGGCCTTGAGCGGCGATAGCCGCGGCACGACCCTGCAGACCATGCCCGCGAGCGGCATCGAGAGCGTTGAGGTCGTCACCAATCCCGGTGCAGCCGTGGAATCAGGGGGTGCCTCGGTCATCAACCTGAAGCCCAGGCAGGCGGCGGCGTCGGGGCCCCGTGCGTCGCTGGCCGCCGACATCGACCACCGCCGGCGCGGCCGCGTCTCGCTCGACAGTTCCTATGGGGGACGGGAGGTGAAGCTGGATCTCGCCGCCAGCTATCGCGAGAGCCTGCGCCTCGACGGCGTGTCCACCGTGCGGCGTTATGGCCAGGCCGGGCCCGGCGGCATCGCGCTCGCGACGATCCAGGCCGATTATACGCCGACCCGCGGCCGCGCCAGCGATGTGCAGGCAAAGCTTCGCTACGCCCTTGCCGGCGACACCGAGATTGGCGGGTCGGTCCATTATGCGGGGTACTTCGCGACCAACAGGGTCGACTTTCTGAACGCCGACTATGACGCCGCGGGCAACGTGCTGAATCGCTACGTCCGGGTCCGGGATGCGCGCCTCGACAAGGACGATGTCGATGCCAATCTGTTCCTGACGCGACGCGGCATCGGAGCCGATGGGGAACTCCGCATCGAAGGGCTATATGGAAGCGGCAAGGGCCGTTCCGACCGCATGTACAGTCTGATCCCGGACGGTGCGGCATCCCCGGTCAGCCTGACCTATGTCGGCGACTATCAGGATTCGTCCTTCTACCGGGCCACCGCCGATTTCAAGGCAAGCCTTGCCCGACACCTGTCGTTCAAGGTCGGCGTTGCACGGGAAAGCGCCGACGAGCGTTTCCGGAACGGCGGTGCAGACCTCCCGCTCACGGCGTCCCTTCCGTCGCACTTCGTTGGCATCCCGTCCGATTTCCGCGTCGCGCGCGACAACATCACCGGCTATGTCGAGACGAGCGTCGGAAGCACCGGCTGGACGGTTCAGGGCGGCCTGAAATGGCGCGGCAGCAGGTTCGCATTGCGCGATGGCGGCGACCCTCCGTTTCTCAGGCGGCATTTCGACGGCGTCGATACCAGCCTGTCGGTGGAACATCGCTGGTCAGAGGGAGCGCTTTCCCTGAGCTTCTCCCGATTGCTGCAGCTGCCCGAGGCGCAGGATCTCAATCCGACCGTCATCGCCGTCGACGTTCAGGACCGCTATGTCGGCAACCCGGCGCTGCAGCCGCAAAAGGCGATTCGCGGTGAAATCAAATATGACGGGTCCCTGGGCGGCCTGAAGACGGTCGCGACGCTCTACTATCGCGGCACCGAGGACGTCATCGCCACCATTTATCAGGCCGTCGGCGACAACATCATCCAAAGTTCCAGAATCAACGCCGGACTGAGCCAGGAATATGGCGCGGAAGCCGGCGTGTCGGGCAAGCTGGTGCGCGATATCAAGTTCGACCTGTCGGGCAATGTGTACCGGGCGGAAACGTCGTTCAGCGCGTTCGGGTCGATACAGCGGGACTCGCTCTTTACCTACAGCGCGAAGGCGGCACTGGATTGGTCGATCGGCAAATCGGACAAGCTGCGCCTCGACGCCCGGGCCGAGGGTCCGTCGCTGCTGGTGCAGGGGCGCAGATCGGGAAACAGTGCGGTGAGCCTGGTGTGGCAGCATAGCATCGATGCCGATCTCAGCTTCACGCTTGCGGCGCAGCAATTTCTGCAGGACGCCTATATCGTGACCGAGATCGCCTCGCCGACAGTCGAGACCGTGGCCCGCCGCATCAACAACACGACCGCCCTCCAATTCGGTATCAAGTTCAGGATCAAATAGTGCGCGTGGCGCAAATCGGCGGCGATGCAGGCCGGCACTCCCGCAAGCTTTCTGCGCAAGATCCGGCCCGCATGACCGGGCCGTGCCAGATCACTCCGCGTCTTGGCCGGCGCACCGGATTGTCCACAATGCGAGCGCCGATTGCAGCGCCCGCTGCTCGTCCTCGCTGGTGCCCAGCTTGCGCGCGCTGGACAGCATGTCGAGGTCCGGGATCGCCGACCGTTTTTCGCCGGTCAGCCCATGATCGGCCAGAAACGCCATCACCTTCGTGACGTCGCCGAGGCTTGTGTCCCTCGGCTTCGTCCGCCCGCTCGAGGTGCCGAGATATCGGCCTACCATCTGCGCGTTTTCCGACTGCCAGAGCCGCTCGATCCCGTCGTTGCCGCTCTTGAAGTCGGGCGTCAGCCACACACCGCCGAAACGGCGGAGCAGCCGGGCGATGTTGCTGGCTGCGATATGCTTCTCGTCGGCGGATAGATAGGGGAATATCCCCTCATGGACGATCGCGACAGGCTCGTCGGGGCGCAGCAGCGCGGCCGCCCGGTCGACATCGTCCCGAGACAGCATGTCGACCTCGGCAAACAGGCATCGGTCGGAGGTCGCGGCGCCCTCGGTTCGTTCGAGGATCGCCCGGATCGCCAGCCGATTCTGATGGATGTGGGGAAGGTCCGTCTCGACGTAAAGCAGCGAGTGCCGCGTCGCCATCGCATCGCCACGGAACACAAAGCCGCTGGCGAATTCGAGTACCTGAGACACTTGCGCCTGCTCGATGGCGTAAGACAGGCATTTGTACCGCGCCTCGATCAACGGCGCCATCCAACGCACCACGTCGCAGGGTATGCGCCCGCCGGGCATGCCGCGAGCGAAGCTTGCCGCGTCCGTCAGCTCCGCGATCAGGTCCGCGAACGGGATGTCGGAATGCCGCCGCAGATCCGCCGTCAGCTTCGCTGTCGGACTTATTTCAGCGCCGGTAGTCGATCTGGCCAAGTCTTGCATGCCGTCAACGTTCATCGCACAATCCCGGAAATATTCGCTTCAAGAGCACGAGTCTGTTCCCGCAGAAGGGGGCGAAACATCAGCGGTTCCGACCCCGTTGCTGGTATTTACTGGAGCCAGGCGAATGCTCTGTCCAGAGGGGAAAGGCTGTCACGGCCGGAGCGTGAACAGGCGATCGTCCATCGACTCGGCTTCGGAATGCGGTAACAATCACTTGATCTTCAGCTGTGCAAGGGAGCGGAAGATAGAAACGGGAAGGTGCTTTCGTATAAAGCGAAGACCGGCGCTGCCGTCGCTACTGCAGACGTAGGCATCTATATCATATTTATTAGTTATTTGGGATCGACTCCAATGTCACTGGCCGCTCGACTTGCAGCCAAGCCTTTGATGTTCTTGAGTCAATGGACCAACTGCCCTTGATAATAAAGTGGCCTGCCGGAGGAAAATACTGCGCTTCTTCGTCGTATTCCTGACGAAGCGTGACTTCCGTGGAGAGAATAAGGTGAGGATTTTGTTGCGAGTCGCCGGATTTTTTGTTTGACCCTGCGCTGACCATTGTTTACCTGAATGAACTGGATCAATCCCGTGGTAGTTTGGTCCGTGGATACATGGTGGAGGAAATGCACATGTCGAATGAAAAGATTGCGCGTTCTGCGCTTTTCGGTCGTGTCTCGTGCGAACTGGCCGGCTCTGCCGAACAGTTGACGGCTCCGGCGATCGCTGAAATGACCCCGGCCGAAGTGGCCCAGGTCGCTGGGGGCATTGAAGCCAACGCGTCCATTAGCCTGCGCCCTCGCTGATTTGATTTTTGAGATGCGGGCATGCCGCCGCGCGTCGGTGGCATGCCGGCATCTTCTGCCGCGAGAATAAAGGCAGGTTGCGCATAATGGAGTTTTTGGGAGATTGCGGCCCGCCATTGCGGACGTTTGGCCGATGCTCCGAATCTCCCGTTATCCATGATGTCGCCCAAACCTCCAGCGGACCAATCGCGGAGGAGGAGCTTCTCAGGGTTCATGGCGCGAGGGTCGTCTGCGCGAATTATCGCGCACTCCTTCACGATTTCCCGCACATATTCGGTGCCGAAGCCCGGCGGCGGCATCCCTTGCCGGGATGCGATACGTGCGCGGAAGCCGGCAAGCTTTGCATCAGGGCGGTCAATGGCTGGCTGATCCGCAATTCGGCCTTCATCTCTCGGCAGCAGTCGCTATCGAACGAGGTCAATTCCCTTATCCACGTCGACCCTGGCGAGGTCCGGCGTGCCTATCGGCCGCCCGAATATGGCCGGGCGGCGATCGTTCCGATCGATTCGGAAACGCGCCCCGGGGAGGCCCGCTACCTCGACCTGAAAGGGGTCGGCGTCGCGGCGGGAAGACTGCCCAGCCATCAGCCGCATTCGAGCGGTCTCGAATATGTCGGCAATGCTCTGGTCGACTTCTTCCTCGGCTGGCTGGTCGACACGATTTTCGCGCGGACTTGCCCCGGCTATCGCGTCGTTCCAGTCTATGCCGTTCTCGATCTGGGGTTCGACATTCTCGGCGGAGCCTTTGGTACCAGCCCGGCGGGGCTGCAGGTGCGCCGGGCGCACTCGCGGCCTTTCCCGCTGATGCCGCTTTCGGGAAGCGCGCACGAAAAGCTGATGATCCACGTCGAGATGATGCTCCGTCTGTTCGGACTCACCACCGCGAACTATCTGACGTCCTATCGGCTGCGGGAAAGCGAAGCCGGTCCGGAGCTCGTGTGCTGCGGACGCCCGCTCGCCGTGGAGACCGAGGCCGAGAAGCGCAAGGCGGCCCGGCTCATCGAGGTGATCCGTGACAGCGCCGGCAACAGCCTCGACGTGCTCAATGTCCAGTTGACCAACGAGGGTGATTGGGAGCGGAAAGCGCTCGAGATCTTCGACTTCGGCCATGTCAGGGCCGAACGCCGCTTCTCCTCGCCGCTAGCCAATCCGCTTCGTGACGGCGCGCTTCGGATCGGCCGGATCACCACCGCCGATGAACGGTCGTTCGTGCAGCCGGACCCAAGGATCGCAATCGATGCCGATCTCTGCGACAGGGAAGCCGCCAACGCCTTCGGTTTCTACACGGCGGCACAGTTCCGCTACGTGCCCAGGCTTTGCACGCAACACAGGGTCGAAACGATCCTGCGCCTCGCGCGGATGAAGGTCATGCGCCGGGACATGGAATGGGCGCGGCGCAAGGTGGAGGCTGCGTGACGACTGCGCCGGTCGTTCCTTCGCTGTCTGACGCCGCGATACTGGCGGGCGGCGGCTCCGCGCGCCAGTATCGCGCGATCTTCTTCGTGTTCGACGGCGGCACGGGGCTGGGTCATCTCCGCCGGCTGTCGAACATCGCACGGGTGCTGCAGGGACGGTTCGCCTGTCTGATCGTCACGGGTCACCGGGCGGCGGCGAACTGGTGCGTCCCGGCGGAATGCGAATATGTCCATGTGCCCGCCTGGGATAGCCTGCTCGCCGAAAAGGCGGCCTATTGGGGGCGCCAGCCTTTTCTGTCGGACGGGCCCGACGCGGCACTCTCCTTCCGGCGAGACCTGATGCAGGGGATCGTCGACGCATTCCGGCCCGACCTGCTGTTCGTCGATCATCTGCCGCTCGGGATGCGCGGCGAACTGGAACACATCATCGACCATGCACGGTGCCGCAAATATCTGGTCACCCGGGCGCTGCAGAACGAAACGGAGAACCTGGCGGAGCTGCTGCTGGAGGGAAAGGCGCTCCAGTCGATCAGAGACCGATATGATCGGGTGCTGGTCGCGATGGATCCGGGCGTCTTCGACGTGCGGGATCGCTATCCGGCGCTGGATTCGGTCGCGGAGAAGTTCCGCACTGTCGGATATGTCGTCGATCCGCCCGATCCGGGCGACGTCGCCCGTCGGCGCGAAGCACGCGGGCTGGGGCAGGGAGGGCTGTGGGCGGTCGCATCGGCGGGTGGTGGTCAGCACGGGGAAGCGCTGATCGCGGCGAGCTGCGACCTCGCGGCGGCGCATCCCGACATCGCCTTCGACGTCGTGATCGGACCGCGTTCGAATCTCTCGCCCGAAAGCCTCGCGGAGCGCGTGGGCGCGGCGACCAACCTTCGCCTGCATCCTCAGGTGCCCGACATGGCGGCGATGCACGCCGCCGCCGACATCGTGATTTCGTCGGGCGGCTATAATTCGTTGCTGGAGTCGCTCCAGGGGCAGGCGCACATTGTCTGCATCCCTTCGCGCAAGAGCGAGCACGACGAGCAGTATCTGCACGCCGCGCATCTGCGCCGCTTCGCAGCGATCGAGGTCGATATCGACGTGACACGATTGCCCGCAATGTTCGCGGACACCGTGGCCAGGCTCCGGACCGGTTCGCGCGCGGATCGCCGGCGCGCGCTCGACTTTGACGGCGCCGGCAACATCCGGCGCATCGTGTTTGCGGACATGGGGATGGAGGTCTCGGTGCCGGGCGGGGCCTAGGTCACGATATCGGCTGCTGCCCGATAGGGATTCTATTGCAAACCAGGCTGATATCGATTTGATTGCGGAAGGTGTTTCGAGAGTACCGTCTTTAATCCACTCCATTCCCGCTGTAGCCGATTCGCTTTTCCGATCGCCGGCTCCATGGTAACTTTCAGAATTGGTGGTCAGGGAGACTTTGCATGATCTACTTCGACTGTGACGGCCTTCACATGTCTGCCATATGGCATTGTTTCGGCAACTACATGCACCAGGTTGACCTTGGCGAGGTTCTTGCCATGCTCGAGGCTTCCGGAACTAACGTGGTGCCGGTGAATACCCACCAACTCGACTCCCGGATGCAGCCCGAAGATCTTCGGATCGGCTTCGGCAGTGTCAGCTATGCGGCGCTCGCCGCGGCGCACGACCTGTCGGGCTACATCCTGATGGCGAACATCAACCATCAGACATCGGCCGATGCCGCGGTCGAAAAGACGTTGTTGGCCGTCGAGATGACGGGGATCCCGACGATCAAGCTCGAAGTGCTCTCCGATGCGCTCTCGACGTCGAACGACGCCGCGCTGATTGACGCGGTGCGCGTGTTACGGCAGCGCCAGCCCGATCTTCGGATCATGCCGCTGCTTTCGAACGACCCCGTGGTGGCGAAGGAACTGGTGGATGCGGGCTGTCCGCTGCTGCGCGTGATGGGCGGGCCGATCG
>Ga0247823_10002451_pt1 | contig 15297 bp, 8 predicted proteins | sample 13C_PalmiticAcid_2_FD_192426 | JGI IMG/M metagenome (GOLD analysis project Ga0247823, IMG submission 192426) | Soil microbial communities from agricultural site in Penn Yan, New York, United States - 13C_PalmiticAcid_Day30 | ecosystem: Environmental > Terrestrial > Soil > Agricultural land...
AGCTCGGCAACGGCACCACGTATCCGCGGACGCGCGCGGCGGCGGTGCTGAGCGCGCCCGGCGGTCCGGTGTTCAGCGGCGTGGGCATGGTTGCGGCGGGCATGGCCAGCAACTGCGCGCTGCTCGTCACCGGGCTCTTCACCGGCGAGGTCCGCTGCTGGGGCGGCAACGTCGGCGGGGAACTCGGCAGCGGCGATCTCAATCCTTATCTCACGCCGCGCAAGATCACCGCGTTCCAGGCCTTCGGTTCGCTGAGCCTCGGCGCCGGACATGCCTGCGCTGCATTGTTCAGCGGCGGCTATTGCTGGGGCGACAACAGCAGCGGCCAGCTCGGCCAGGGCGCGGCCGGCAGTCCGGTGCTGAATCCGGCCGCCGTCGCCACGCCGCTCGCGTTCCAGAGCGTCGCCAGCGGCTATCTGCACAACTGCGCCGTGCGCAGCGATGCGACCGTGGCCTGCTGGGGCGGCAATTCCGTCGGCCAGCTCGGCGACGGCACCACCGATGCGCGTCCGTCACCGACGGCCGTGGCCGGACTGCGCGGCGTGCGCCAGGTCTCGGCGAATCCGATCGGAGGCACCACCTGCGTCGTCGCGGGCAGCAAGACCGACGGCAGCGATGCCGCCGTGCTGTGCTGGGGCTCCAACGGCGGCGGCGTGCTCGGCAACGGTACCGATCCGCAGACGGCGGCAGTGCGCCCCGGGTATGTCGGCGACCGTCTGTTCCGCGACGGTCTGGACTAGCGTGGCCCGAACAACCGGCGCTACGAAACGGCGCCACGACGATGTACTGCAAGGGATGGCTGGAGCATTCACCGCAGGTCTTGGGACGGCTGACGCGAGCGGACGGTTGGCGCCGTCGCGGACTCGCCGTCCGTGACTCTGCGGCGGTAACCCACCTTCAACGGAAGTCGCAATCATGAACGCGCTGTTCCCGGCGGGCCGTCATCGCCGCCGCTCACGTTAGCCGCCTGACACGGCTGCGCCGCGCCTGTCGAAAGTACCGGCGCCGATCCTGAATCCGCTTTGCCCATCATCCGATTCGCGCGCAGTACGTTCTGCGCGCGGCGGACCCGCACGACGATTTTTGCCCTGCATCGCCGGTTCGCTCGCGCTCAACCGGCTCCGTACCAGGAGTTTGAATTCATGTTGGCCAAGTTGCTGCCGCGCTGGCTGCGCCGAGGCGAGGACAGTTTCCGCGACGCGCACCCCGCGGTGACCTCGGAACAGGAAATCACCTATCAGCCGCACCTGATCACCGAACTGCAGGCGGATCACCGGGAACTGCTGCGCCTGTTCCGCGAGCTCGTCGTCGCCCACCGCAGGGGTGATGTCGACGTCTGCGTCGCCAGGCTCAAGCGTTTCACGCATTCGCTGCGTGCGCATCTGCTGCGCGAGAACCTGCACCTGTATGCCTATCTCTCGCAGAGCCTGTCGAACGATGCGGAGTCTTCCGAGCTGATGGCGCAGATGCGCCGGGAGATGCAGGCCATAGGCCGCGCCTTGAACGAGTTCGCCACGCGCTATACCGCGACCACCTGGAACGCCTCGCTGCGTGAGGCGCTGTCGATGGAGCTGGACCACATTGCGGAGATCCTGGACCACCGCATCCATCACGAGGAAAACCACCTCTATCCGCTGTACATGCCGCCCGGCGCGTACCGCTGATCCGGAGCGGCGACCGCGGTCGGCGACGACCGCGGTCGGCACTTCGCCACTGTGAAACGGGCTACTATCGGGACGAGCCGGCAGTGCTGCGCTGCCGTCGTTCCGCCGGACATTCCGGTGCGTTTCGCAGCATCAGGGGGACAGCAATGACATCGGGCGAATTCACCCGCATACTCGCCGGCTTCCGCGAAGGCCAGGCAGGCTCCGAAGCCCTGTTGATCGATCTGGTCTACCAGGATCTGCGGCGCATCGCACGCAAACATCTCTCCGGTGACCGCCTCGGCACGCTGAATACGACCTCGCTGATCAACGAGTCCTATCTGCGCCTGGTCTCGCCGGCGGCGCGGCACGTCGAGTCGCGCAATCATTTTTTCTATCTCGCCTCACGCGTGATGCGGCAGGTCGTCTGCGACTATGCGCGGGCGCGCATACGCGAATCGCAGCATCTGGATCGTTCCGCCGAATCCGACGCGGCGCTGCAGGCGCTGGACGGCGCTCTCGTCGAGGCGCATTACCTGACCCGCGTGGACGAGGCGCTGGAAGACCTGGCCAAGGAGAACGAGCGTCAGGCGCGCGTCGTGGAATGCCGTTTCTTCGCCGGCCTCACCGAAGGCGAGACGGCCATCGCGCTGGACATGTCGCTGCGTACGGTGCAGCGCGAATGGGACCGGGCACGGGAGTGGTTGGAACAGCACATGAAGACCTGATGCGCCAGGCGCTGCCCGTTCAGTCCCGCAGGCCCGGCATCAGCGCGCAGGCGAGTTCGGATCGCGCCTTGTACGCGTCGCGTACGTTCGGGTTGGAGGCGCTGAGCTTCTTCGCCAGGGTTGCGGCCTCGGCGTAGAGCGCGCAGGCCTGCCCGACGTCGCCGGCCCACTCGCTGAGCCGGGCCGACCAGAACAGCACGTCGGCCAGCATCGGCGCGGGCGTTGCGGGCTGAGCCTGGATCTCCGTGCGCACCGCGTGCATCCGGGCGAGCGCGTTGTCGGTCTGTCCGAGTTTGTAGCGCACGAGATGCGCGAGCGCAGCCGCGTGCAATGTCGCGGGATGGCTCTGGCCGTACAGCGCGACCAGCTGCCGGTGGCCATCTTCGACCGCATTCAGCGCATCCGCGAAGCGGCCCGCCTCATACAGCGCCTCGGCACGCAGCGTCTGCACGTCCGCGTCTTCGGCCCAGCCGGCGTCGCGCAGCACGGTATGGGCAAGGTCGAGTTCGGGCAGGGCCTGCTCGAGTCGGCCGGTGATGCGCTGAAGGTCGGCCAGCGCTGCGCGCGCGACGGCGGCGAAGCGCGCCTGCGGCTTGCCGAACTTCTCGAACAGTGCGAGCGCGCGCTGCTGCGCGTCCAGCGCATCGGCGTACTCGCCGCGGTTCTGCAGCACCGTGCCCAGGCCGGACCACAGATGCCCGACGCGCGGATGTTCCGGGCCGAGCGAGCGGATCAGTTGCGACAGCGCGTCCCGGTAGTTCTTCTCCGCGCCGGCATAGTCGCCGAGCCAGGCCTGCGCGGCGGCGATGTCGCGCAGATTCAGGGCATAGTCGGGATGGTCCGGCCCGAGCAGATCCTTGCGTTGCCGCAAGGTCTCCCGGTGCAGCGCGAGTGCGTTCGCGTAGTCGCCGCGGCGTTCGTGCAGCCGTGCCATGCCCGCCTGGACCTCGACCCGGACCAGCGCTTCGGCGCGACCGTTGCCGGCCAGGGTCTGCAGCGCTTCCTCGTACAGCGGACGCGCGCCGTCGACATCGCCCGTTTCCGCATGGACCGCTGCCTGCGAAGCGAGCAGGTGGGCGAGCTTCTCGGGCGGAAAATCGATGAGGCCGCGCGCCTGCATCACGGCGCGGTCCACCAGCTCGCGCGCCGGCGCGCGCGCGCCCAGGCGCAGCAGGCCGACGGCGACATTGCCGCTGAGCTCCGCCTCGACCTCGGGCACGTCGTGCAGGCTGCGCTGGATCTGCGTCGCCGCATCCTCGAGCTGGGCCGCGGCCGACAGCGATGGGTCGGACTGGACCGAATACGGATCGTCGCGGGTGACCAGCTCGATCAGGAATTCCTTGGCGCGCACCGTACGCAAGGTCTCGTTGCGGATGCGGCTGGTGGCCTCGGCCGTCTGGCGCGCGAAATGCGCGTTGAGCAGCGCGCTGAGCGCGATCAGCAACAGCAGCAGCAGCGTGGCCTGGCCGTTGCGCTGCACCAGGAATTCGAGGCGATGCGGCCAGCTCCATTTGCGCGCGCGGCACAGATGCAGCCCGAGAGCGCGGGAAATGTCCTCGCGCAGCGCGGCCACGGTGGCATAGCGACGCTGCGGCTCGGGCATGGTGGCGCGCGCGACGATCGCAGCGAGATTGCGCGCGATCCGCCGCGACAGGTTCGGCGTTGTCTCGAGCAGGTGCTCCATGACCCGGCCGATCTGGAACACGTCGGAAGCCGTGGTGACCGACTTGCTCGTGAATTGCTCGGGGCTGGCGAATTCCGGCGTCAGTGCGATGGGCTCGTTGCTGCGCTCCTCATCGCCCTCGGGATGGCCGGAGACGCCGAAGTCCAGCAGCTTGAGGTTGCCGTGAGGATCGACCACGATATTGTTCGGCTTGATGTCGCGATGCACGATCAGGCACTGGTGCGCATGCTGGACCGCGTCGCAGACATCGAGCAGCAGGTGGAGCCGCGCGCGCCAGTCCAGCTGCCGGCTGTCGCAATAGCGGTCGATGTGCTGGCCCATGACCAGTTCCATCGCGAACCAGATGTCGCCGTCGACGGTCTCGCCGCCGTCGAAGATCTGCGCGATGCGCGGATGGCGCAGGCGGCCGAGCAGGTCCCGCTCCAGGCGCGCCCGCTCGCGCAGCTCGGCGTTGGCATGGGCGACCTTGAGCGCGACCATCTGGGTGAAGCTGCCGTCGCAGCGTTCGGCGCGATAGACCACGCTCGCGCCGCCGCGCCCGATTTCTTCGTACACCTCGAAGTTGCCGACCCGGGTGCCCGGCTTCAAGGACGGCGCGTCATGGCTGCTGCGGCCGAATACGGCCGAGAACACCGACCCGGACAGGGCGCCGCCGGTGACCATGCGCAGCCCGCCTGCCGCGGGGGTGGGGCGGCGGGGCGGCTCCAGGGTGATGGGCAGCGAAGGCTGGCTCATGGCGGGGACAGGATGGCGGCCGGCAACGGCGTTGATCGCAGCATCGTGGAATGCCGGCCGGCCTGCCTGACACGCCGCTTACGCTGCGTGACCCTTACATTCTTTCCTGCCGGTTCAATGAATTGAGTACGCGGAGCGGGTGATGCGCAGACTCGTGCCGGTGGCTCGTTGATGCCGGGAAACGGGGCGGTACGACGTCGCTGCGGGTCCGGCGCGCACTCGCGGTGGCCGGTCCGCAACCGCTCTGCGTTGATTGCGACGCGGTTGCCGCCCGGGTATGTTGCGGCGGATATCGGCGCGAGGAGCACGTCATGGCTCGACTCTGGGGCGTTGGTCTGATCGTCGTGGCGGCGATAGCGGGGATCTGGTTGGTCCGGCGCGGTCACGAGTCGCCGCCACCGTCATCGCCGGCGACGTCGTTGCCGGCCTCGCTCGATCCGGCCCTGCAACTGCCCGGTGCCTCGCTGCTCGAGGGTTTGGGGAACCATCGGTTCGCGGTGACGTCCTCGCATCCGGACGTGCAGCGCTGGTTCGATCAGGGCCTGATGCTGACCTATGGCTTCAACCACGACGCAGCCGAGCGCTCGTTTCTCAAGGCGCTCGCGCTCGACCCGCAATGCGCCATGTGCTGGTGGGGTTCGTCGCTGGTGCTCGGGCCGCACGTGAACGCCGCGATGGATCCGGCCGCCAACGCCAAGGCCTGGGATCGCCTGCAGAAAGCCGTGGCGCTGGCACCCAGGACGTCACCGCGCGAGCAGGGCTTCATCCATGCGCTGGAAGCGCGCTATGCCGCTGCGCCGCCGAAGGACCGCCGGCCGCTCGACGAAGCCTACGCCGAGGCCGTCGGCAAGCTCGCGGCGCAGTTTCCCGACGACCTCGACGCGGCCGCGTTTCATGCCGAGGCGCTGATGGATCTGCAGCCCTGGGACTACTACGACGCCGAGCTCAAGCCCAAGGGCCATACCGCGCAGATCGTGTCCGTCCTGGAGTCGGTGCTCAAGCGCAATCCCGATCATCCCGGCGCCCTGCACCTGTACGTGCATGCGGTCGAGGCGTCGGCGGATCCGCAGCGCGGCGTCGACGCGGCCGATCGCCTGCGTGAGCTGATCCCCGGCTCCGGCCATCTCGTGCACATGCCCGCGCACATCTATGCCCGCGTCGGGCGCTGGCACGATGCGGTGATCGCCAATCAGCGCGCGATCGAGGCCGACGACGCCTATCTCGCGGCCTGTCGCGGCAACTACTCGGGCGTGTATCCGCTGGGCTACGTGCCGCACAACCATCATTTCCTCTGGTTCGCGGCCAGCATGGAAGGCGCCAGCGCGGTCGCCGAGGCAGCCGCGAAGGAAACGGCCAAGCGCACCGATCTTCCCGATCTGATGCGTCAGCCCGGCTACGAGGCGCTGCAAGCCTATTGGATGACGCCCTGGTTCAACCGCGTGCGTTTCGGCCGCTGGGACGAGATTGCCGCGCTGCCGAACCCGGCGCCGGATCTGATCTATGTCAGCGCGATCTGGCGGTACGCACAGGGCATGGCTGCCGCAGGACAGCAGCGGCTGCCCGACGCGAGCGCGCATCTGGCCGAACTGAGCGCCATCGCCGCGAATCCGGCGCTGGAGACGATGCTGGTGTGGGACCGTTATCCGCTGAGTCACGCGGTCCGCATCGCCGAGAAGGAGCTCGCGGCCGAGGTCGCATTGGCGCGCAAGGATCACGCGGCCGCCGTTGCGCTGCTGCGCGAGGCCGTAGCCATCGAAGATCGCATTCCCTACGACGAGCCGCCGGGCTGGCATGCGCCGACGCGCCACCGCCTGGGCGCGACGCTGCTCGCCGCGGATCGGCCGGCGGAAGCCGAAGCGGTGTATCGCCAGGAGCTGCAGCGCAATCCGGACAACGGCTGGTCCTTGCACGGGCTGGCGCAAAGCCTCGATGCGCAGAAGCGGGACTCGACCGACGTGCGTGCGCAGCTCGCGCGGGCCTGGCAGCATGCGGACGTGAAGCTCACGTCGTCGCATTTCTGAGCCCGTAACGCGTGTGCGGGCTGAGGGCCGGTCGGGCGGCGTGCCCGCGCGCCGCAAAGCCCTGGCCGATGCGATCGGACCAGGGCCCTGGCAGAGTCCGGGGACTGGGGGCGCGGATATCGGCGGTTGATCCGGATCCTCAGGCCGGCCCTTGCTCGCGGGCTCGCCGCATCGCCTGCGCGAGATCCTTTCGTCCGCGGTTGTCGAGGGCTTGCACCGTGCTCTCGAAATCCCGCGCATCGCGGTTCTGGCTGAGCTTGCGTTTGCCTTCGACGCGGGTCAGTTCCACCTCGATGCCGACGATGTGAGCCAGCTGCTCCGCCAGATAATCCGCGGGCGCATCGCTCATGCGCCAGGGATCGGCCTGATCCGCTTCGTAGGTCCGGGTCAACCGGCCCACGACGCCGCGCAGGAACTTCTCGTCGTCGCGTACACGGATGCGGCCATGCGCATGAACGACTTCGTAGTTCCAGGTCGGCACGTGTCTATGGGTTTCCTGCTTGCTCGGATACCAGTTGGGCGAGATGTAGCCCTGGACGCCGCGAAAGACCACCAGCACCGGGTCGCCGTCGTGCACCTCCTGCCAGACCGGATTGGCGCGTGCGACGTGCGCCAGCAACGTGCCGTGCGGTCCGCGGTCGGCATCGAGCAGGAAGGGCAGATGATCGGCTTCGAGGCCTGCGGGTCTGTGCGTGATCAGCAGGCCCAGCGCATGCTCGCGCATGATCCGGTGAAGTTCTTCGGGACGTGTTTCGACAAAGAGCGAAGGAGCGTACATGGCGATTCGACCGGCAGGGATGGAGGCGACAACGGGGCGACGGGCGCGGCCATGACGGCGACGCAGTAGCCATCGGGCATACGTCAGGCGGCGGATCGCGCAGACAGGAAATCCGCGCGCGGACGCACGGCTTCCGATCGTACGGATTGCGATGAAGACATCTCGATCGTCTGCTGATCCGCGGGCAGCGATAGTGCCGCCAGGCGATGGGCGAAGCAAAGCGACTTGTTCCTACCGGCGCAAAGAACATCTGATCTGCAACGTCGCCGGTGCCGACCGCCCCGCGCAGGAGTACCGAGCGGACGCATGTCTGGTGCGAAGTCCGCATCTCATCGAGCTTGCGGGGAGACTTCGCGCATCCGGATGCGAACCGCCGTCCGGTTGTTGCGCCCGCTCGAATACGAAACTTCCCGGTGGGAGAATCCACTCATTCCTGCCGTCGCGAAAAGAGAACCGCCATGAACGCGCGAATCGACTCGGCATCGAGAGTGATACGGGCCTCGCCGACGAGAATTTTCGACGCCTACATGAATCCGGCATCGTTGGCGCGCTGGTTGCCGCCGACCGGCATGAGCTGCACGGTGGACGCTTTCGATGCACGCCCGGGCGGCGTCTATCGGATGACCTTGCGCTACGAACGGTCGGCGGAGACTTCGCGCGGCAAGACGACGGCGCAGTCCGATGTCGTGACGGGACGCTTCCTCGAGCTGATTCCGGGTGAACGCATCAGACAGCTCGTGGAATTCGAGTCGGACGTCGCGGCATTCGCCGGAACGATGACGATCACCTGGTCGCTGCAAGCCGTAGCGGATGGCACGCGCGTGACGATCGATTGCGAGAACGTTCCCGAGGGCATACGGCCGGAAGACCACGAAGCGGGGCTCAACGCCACCTTGGCGAATCTCGCGGCGTTCGTCGAAACGAATGCCGGTGGTTGACGGCATTCGTCGGCAATTTCGCACCGTGCGGAACGCGGCGCATGAGACCGCGCTCTTCGCCCTGACTGCGCGCCTTTGCCGCAACGCGGACATCGCAACGCCAGTCGGCGGAATTCCGCGCATTGCAATGTTCCGATCCGATTGCGCTCCGTATCGAACGACGCAGTAGCGGTCCGTCGCAGAGACGACGGCGGAGCACGTCGTTGCCGCGCGATTCACGCTTTGCACGATGGAGTTCGACGCATCGACGTCGCTGATGCCGATGCCGGAATCGACGCGTCGGACAGGTAACCAAGCGCAAAGCGGCACAGCCGGCTATCGCGTGCCATGCGCGTCAAAAAACTATTTTTTCATGCCTTTACAAGTTGAAACGAAAGGCATTAGATCATCGCCCGCAGGCTGCCGCCGTCATGGCGACAGTCGCTTCATCGCCGCTGCGACAGCGGCGACAGGCCATCGTCGAAGGGTATGCCGGCGTGTCGGTGATCGATGGTCCGATCGCTCCCGGGCCGCGCGGCATTCGCATCGACTGCTCACAGGGGGGGGCACCGATCATGGGCCAAACGCACGGCAGCATCGAGCGTCATCTGCTGCATTTCCAGACGCCGCCGGAGATGGCTGGCCACTCAGAGCTGACGTTTCACGCCGGTGAACACAGCTGTCGCGTGCAGCCGCATACGCCGGGTACCCTGGCCGAGGCGCGCTACGGCAATCCGCTGTTGCAGCAGCTCGGCGATCTCCAGCTCAGCCACTACGTCGAAGTCGACCTGCCGGCCGATCAGGTGCGGATGCTCTATCTGACCCATCCGGTCGACGTCGACGGCGCGCGCACCGAGAACTTCCTGTCGCTGGCCTTCCATGTGCCGCGAGACACCCGGCGCCGCTGCGCACCGCAGGGCCGCACGTTCGGCGACCCCGGCGCGATGCACCCGAAACTCGCCCGGCTGTTGCGGCGCGATACCTCGCTGTCGGCCGCACGCGTACTTGCGCGGCTCGATGCGGGCGACCTCGAAGCGGATTTCCTCGCCGATCTCGTCGAACCGTTCGAGACCGCCTCGGCGCTGCTGATGCTGCATCCGGGCCTGATCAACCTCGGCGCCGAAAGCGGCGCACCGGCGCGCCTGCTGCGTGACTGCGTCGGCGCCGCGCTGGACTGGCGCGATCTGATCGTCGACGAGATCGAGAATCGCGGCACGCGCTGGTCCCGCCGCGTGCCGCTGCGCGACGACGACGGTCCCGTCGTCGACGAGGACGGGCCGGTGTTCTCGGCCGAACTCGACAGCCGCGTGCAGCAGCTGATGACGGCGCCGCTGTCGCGCGCGCTCGTGCTGGCCAACCAGCTGCCCGATCTGGAGGGACAGAGCTGGCGCGTGCACGAAGGCAGCACGACGGTGGAGCTGGACGCGCTGCAGGCGGCGCGGGCCGCCGAACTGCGCGGCGCTTCGCCGCGCGCCGAATCGCGCTGGACCCTGCAGGCGCTGACGCGCATGAACGGCGTGCGCACGCGCTCGGTCAATTTCAAACGCCCGCGCGAAGGCGGCTGGACCATCGACACGATCTGGTCATCGACGCAGACGCCGCCGCTGGACGGCGATTTCATCGCCGCCCTGGCGGCGGGCAGGGCCTTCGTCCGTGTCGGTGTGGCCGGCCGCGAACGCGCCTGGCTCGGTGGTTTCGCGGCGCAGCCGTTGCCGGACAGCGAGTCCGTCGTGTTCGAAGCCGAACACGAAGCCAGCGCCGTCGGTGCCGACTACGTCGAGATCACCTTGACGCTCGATGCCTTGCGCAACGATCTGCACTTCGCGCTGCGACTGACCAATGAGGAAAGCGAGGAAGTGCTGGCCGCCGTGAGCCTCGGCGTGCGCAATCTCGACGGCACCGAGCGTATCGCCTGGAGGACCTGGCCGGCGACGAGCGAACGCCAGGGCAATCTGCACGTCGAGGTCGACAACGAATGGGTGCGCCATCTCAGCCTCTACGCCGAATACCGCGATGCGGACGGCCGGCTGATCGATGCGAAATGGCGATCGCGTCTGCCGCCGCCGGTGGCGCGCCTGTTCGACGCGCACCCGACCCGGCGCTTCATCGAAATCGTGCCGCCGTGCAATACGGTCTTCGGCATCCCGATTGGCGCGTCGACGACGCCGCTGGACATTCCGGTGCCAGAAGATGCCGTGTCGGTGACCTTGTATTGGGGTGGCCTGGGCACCGGCGAATTCGACGAAACGGTCTGCGCCGCCGGCGTGACCTGCACGGTCGCGCTGGATCTGGCGCTGCCGGTCTTCCTGCTGCTGGTCGGCGCGGCCGCGCGCGACAACACGGCGCTCGGCCGGCTCCTGCGCAATCCCGTCGTGCGAGCCAGCATCCTGGCCACCGGCGGCGGCCTGATCGGAGCGCGCCTGGGACTGGCGCAGGATCCGGGCCGCGTGGCCAAGGCCCTGGCGCTGCAGCTCGTTCCGACCTTGGCCAAGAGCCTCGGAGAGGCCATCCTGGTCTGGCTCGCGAAGCGGTCCGCCAAAGCCGCGATCAAGCGCTCCGTACCGTTCATCAACCTGATGTTCACCGCGGTCGATTCGGCGATCACGCTGGCCCAGCTCGGCCAGACCACTGCGGCGGTGCTGCAGTCGCCGTTCTACTACGTGACCCGGCTGACGCGCACCTTCGATCTTCAGGTGACGATACGGCCGGACCAGCGCTTCAGCCAGTTCCCCGAGGACAGCGCGCGCCTGCGCGTACAGGTCGTCTACGACGCCGGGAACTCCCTGCCGCTGTCGGAAACCGATCTGCTCGACACGCCGCTGTCGCGGCCGATCACGGTGCGCTTCGACGACATTCCGGCCGGCGGCCGCCTGCGCGTGTTCGTGTTCTTCTACACCGGGAACGGCTGGCAGGCGTCCATGGGTGTCGGCAGCTGGGTCGACGCGCGCGGGCGCAGCGGCGACGCGCTGCTGGAGATCGACGTGACCGTCGTGGATGCGTTGCGGCCGCTGACGAAAGATTCGGTCTACACGCATCGCCGCGTGCTGGCGTATGAGAACGGACAGCACGTCTGGCGGCGCCAGGAACAGCCGCCGACGGCGACGATCGCCGGGCCGATGATCGGCGACGACAACCAGCTGCTGCAGCTGCGCGGCATCACGGTCGCGCAGCGTCCGGCACAGCTGGCGTATGCCTGGCAGGCCAGCGGTCTGAATCTGCCGCGCGACCGGCCCGGCCGGCCGAGCGGCGACTCGCTGTTCGCGATGCAGAGTCTCTCGCTGCTGCCGGACCCGCCGCTGCGCCGTGCGATCGCACCGGTGGCCTATTCCCAGTCCTGCGGCGTGGCCTACGACCTCGGCGCAGCGGCCGACGGCAGCGGCGCCAACTTCTATCTCGATCCGACACCCACGCTGTTCAGTGAGAACAATCTCACCGGCGGCTTTCATCTGCGCCGTATCGTGCTGACCCTCGACGGCACGCCGCGCTTCGAACCCGGCGCGCCGCGGAGCTGGGGACGTTTCCCGGTGGCGGTCGACAGTTTCGTCGTACATCCGCAGGGCTACATCGCCGCGGTCAATGCGACCCAGTCCAAGCTGTATCTGCTCGAGCTGCCGGCGGCGCCGGTCGACAACGAATACGCGCGCATGGCCAGCCTGTACAGCGGCGAGGGCGACCGTGTCGGGCTGCTCTCGCGGCCGCGTGCGATCGCGGTCGCGCTGGACGGACGCCTGCTCGTGCTCGAGGACGGCAATCGGCGCATCCAGTGCTTCGATCTGTCGGGCAACCCGGTGCCGTATTTCCGTCAGGCCGGCAGCGATGCGAAATCGCCGCTGCTGCCGCTGCGCGGCACGGACGCGACGGCGACGAGCTATCTCGATCTGGCCGTCGAGGCCCGCGGCTTTCTGTTCGTGCTCGCCTACGACGGCAGCGGCGCGCGGCCGGAGCACTATCGCGTCGACATCTACGAGCCCGACGGCAGCTTCCTCGTCAGCACGCCGCAGGTCGCGGCCGCGCGCATCGCCGTGGACCTCGCACGCACGATGTACACCTTGAACTGGGAAAGCTGGCTCGGCGACGGCGGCCGCACCGAGCCTTCGGTCAGTGTCTGGCTGGCGCCGGCGCCGGAGCAGTTATGAGACGTTTCGAAGGCAAGACCGGCGACGGCCGGCGCACCCTGTTCCTGTTCGAGTACGACAGCCAGACACAGCGCGTGCACGTGGAGTCGGTGCTCGGGCCGCCGCAGGTCCTGACCCTGAGAGACGTGGCCGCCCGCCTGCCGGGACATCCGGACCTCGTCGCGCTGATCTACGGCCTGCACGAGGGCGAGGTCGCGACGTCGGCCTGGTCGTGGCAGGACGCGATCGGTGCGGGTCTGTTCTCGGATGCGACGATCGTTGCGCCGGGCGTGTCGGAAATGATGCGCACGCGGCGCTGCGAGCGCGCGGATTTCTCGCCGCTCAACGGCCGTGTCGTGGACCTGCGTGAAGCGGATCTGTCCGGCGTCGCGTTCGGCGAGATCGATTTCCGCCCGGCGCTGCTGGACGGCGCGATCTTCGCCTACGCGATCGTGAACCGCTGCCGCTTCGGTCCGCGCCAGCTGGCGGGACTCGATCTGCGCCATGCACTGCTGGCTGGTGCGGATCTGCGCGGGCTGGATCTGTCCGGCGCAAAGCTCGACGGTGCCGTGCTGACCGGCGCCGATCTGACGGGTGCCGTGCTGCGCGGGTGCAGTCTGCGCGACGCGCGCCTGGACAGGGTCGACTTCTCGCAGACCGACGCGACCGGTGCCGTGTTCGACGGCGCGCGCGGCATCGGCACGCGTTTCGTCCGTGCGACCCTGACCGATGCGAGCTTCATCGGCACGCGGCTCGGTGCAGCCGAATTCGCCGGCACGACGTTGATCAACACGTCGTTCAAGGACGCGATTCTGGCCGAGGCGCGCTTCGCGGCAGCGGCCGGCGGCGTCGCGGCGGCGCGTTTCGACGCGGTGGATTTCGACAATGCCGATCTGCGTTCGGCGGATTTCGGCGGCACCGTGCTGACCGGCTGCAAGGTGCCGGCGCGGCCGCCGCGGCTGGGCAGGGACACCGACCACCGCACGCGCTTCGTCGGCGCCGAACTGAAGTCCAGTCTGCTCGGCAGCGACTGGTCGTACATCGACGCGACCGATGCCACTATCGGGCTCGACACGAAATTCGACGAGACGCCGCTCAAGGCGGTCGAAGCGATCCTGCCCGGCATCACGTTTGCGGGCCACACCCTGATGGAACCGAACTTCACCGGTGCGAAGCTGCACGACGCGCGTTTCGCACGCTGCGTCATGCGCTTCGCCGACTTCACCGGCGCCATCCTGCCCGGTGCGGACTTCACCGGCGCGAATCTCGAAGGTGCGATTTTCACGAACGCGGATCTTCGCGCCGGCGTGCTGGCGCGGGCCTGGATGCTAGGTGCCCAGTTCGGCGGTGCGTCGCTCATACAGGCGAATTTTTCCTCGGCCATGCTGGCCCAGGTCGATTTCACCGGCATCAAGGACCGCAACCTGAGCGGCGTGAGTTTCGCTGGCGCCTGCCTCGTGTCGGCCTTGTTCAACGATGTCGGCGTGCCGCGCAACGGGCTGGCGCGCACGACATTCTCGGGCGCCTGTCTGGCCGGCGCGGATTTCACAAAGGCCGCGCTCGGCGACGTCATTCTCAGCGGCGCACAGCTGTCCGCCGGTGACGGCGTCATCGACGTCGAGCATCCGCAGCGGCCGCGGCCGCGCCGGCTCAATTACACGATGACGAAACTGTCGCCCGCCGTGACCGACACCGACACCACCTGCCCGGACGGGCGTGGCGGCCAATGCACGATCGAACAGCTGAGGTTCGTGCCGGTGCCGGCGCGCTGGACGACGTCGTGACCCTCGCAGGTTGCCGGTACCGATATCGACGCCGTCATCGCAGGGTGCTGCGTCGGACGCGAGGTCGATGACGATACGACCGGCCAAACTTCTCGCAAGCGCAGTTTCATCGCCGCGGCTATCAGTCGAAAACGTCGTTGCCAATGTGCTTGTGGCCGCCGCGCCGCGCCGCCTACACTCGGCGCGTTCGTATCCAGGGGGAAGGTTCATGCGAACTGGGCTAAGGCGCGCCTGGGCGGCCGCCTTGCTGTTCTCGATGTTTCCACTATTCGCCGCGACGGCCCAGGCACAGAGCCTGACGGTGCCGGCCGGCGCGAGCCTGCAGGTTTCCGGCGGGCGCATCGACCTGGCCGGCGGCGATGCCGGCATTGCCGGACTGTTCTCGCTCGGCGCCGGTGAATTGCGCGGCGTCGGCGCCTTGCGCATCGCCGCCGGCGGTACGGCCGATTTCGGCAGCGGCACGGCGACGTTGACCGGCGATTGGGAAAATCGCGGAATTTTCAACGCCGGCAGCAGCCGCGTGGAACTGCGCGACGGCGCATCGCCGTCCAGCGCGATCCTCGGCACGAACCAGTTCGCCAATCTCAGTCTCGTGAGTCTGGCCGGCAAGCGCTATCGCTTCGAATCGGGCTTCACCCAGCGCGTCGCCGCTCAGCTGCAGATTCAGGGGCAGGGGCCGGCGCTGCAGGTCGACGTCACCGTGCCGGGCAGCCTCGCCTATCTGAATCTGCTGGCCGGCGGCACGCAGGTCATTGCCAACGTCGGCGTCTCCGACGTGTACGCGACGGGGCAGCACCTGGCGCCGACCCTGACCAACCAGGGCGGCAACGGCAACGACCAGGGCTGGTTCGGCAACGGCGGTGTCGTGACGCCGCCGTTGCCGAACCAGCCC
>Ga0247823_10002452_pt1 | contig 15296 bp, 8 predicted proteins | sample 13C_PalmiticAcid_2_FD_192426 | JGI IMG/M metagenome (GOLD analysis project Ga0247823, IMG submission 192426) | Soil microbial communities from agricultural site in Penn Yan, New York, United States - 13C_PalmiticAcid_Day30 | ecosystem: Environmental > Terrestrial > Soil > Agricultural land...
AGCCAGCCAGGTCGCCGCGAGCCGCTCGCGCAGATCGCCCATGCCGCGTTCCTGCACGACGCTGTTGCGCAGCATCGCATCGCGGCAAGCCTGGTTCTGGTCGACGTAGGGCAAGGCGCGCAGCGCTTCGACGTCGCCGACAGCCCAGGCGTTGGCGCGCAGCTGCATGGCCGGCAGGTCGGTTTCCAGGCGCTCGACGGTCTTGCGCAGGCAGTCGATGTCGTCGAGCGAGGTCTTCGCGAATTCGCGCAAGGTGTCGCGCGGCTCGGCCAGCCGGACCTTGATGCTCGGCGAGTCCAGCGCGACATCGTGCTTCTTCGCGAGCTTTTCCACGGCCTCGCTGACCTTGCCGTCGATGCGCAGGCCGGCGTCGTCGGTCGCTTCCTCGTAGAGTTCCTGCGCGGCGAAGATCGGCCGGCGCTTTTCCACGCTGTCGCTGCGGCCGATGTACTTGCGCTTGAGCGGCTGCCAGCGCGCATAGAGGTCGGCCGGCAGCACGTCGGCCAGGGTCTGCTTGTCGGGGTTGTTGCGCGCCTTCAGCAGACTGGGCAGCAGGAAGATGCCGGTGAACGCGCCACCGGCGACGTCGACATCGACGCGCGGCGTCAGCAGCACGCGCTGGGCCTGCGCGATCACGCCTTCGACCTCGCGCGATTCCCAACTCATGCGTTTGGGCAGCGGCGACAAGGTGCCGAGCACCCAGAGCACGTGGTCGCCCTTGCTGACTTTCCACAGACCGGGGCCGGGCTGCACGCCGCTGACGACGACGGTTTCGAGCAGCGCCGTCGGCGCATCCGGCGGCGGCGCTTCAGCGTGTACGGCGGCAGACGACAGCAGACAGCCCAGCAATAGCGTGCGCATGTGTGGCCTTGAGGCAGAAGGGAGAACGCCGGCGCGGAAACGGCCGGCGGCGCAGACTAGGCAAATGCAGATGAATGGCGCTCGTCTGCGCAGCACGGTTTGCGGCATCATGGTCCGGTTGCGATTTCCTGGCGAGAGCATGGGCGGAACGCCGTCGATACGCAGTGCCGTCGCAGCCGATGCGCCGCGGCTCGCCGAGCTGCTGGGTCAGCTCGGTTATCCCACCGATGCAGCGTCCACGGCGGCGCGATTGACGCGATTGCTCGCCGACCCCTCGGGCGCCGTCTTCGTCGCCTGCCGCGACAACGAGGTCTGCGGACTCGCGACCGTGCAGTCGCACATCGCGCTGAACCGGGATGCGCCGTCCGTGCAGCTGACCCTGCTCGTCGTCGCCGACGGCCTGCGCGGCGGCGGCGTGGGCCGCGCGCTCGTCGCCGCGGCCGAAGACTGGACGCGCCGCTGCGGCGCCGACCGCCTCGTCGTGACCACGGCCGCTCACCGGGCCGGCGCGCACGCGTTCTACGAGCGCCTCGGCTACGCATTGACCGGCCGCCGCTACGCGCGCGAGCTGTAACGGCGTCGATGCCTGCGGCGCGGCCGCCGCCGTGTACTCAGATCACATGCGTGGCGAAGCTTTCCAGGTCGCCGTCCCAGACGCCGAAATAGCTGCGGCCGCGGCGCTCGGCCGCATGTTCCGGGCCGCGCGGCTGCATCTTCAGCGCGCGCTTGCCTTCGAGCCACAGCGAGACCGTGTTGATCACGCGCGTGTCGCGACAGACACGGCCGTGATCGAGCGCGCCGGCGAACGCGGCCAGGGTGACGCCGGCGACCGCGGCGCTGCGCAGATGCACGCGGCCGTCGCCGAGCAGGTCCTTGCGCGCGCCGGTGAAGTCGAACCAGTTCGGGTTGTTCGCGTTCGCACGCTGCACGGTCAGCTGGTACGGCGTGGCGATGCCGCTGCCCTGCAGGATCAGCACGTTCTCCGCATTGGCCGCGAGCGCCGCATCGTCGAGCATGGGCGCGCTGCTGTGGCCGCCGCGGCGCGAGGCGCCGAGCGCGAAGGCTTCGGCGTCGGCGACGAAGCGCGCGTCGAAACCGCCATTGCCGTCGCGCACGTTGGCCTGCCAGTTGGCCGGATCGAACAGGTCGACCGCGCGGCCGGCCTCGTCGACGCAGCAGTCGGCGTAGTGCGGCGTCATCTGGTAGACCGACGGAAAGCTGCGCGCGATCTTGCGATAGTCCTCGTCGGTGCCGAACCAGCCGTCGCGCTCGCCGGCGACGAGCATCTGCGTCGCCGCGAGCGTGCCGCGGAACGGCGGCGCGATGAATACGACGCGGCCCACGTCGCCGAACGGGTCGGCGCGATTGCGCAAGGCGAGCATCGAACGCAGCACGAGGCTGCCCATGCTGTGCGTCACGAAGTTCAGTGCGGTCGAGCGCTTCAGGCGTGCCTGACGGCCCTGCAGTTCGGCACAGAACTCGGCGAGTTTCTGCGCCGCGTGTTCGATCGGCCGGCGCCAGTCGTAGGTGAACACGTGCAGCGCTTCGGCCGGCTTCCAGGCACGCAGCTTGCCGACCATTTCGCCGTAGGCGTAGCGGATCGGCCGCGACGGCTGCATGCGATGACCGTCGTTCGCCTCGTAGCGGCCGTCGAGCAGCGCGAAGTCCAGCGGATTCTCGAACGCGTCGCCGAACACCATGTCCTCGAGGCTCCAGCGCACGGGCCAGTCCAGCGGATAGCTGTCGGTGAGTTCGCTGCCCTTGATGCCCGGAATCAGAACCGTCGCCATGTCGAGCTCCCTGCGGGTCGTCGCGTGGGCCGACTGTAGCAGGCCGCCGTCGCGATCACTGCGCCGACGCTGGCGGTACGACCGCTGCACGCGGCATCATGCGGGTTCGGTCCGCTGCGCAGGACAGGTCCGAGCCGTCGTCCGATCGTGACCATTCCACCCGGCCGCCGTCTCCGTGATCTCGCCTATCGTTCGCGGACCCCTGTCGAGCGCTCCGCCAGTATGCGAGGGCCGCGACAGCGACGACTTCGACGTACCCAGAGGTTTCTCATGAGCGACAGCCTGAGCGCGGTGCCGCAGCTGCAGACGCCGCGGCTGCGCATGCGCACGATAGAACGCAGCGACATGGATGCGATCTATCGCCTGCATTCCGACCCGCGCGCGATGCGCTACTGGAGCTTTCCAGCCTGGACCGATCCGCAACAGGCGCGGGACTGGTTCGAGCAGCGCCGCCACTACGCCGAACGCGAGGAGAGCTGGCCCTGGGGCCTGACCTTGATCGATGCCGACGAGCTCATCGGCATCGTCACCCTGTTCGCCGTGAACCGCGTGCAGCGGCGCGCCGAAGTCGGTTATCAGCTGCATCCGTCGTGCTGGGGCCGCGGCTATGCGCAGGAAGCATTGCGCGCCGCACTGGCCTACGGTTTCGATGCGCTGGAGCTCAATCGCGTCGAGGCCGACATCGATCCGCGCAACCAGGCATCCTGCCGGCTCGTCGAACGCGTCGGTTTCCAGCGTGAAGGCTATCTGCGCGAACGTTGGCACGTTAACGGCGAAATCGCCGACACCGCGCTGTACGGCCTGCTCGCCCGGGAATTCGTGCGCTAGCGTCCTGCCCCACACGTACCGCAATGAAATTCCGCAAGGACTGCGCGGCGAGACCCAGGGCCGCGAGGCGCAACCACATGGCCGCGACGCGCGGCAAGGACGTATCGGGGCGAAAGACGGCGGAATCATTTGCCGGGTGTCGGCACGGAACGGACACTGGCCATTCTGTGGCGAGGCGCGGCGGCGCGACGTCGACATCGATGCGGCGCCGGCCCGGATGCAGCAACGTCCGGCGATCCCCGGCCGGAATACGAAGACCGGCATCCGCAGCGATGCCACTGAGGAAGGCGTGAACATGGATACGCACCCCAGCGGAAACACGCACCGATGAGCGACTCGCCGTTGTCGCGCGCGGCCTATCGCCGCGGCCTGCTGATCGCTGCGACCGGCGCCGTGCTGTTTTCGGCCAAAGCCATCGTCGCGAAACTGCTCTACCGCCATCCGGTCGACGCGCTCGACGTGCTCGCACTGCGCATGCTGTATTCGGCGCCGTTCTTCGTCGCGATCGCCGTTTGGCAGTGGCGCAGCGCCGTGCCGTTGAACCGGCGCGATCGGCTGGCCGTGCTCGCGCTCGGCCTGCTCGGCTACTACCTGTCGAGCTACCTGGATTTCGCCGGCCTGCAGTACGTCAGCGCGGCGCTGGAGCGGCTGATCCTGTTCCTGTCGCCGTCGTTCGTGCTGCTGATCAGCGCGGTCGTGCTGCGCCGGCGCATAGGCCTGCGCGAATGGACCGCGTTGGCGCTGGCTTACGCAGGCATCGTGCTGGTGTTCGCGCACGATCTGCATCTCGGCGGCGACCGCGTCGTGCTCGGTGCGCTGCTGGTGTTCGGCGCGGCGCTGTCGTACGCGCTGTATCTGATCGGCTCCGGTGAACTCGTCAAACGCCTCGGCCCCTGGCGTCTCGTCGCCTATGCGATGAGCGTCTCCACGGTCGCCGTGCTGCTGCACTTCGGCGCGACACGGCCCTGGACGCATCTGCTGCAGCCCTGGCCGGTGCAGGCCCTGTCGCTGTTCAATGCCATGTTCTGCACCGTCGCACCGGTGCTGCTGACGATGTTCGCCGTCGCGCGCATCGGCGCGCCGGCTGCGGCGCAGGCCGGCATGCTCGGTCCCGTGTCGACCTTGTTCCTCGGCGCCTGGCTGCTCGGAGAACCGGTCACCGCCTGGCAGCTGGCCGGTTCGACCCTGGTGCTGGCCGGCATGTACGTGTTGTCGCTGCGCAAGGCGTAACGGACCGCATCGCCGCAGGCCGCGCGAATTGCAGGCTCGTGAATCGCGCATTGGCTTCGCGCGAGGTGCTGCGCCGCACAACATCACGATCGACAAAACGGCTAGGCGAACTACGTAAGAATTCGTAGGATTGCCGGATGAACCCGAACCCGCGCCACCTCACCCGCTGTCTCGGTCTCTTCGTTCTCGCCGCCGCCGCGTTGGCCGGCACTGCCTCTGCCGCCGATGCGCCGCCCGCAGCCCGCATCGCCGAGGTCGAGGATCGTTATTTCGACGACACCGTCGTCGACCCGTATCGCTGGATGGAGCAGCCCAGCGCCGAACTCGACACCTGGTACCGCGCGCAGACCGCCTATACGCGCCGCTGGTACGACGGCGAGGCGGCACAGCACAAGCGCTGGTTCGAGCGCATCCGCGCCTTGCAGACCGCCACGGCGAATCTGCGCTTCCTGACGCGCGTCGGCGATCAGTATTTCTTTCTCGAAACACCGACCGACGGCAGCGACGTACGCCTGATGCAGCGCGCCGTCGCCGGCGGCGAGCGGCGTCTGCTGCTGCAGCCTTCGACGCTCGGCAAGAGCGACAAACGCCGTTCCCTCGATTTCATTTCCGTATCGCCCGACGGGCGCCACGTCGCCGTCGCGGTCGGCGAAGGCGGCAGCGAGAACTGGTCGCTGCGCTTCGTCGACGTACGCAGCGGCAAGCTGCTGACCGATACCCTGCCGCGCCTGTCGGCGCCTGTGCCGCGCTGGAGCGCCGACAGCAAGGGCGTCTACTACTCGCAGCTGCAGAAGCTGCCGCCGGGTGCGCCGGAGACGAGCAAGCACGAGAACAACCGCGTGTTCTTCCATGCGCTCGGCGCGGCCGCGGACAAGGACAAAGCCATCTTCGGTCCCGGCATCGACCCGGCCGTGGACATCGACGGCAAGATCAGTTTCACCGAAGCGATGGAAAGCGCGGACGGCCGCTGGCTGATCGGCTTCGTCAATCGCGGCACCGACGGGCACGTCGCACTGTGGCTGCGCGATCTGCGCAGCAAGAACTCGTCGTGGCGTCGCATCGCCGACCATGCGGACGGCATCACCACGGCCGCGGTGCATGCGGACCAGATCTACGTGATCAGCGAGAAAGGCAGTCCGAACGGCCGCGTACTGCGCTTCGGCGCCGAACGCGGCAGCCTCGCCGACGCGAAGGAATGGTATGCGCCGGCCGACGTCATCCTCGGCGCCGGCAACGGCTGGCTCTCCGACGCGGCCGATGCGCTCTATGTCGTCGGTGCGCGCAACGGCAATGCCGACGTGGCCATCCTGTCCTACGACGAAGCCGGCAAGACCCGCGCGCTGCCGCTGGGCGTGCTCGGCGAGATGCTCGAATTCAGCACCGATCCCAACCTGCCCGGCGCAACCTATGCGCTGCAGGCGCCGACGCTGTCGCCGCGCGTGTTCCGCTACGAGCCCGGCCAGGCCGCGCCGGTCGACACCGGGCTGCGCGCGGCCGATCCGGCGGATTTTTCGACGATAGAGACCACGCGCGTGGAGATTGCGAGCGGCGGCGTGCAGGTGCCGGTCACGATCACGGCACGCAAGGGGCTGCCGCGCAACGGCAAGAATCCGGTGCTGCTGGTGACGTACGGCTCCTATGGTGCGCTGTCGCCGATGTGGTTCTCGGCGCCGGATCTGGCCTGGTACGAGCGCGGCGGCGTGCTCGCGTTCGCCCACGTGCGCGGCGGCGGCGAAAAGGGCGCGGCCTGGCACGAAGCCGGAAGGCGCACGCAGAAACAGCATGCGGTCGACGACCTCGTCGCCACGGCGCGCTGGCTCATCGCCGAGGGCTATACCTCGCCCGACCACCTGGCCATCGCCGGCAAGAGCGCCGGCGGCATCGTCATGAGCGCCGCGCTGGCGCAGCAGCCGCAGCTGTTCCGCGCCGTGATGTTCCGCGTCGGCGTCACCGATCTGCTGCGCATCGAACAGACCGCCGGCGGCCCGGCCAATGTCATGGAATACGGCAGCGTGAAGAATGCCGAGGAATACCGCGCGATACGCGCGATCAGCGGCTACGCGAATCTGCGCCGCGACACGGCCTATCCGGCCGTGCTGCTCGAAGCCGGCTACAACGACCCGCGCGTGCCGGCCTGGCAGCTCGGCAAGATGGCCGCGCGGCTTCAGGCGACGACGACCTCGAAACGCCCGGTACTGCTGCGCGTGGACTTCGACGCCGGCCACGGCCTGGGCTCCAGCCCGCTGCAGATCGCCGAGCTCAAGGCCGACGAATACGCGTTTCTCGCGCGCGAACTCGGCATGGACAAGCCGGAAGCCAAGGGCGATTGAAGCGCAGTGCAAGCTGCATCGTCTACGGAGCTGGGGACCGGGCAGTTTCGTCACGCCGATCCGTTACCTGAGCCATTCGCACGAATCTCCTCTCTCCTTGCGGGAGAGGGGAACAAAAAACCCCGCCGGAAAACCGGCGGGGTTCTGATACTTCGCCGTCACTGGACGACTGAGCCGCAAGGCGACCCAGCCGCTGCGCTCCGACGCCTCAGAACGTGATCGACCAGCTGTCGATCCTGCCGGTGTCGCCGCCGGCGTTGTCGTTGACGCGCAGGTTCCAGGTGCCGTTGAGCGGCTTGGCCGACAGGTCGAAGGTCACCGTCTTGTTGATGTTGTCGGTGCCTGCGCCGGTGCGGTTGTGGATGTTGTACAAGGTGCCGTCCGGCGCCACGAGGTCGACCTTCAGATCGCCCTGGTAGGTGTGCACGATCGCCACGGTCACCGAGGCGTTGGCCGGCGCGTTGCCGGTGCGGCCGCTGACCGTGATCGGGCTGTCGACCGTCGCGTTGTCGTTGATCGTGTAGTCGGTCGTGTTGGTATACGTCTGTGCCGAACCACCGCCGCCGGCCGTGAAGCTGCCGGTCAGGCTGACGCCCGAGTACGCGCTGTAGCCGCGCAGCTTGACGTAGTACGTACCGGCCTGCGCCGTCGTGATCGTGCAGGTCTCGTTGTTGCCCGACAGGTACGGACGGCAGTCGTAGGTCGTCGTGGTCGGCGCGGAACCGAACTTCACGTACAGGTCCGCATCACCGGTGCCGCCGGCCATGACGAACTTGAGGTTCGTCGCACCGGCCGGAACGACGAGCGTATACGTCGTTTCCGAACTCGCCGCACCCGACAGGCCGGTCCTGGCCACGCCGTTCTGCAGCTCGTTGCCGCCCGGCGGTGCGGTGACGGTGACCGAGGACGACTTCGTGTTCGTCGCGCCGGCGTTGTCGGTGACGGTCAGGGTGACCGTGTAGGTGCCGGCCGCGGCGTAGGTCTTGCTCGGATTCGTCGCCGTCGACGTGGTGCTGTCGCCGAAGTTCCAGCTGCGCGAGGCGATCGTGCCGTCGCTGTCGGTGGAGCTGTCGGTGAAGGTCGCGGTCAGGCCGCTGGTCGCCACGCTGAAGTTCGCGACCGGCGGCACGTTGGCCGGGCCGCTGGAGACGGTCACCGAGCTGGTCTTGGTGTTCGTCGCACCGGCGTTGTCGGTCACGGTCAGGGTGACCGTGTAGGTGCCGGCCGCCGCGTAGGTCTTGCTCGGGTTGGTCGCGGTCGACGTCGTGCTGTCGCCGAAGTTCCAGCTGCGCGAGGCGATCGTGCCGTCGCTGTCGGTGGACGTGTCGGTGAACGTCGCGGTCAGGCCGCTCGTCGCCACGCTGAAGTTCGCCACCGGCGGCACGTTGGCCGGCGGGCTGCCCGAGCAGGCCGGACGCGTGCCGCAGGCGATGCCGTGGGCGTTGAACGCATCCCAGATGCGGCAGGCGTTCGGCGTGCCGTTGGCGAGGTTGCCGTCGTCGTCGTCGGCTGCGAGATAGACCGTGTACCAGTTGTTCGCGCCGCACCCGTTGACCGTCGCGCTCGCGTTGCACTTGCCGCCGGAGGCGACCTGATAGGCGCTCTTGGACGGCGTCAGGCTGGCGTACCAGATCTTGTCCATCGCGGCCCAGCCGGCGGCTTCGCCGTGCGTGGCGACGAGCTTCTTGGCCAGGTCCCAGTTCGCCGAGCTGGCGATGTAGGACTCGCAATGGCCTTCATAGCCCATCGGGCCCTGGTACGGCGTGATGCCGTTGGCCAGATACGGACAGGCGAGGCGATCGCAGTTGATGCCGTTGTCGGCCGTCACGTTGGCCGGGCTCGCCGCCGTGCGCGCGCCGAGCGTGCTGAACGCGTTGAGATCGCGCACGCCGGAGCAGGCGCTGTCGCAGTTGTAGCAGCCGTTGCTGCCGGCCGTCGTGAAGAAGCCGTTGCCGATGCAGCCGAGCTTGGTCTCGAGGAACGCGAACGTGTCGCCGACGGCTTCACCGCTGCCGTATTCGCTGGCCGAGCCGCCGCTGTTCTGGTCCATGCCGTGACCCCATTCGTGCAGGAACACGCCGGGAATCTCGCCGGTGTTCGCGCAGGCATAAGAGCCCGACGTACCCGACTTGAAGAAGTTCATCGAGGTGCCGTTCCAGTTCGCGTTACAGACGTCGTTGACGTTCATGTTCGCGGTGACCTTGCCGGCGATCCACGAATTGCTCGGGAAGAACGTCGCGGCCTTGCGGTTGATGCGGGTCAGGTAATAGAAGCCGTTGCGCGCCGCACGCGTATTGCCGCTGCCGCCGACGCCGCCCGCGGTGCCGCAGTCGGTGCCGGTATCGGTGCCCAGGTGCAGGTCGCCGCCGCTGGACGAGCTCAGCGAGATCGAACCACAGGTATCGGCGATCTTGATGTACTTGCCGTCCAGGGTGACGGTCGTCGTGCCGCTGCCGTAGTCGTAGATGCCCAGCGCGTCGGTGACCTTGGCCGTGCCGTTGGTGACCGCGGCGAACGGCATCGGCTTGACGACTTCGGGCAGGGTGTTGACGGTTTCGAACACGCCGCCGTCGACGACGGCGCTGACGTTGAGCGTGAGGTCGTTGACCTCGATCACGCGATTGGTCTTGGCGTCGACGAGCACGTCGTAGGTCGTCGCGTCGTCATTGACGCGGAAGGTGTAGTGCCAGGCCAGGCGGTGCACGTAGCCCGCACCGGCAATGCCGGCATAGGCGGTTTCGCGCTCCAGCGAACGCTCGGGGGCGGCAGGCAGCAGTTCCAGGGTGCCGGTCTGCAGCCATTCGACGATCTTGGTGCCGGCCGGGAAGGCCAGCTCGCCGAGCGCCATGTCGAAGGCTTTCTCGCGCGCAGACACCGGAATCGTGTCGATCGTGACCGGTGCGACGCGATTGCTGCCGAACTGCACGATGTTGCCGTGGGCGATGCGGAAGAACAGGTTCGCGCCTTTCACCGGCACGCCGTTCTTGAGCTGGGCGAACTCCACGAACCAGTGGGTGTTGTCCTTGCCGTAGGCGACGCTGCTGTTGGTGTCCAGCGTGAATTCGAGGCCGTCGGTCTTGAACAGATCGGCGTTGGCGGCGACGAAGTCGAGCAGGCGCGCTTCGACTACGGCCAGGTCCACGGTCTCGCTCGCGCGCAGGCCCATGGATTGCGGGGACAACGAATTGCCGCGGCCGGGAATCAGCGGCACGCCGGAACCCTGGATCAGGTTCGGGCGGTCGGCACGGCGGTCCCAGCGCATTTCCCAGGTGCCGCCGTAGCGCTGCTGGAACGGCACGGCCGCGCCGTAGGTACGCGACGGTTCCGAGCCGAGCATGACGCTGGCTTCCTGGGTCGGCGTGACGTGCAGCTCGGGCGCGAGGAACGGGCGCGACAGCTTGGGCTTGGCGCCGGTATCGACGTGAGGCTGGATGGCGTAGGCCGAGGACGCGGCGAGCAGGCCGACCAGCAAGGACGGCAGCACGCCCAGGGCCGTGCGGCCTTTAGGCAGAACAGTACGAATCATGAACCCTCTCCCTCCACAGGATGTTCGTGACGATGGAGCGGCAGCGACCCATCCGGAGTTCAGGGGTGGCGCCGACCGCGGTTGACGGTCGGCACGGTTGTCCGGACAGAAGCTGGCGCTCCGCGAACCTGGAACGCCGACCGCCGCCGGCACAACGCAGAAAAGATCTTTATTTTATCTTTGCCGGCAATCGCCTGATTCGTAATGGTTATTTTCGGCAGGCCAGTGATGTGGCCGAGGGCGCCGGCGTGACGGTGCAAGCCGATGCCGGCCGCGCTTGCGGCCGCGGCGCGCAGGCAGCGGCTCGGCGCTGCGGATGGACGGGACGGTTTCGCGGCGAGTGCCGGGTCAGCTGCGAAGGCGGCGTCCGCCGCGGCGTCGCCCGACGTCGCGCCGGGAGCATCAGCAGCATCCGCCATGAGTCGGAGCCGGCGGCCGGCAGGTCCGGACGAACCACCGGACAGGGCCGATGCAAAGAACGAACGTCAGAGGGTGCCGCTAGAGAACATCGCTACGGATGCCGCACAGCGAACGCGGCGACTGCGTGTTGCCGTGGTCGGCAATTCGCAGGCAGCCGGCGAGCCGTGTCGAATGGTTTCCGGGGTCCGCGCGCTCAGATCCGCAAGCTGCGCACGGCCGCGCACTCGCGCCGCACGAGGCGCAGGTTCGTGCCGACCGAGGCTACCGCCTTGACGATCTGTTCGGGTGACACGCCCCACTGCGTTGCCCAGTAGGTCAGTTCCCAATGCGAGGACAGGTCGATGCGATCGGTGCTTTGTGCCGGCATGCGCAACGGCGAAACAACGGTGCGACGCTCGTTCATGGCACCCTCGAAAACCGCGTTGGCTGGAGCTGCCGGTATACGCGCCGGCAAGTTAATGCGCCGTCATCGTTTCGTGGCGAAACGGCGACGAAACCGGCGGCATATTGTGCGAATCAAGCACTTGCACGGACTGACAGGATTCGCCGCCCCGCGGCGTATTATGCAAAGCCGGGCCGGCACAGGCCCTTGGATTCATTGCTGGAGTCGATCATGAAAGCGCGCTCTCTGAGCCTGGCCTTGTCCCTGCTGCTGGCCGGCAGCGCCCATGCGGCCGTCGTCCTGGAAACGTCGAGCGAAGCGCTCCGCGTCGATCCGGCCGCGGCCCCCAAGGTGGAACATTGGCACAGCGGTGCCAAGGCCGCGGCGGTCGCGCCGCTGCTGCAGCTGCCTGCGCTGGCGAGCGAGCGCGCCGCCGCGGTCAAGCGGCGCAACGAAACCAACGGTTATCGCCGCACGCAGATCGGCATCAGCCGCAGCATCGCGAGCGAGGCGATCGACGATCTGCCGCAGCCGCAGCTGCACTACGTCGACGGCGGCGCCGTGCTGCGTCTGGACGTGGCCTCGCCGGGCGCGGCCGCGCTGCGCGTCGGCCTGCGCGGCAAGGACTGGCCCGACGGCGTCGAGCTGCGCGTGGCCGGCGCCGACGGCGCCATCCATGCGACCGACGCAGCCGCAGCACGCAGCCAGGCCGACGGCGACGGCGTGTTCTGGACCGCGGTGACCGAAGGCGAGCGCCAGCAGCTCGAGCTGTTCGTGCCGGCCGGCATCGACCCCGCCAGCGTCGCGCTGCGTGTCGATTCGCTGTCGCACCTGCTCGTATCGCCGCTGACCGTCGTCGGGCACAGCAAGGCGCTCGGCGATTCGGGCTCGTGCAACGTGGACGTGGTCTGCCGCTACGGCACCCTGGGCCAGCCCTTCGTTTCGATCAAGAACGCCGTCGCGCGTATGGTGTTCCAGTCCGGCGGCGGCACCTATACCTGCACCGGCACCCTGCTCAACGACACCGACAGCAGCACCCAGACGCCGTGGTTCTTCACCGCGCACCACTGCATCGGCAACCAGAGCGAAGCCTCGTCGCTGACGACGTTCTGGAACTACGAGACGCCGACCTGCGGCGTCGACCAGGCCGGCCCCAACACCCAGCTGACCGGCGGCTCGCAGCTGGTGTATTCGCAGGGCACCACCGACGGCGCGCTGCTCAAGCTCAATTCGACGCCGCCCGCCGGCGCCATACTGGCCGGCTGGGACGCCAGTGCGCTGACGCCGGGGACCGCGATCACCGCGATCCACCATCCGTCAGGCGACATCAAGAAGGTCAGCAAGGGCAACAGCAGCGGCTCGCGCGAGAACGTCTCGTTCGGCGACGGCCAGACCGTCAACAGCACCTGGAAGGCATCCTGGAGCGAGGGCACGACCGAAGGCGGCAGCAGCGGCTCGGGCCTGTTCACGTTCAACGGCGGCTACCAGCTGCGCGGCGGCCTGTTCGGCGGCGGCGGCGCCTGCAGCAATTCGGGACAGAGCGAAGCGTCCGGGAATCTGGATTTCTACTCGCGTCTCGATCAGATCTTCCCGGCCATTCAGCAGTACCTCGCGCCGGCCGCGACCGGCCCGGGCCCGACGCGCGACTACACCGGCCAGTGGGACGTGCGCACCGAAGGCGGCCGCGGCATCAGCATGTTCCAGTTCGGCAACACGCTGTTCGCGGTCTGGTTCGTCTACGACAACCAGGGCCGTGCGTTCTGGTATCAGCTCGATCCGCAGTGGACCGCCAACGACGTCGCCGGCGGCCGCGTCGTGAAGTTCACGGGTTCGCCCTGGGGACCGACCTACAACCCGGACGCGCGCGTGCTGACCCAGGTCGGCACCTTCACGATGACCTTCACCTCGGGCACGCAGGCCAACTTCAGCTACAACGTCGACGGCGTGAACCGCAGCGTGCTGCTGCAGAAGTACTGAGGAAGGCTTTGACGATCGCAGCAGAGCGCAATGCTCTGCTGCTGATGTTTTCAGGCATTTGCTGCTGCGTGCAGGCAACCCCATCCCCACCCATACCCTCCCCTTGAAGGGGAGGGCTTGTTGAGGCAAGCCGCTAGAAAACTCTCCCCTTCAAGGGGGTGAAAAGCCGTCGCTCAGAACCGCAGGTTCTGACGGCTTTGAACGCCCAACGGGCCGGAGAGTATGGGTGGGGATGGGTTGCTCTGCAGACGCAGAGAGATACCGACGAATAGCGCTGCGACACCGGCGCTACGTTGAAATTTTCACACAATGTTCAACAGCGGATCGGCCGGCAATGTGCAGCCGCATCCGAAACCCCACGCGTCATCCTGCCGGCGACGTGCCGACGAGTCACGCCACCGCCGACTGCCGCAGCTTCGCCGCAAGCCCGCCGGCGCGACGTATCGGCCGCGCGAGCGAGGCCGCGACGACCTCGGCCGATGCGCACAGATCGAGCCGCTCGCGCGCACGCGAAATGCCGGTGTAGAGCAGCTGACGCGACAGGATGCGGTGTTCCGGGTCCGGCGGCAGCAGTACGGCGACGTGGGCGTATTCGGAGCCCTGGCTCTTGTGCACGGTGATCGCGAACGCGCCTTCGTGCGCGGGAAGGCTTTCGGGCGCGAAGGCGCGCGTGCCCGAATCGGCTTCGAACCAGACGCGCAGGCGGCCGTCCGCGTCGGCCAGGCACAGGCCGACGTCGCCGTTGAACAGATGCTGGCCGTAGTCGTTCTGCGTGATCAGCACGGCACGGCCCGGATACCACGGCGATTCGGCCTCGACCTGCCACAGACGACGCAGCTCGGTTTCGATCAGCGCATTCAGCGCGAGCGCGCCGAACGCATCTTCACGCAGCGCGCAGAGCAACTGGCGCTGGCCGAGGCTGCGCAGCGCTTCGCGCGCCATCTGCTCGGGTTCGCGCACGGCGGGTGCGAACAGCGAGGCCTGGTACGGCACGTCCGCGGTTTCTGCGGCCGCTTTCCGGCCACGGCCGTTGCCAGCACCGCCTCTGCTGCCACTGCCGTTGCCAGCACTGCCACCGCTACCGCCAGCACCATCGCGTCTGCCGCTGTCGCCAGCAACGGCATCATCACTACCGCTGACACCGCGGCCGTTGCCGTAACCACTGCTGTCGTCGCCGCCGGCGCCATCATCCCTGCGCAACGGAAGCGACGGCCGCAGCGGCAGGGCAGCCAGCGCCGCGGCCCAGTCCTGTGCGAACGCGCGCAGCGTGGCCATGTCGGTGACCGGCCGCTGCACGGCGCGCGGCGCGGCAGCGGCCAGCGCCGCGCCGAACGCGGCCGCGTCGCCCTCGCGCACGGCTTCGTTCAACCGCGCGAGTTCGCGCTGCGCACGGAAGCTGTGCTGCAACCGTACGAGTTCGGGCGCCTGCTCGCGTTCGAGCGCGGCGACCAGATCCATCAGCACCGAGCCTGCGGCGACCGAGGTCAGCTGGTCCGCGTCGCCGAGCAGGATCAGGGTCGCGTCGTCGCGCACCGCGTCGAGCAGACTGCGCAGCATGGCCAGATCGAGCATCGAGGCTTCGTCGATGACGACGATGTCCGCCGCGATCGGCCGCGCATGCCCGCGCGTGAAGCGGTTGCGGCGCGGCTCGTAGCCGAGCAGGCGATGCAGGGTCAGCGCGGTCTGCTCGGGAATGCGGTCGAGCAAAGGCTGCCAGTCGTCAGGCAAGGCGCCGGCGCCGGCGCGCAATGCGGCTTTGCCCGCGCGCAGGGACTGCAACAGGCGCTGCGCCGCCTTGCCCGTCGGTGCGGCGAGCTGGATCACCGGCGCTGCGGCCGCGTGCCGCTGCAGCATCAGCAGCAGACGCAGCACCGTTGTCGTCTTGCCGGTGCCGGGACCGCCGGTCAGCACGAACAGGCGCCGTCCCACGGCAGCGGCGACGGCAGCCGGCG
>Ga0247823_10002453_pt1 | contig 15295 bp, 7 predicted proteins | sample 13C_PalmiticAcid_2_FD_192426 | JGI IMG/M metagenome (GOLD analysis project Ga0247823, IMG submission 192426) | Soil microbial communities from agricultural site in Penn Yan, New York, United States - 13C_PalmiticAcid_Day30 | ecosystem: Environmental > Terrestrial > Soil > Agricultural land...
AGCGCCGACGGCGCGAGCGGACGCGGCGGACGCGCTTCCTCGGGCGCGGGCCGCGTGGCCCATGCGGGCAGCACCAAAGCGGGCGCCGCGACTTTCGCCGCCTTCTCCTTCTTCGCCCATTTGCCAGCGTTGGCGCGGTGGATGCGGCGCTGGCCCCACATCGGCCCGGCATCCTCCCATTCGCTCCCCATGCCCGACAGCACCTCCCCGACCGCCGCGTGCCAGCTCGCTTCGGAAATCGTCCGGTCGGCCTTTTTTGTCACCCCCGCGACGACCAGGATTTCCTCGGCGCGCGTCATCGCAACGTAGAAGAGCCGCCAATGCTCCTCTGCCGCCGCCCGCGCCGCCGCGTCATACGCCTCGGCAAGCTTGCCGTGCCGTTCGTCGGCGGGCACCACGAACACGGGCAGTTTCTCCCACCCCGCGACGTCGACGCTGAACGGGCGGTGTCCGATCCCCGCATCGTCGGTCGCGTCGGCGAGGATCACGATCGGCGCCTGCAAGCCTTTCGACCCGTGCACCGTCATCACGCGAACGACATCGCTGCGCGCTTCGGTCTGGCGCTTGATGTCGGCGCCGCTGCTTTCGACCGCGGTCAGGAAGCCGAGCAGCGACACCGTCTCGCGCTGTTCGAAAGCGAGCGCCTGATTGAGCAGTTCGTCGATCGGATCGCGCGCCTCGCGCCCCAGCCGCGCGGTAAGCTTGCGCCGCCCGTCGATCGGCCCCGACAGGATCGTCTCGAGAAAGCGGAACGGCGTCGTGAAATCGGCCATGCCGAGCAGGTGGCGCAGCGCCGCCATCGTCGTCGCGGGAATATCGCTCTCGACCGCACGCAGATGCTCCCACAGCGCGGCGCGGCCGCGCTTGTGGCTGCGCGCGTACAGCTCGTCCTGCGACCAGCCGATCAGCGGCGAGACGAGCAAAGACGCGAGGTTGAGGTCGTCGAGCGGCTGCACCGCAAAGCGCATCGCCGCGATCAGGTCCTGCACGGCCAGCGGCTGCGTCAACGCGAAGCGATCGACCCCCGCGACAGGCACATGCAGCGCCTGCAAGCGCGCGACGATCCGCGCCGCAAGGTCGCGGCGGCGGCGCACGAGGATCATGATATCGCCCGGCGCAACCGGCCGGCCGTCCTTGCCGTGCGCGACCCAGTCCTGCACCTCGCCCGCGATCGCGCGCGCGAGGCGCATCGAGGCGGGGTCGGAGGCGGGCGCGCTCGCGTCGCCGTCATCCTCGTCGCCGCCATCCTCGGCTTCGACGTCGAGCGCCTTGCCGACCGGTAGTGGCTGCCACAGTTCGACCTGTCCCGCATGGACCTCGCGATACGGCCGGTGCGGCGGTTCCTCGCCGTCGAGCCCCATCGCCTCGGCACCCCCGGCTGCAAGCCAGGCATCGACCACCGCCAGCACCGCGGGGGTCGAACGATAGTTGGAGACAAGATCGACCTGCCGGAACGGCTGTCCGCCGATTTCGCCCATCGCATGGAACATGTCGCGCGCGGTCGCGAACGCCTTGGGCTCGGTCCCCTGGAAACCGAAGATCGCCTGCTTGCGGTCGCCGACGGTGAAGAGCGTGCGAATACGCTCCTCCTTCGCGCCAGCCCCGGCGAAAAACTCCTCGGCCATCGACAGGACGATACCCCACTGGCGCATATTCGTGTCCTGCGCCTCGTCGACGAGGATATGGTCGGTGCGCTGGTCGAGCTTGAAGCGCACCCATTCGCCGAAGCTGCTGACGCGCAGCAGCGATCCCGCGAGCGTGATCAGGTCGTCGAAATCGGCGAGCCCGCGCTCGCGTTTCGCCAGCGCATAACCCTCGGCAAAGCGACTCCCGAACTTCCACGCCGCCGCGAGTTCGTCGGCGACGCGGATTGCGGTCGCGGTGCCGAGCAAGGCCTGCGCCGCATCGACGATCCGCACCGCGCTGCCGACGCAATCGGTCATCCTGCCCTTGTCGCCAGCGAAATCGGCGCGCAGCTCGCCCTTGGCCGTCAGGAAGCAGCCGATGAGTTCGCCCAGCATCGCCGCGCGCCCGGCCGCATCGGCGATCAGCCAGCCGACCATGACGTCCGAGCAGGCAAGCCCGGTCTTCGTCCCCCAATCGGCGCCGCTCGTCGCGACCGCGCGGATATCGGCCTCGGCAATCGCGCCCGCCGAAAGCGCGTCCGCGATCCACGCATCGGCATCGCCCGCCGGCAGGTCGAACGCGGCGCGCAGGTCGTGCGCCGAGGGCGGCAAGGCCGCGCGCGGCCCGCCGAACACCGCGGCGCAACTCGACAGGAAGGACAGCGCCGCTTCCTGCCCCAGCCGCCGCGACAGCATCGCCGCCGCATCGCGCAGCGCCGCGCGCTCGTCACCCTCTTCGAGCAGCTCGCCGAGCACCTGCCGCTGTAGCGCCGCCGCCTCATCCTCCTCGATCGCGCGAAAGCCGGGGAGCAGCTTCGCTTCGAGCGGGAAGCTCGCGAGCAGGGTCTGACAGAAGCTGTGTATCGTCTGCACCCGGATCGCGCCGCCCGGACTGTCGATCACCGTCGCGAACAGCGACCGCGCACGCGCCATCAACCCCGGCCGGTCCCATGCCAGCCCCAGCGCGCGCAGGTCGAGCCTGAGGTCGCCGTCGTCCATCCGCACCCACGCCGCAAGCCGTTCGTGGATACGGTGCGCCATCTCGGCGGCGCCGGCTTTGGTGAAGGTGATGCACAGGATAGCCTCGGGCGAAACGCCGTCGAGCATCAGCCGCAGCACACGCGCCGACAACACCTGCGTCTTTCCCGTCCCCGCCGACGCGCCGAGCCACACATGGCTTTCGGGATCGGCGGCGGCGCCCTGCCGCGCATCCAGCTCCGCAAGGCCGGAAGGTCTGGTCATGCGCCCTCCTCGCCGCGTCCGAACCATTCGTCGCGGCGCATCAACTGGTCATAATCGCCGTATCCGGCCGCCTCGCCCGGAACGAAGGGCGCATCGCCGAACAGATAGAGCGCCGCGAGTGCCGCGAGCGCGTCGGCGGCGTGATCGATCGCCGCTTCGGCGCTCTTGAGGTCGCTGCGCGATCCATAGGTGTTCGACACCTTGCCCGCGCCGCCCGCGCGGCGGTCGGGCCGCAGGCTCCAATATTCGAGGGCTTCGACCGGCGCCGCCTCGACGCCCTTCATGCCGCCTTCGCGCGCGATCAGCCCGAGCAGGCCGAGCTGGTTGTCGAGCTTGCCGAACGCCGCCTTCGCGCTCGGCGCCCCGCCCGATTTATAATCGACAATAGCGAGCCTGCCCTCTTCATCGCGGTCGATCCGGTCGGCCTTGCCGTGAAGCGTTACCCCGTTGACGCCGATCTCGCCCTGCGCCTCGACCGCGAGCGGCTTGCGGTCGCCCGCGTCCCACACCCGCGCGGCCGCCCAGCGCAGCGCAGGCTCGATGCGCGGCAACCAGAAGGCGCGTGCGATCGCATCGAGCGCGGGGTCGCCCGCCAGCACGCCCAATTCGGCCTCGAACCCCTCGCGCGTCGCCCCGCCGCGGACCCAATCCTCGAACAGTCTGTGCACCCGCGTCCCGCGCCAGCGCGGATCGGGCGCGGCGCTCAACGGGTCAAGCGCCGACAGGCCGAGCATCTGGTTGGCGTAATAGGCAAAGGGATCGCGCGCGAGCCGATCGACCGCGGTGACGCTGATCCGCCGCGGGCGATCTTCGGCAGGCGGTTTCGGTGCGGGTTTCCCGACCGGCTGCGCGCCTCCCCCGGGCACGTCGAGCTCGGCCGCGAGCCGCGTCAGCGGGGTCCCGTCCGGCGCGGGGTCGGGCAGATCGCCCGCGAGCGCCGCGAGCCGCAGCCAGAAGCGCGACGCGACCGCCGGATCGCCGCCGCTCCGCTCGGCGCGCGTGACGACGATCTCGCGCGCCGCGAGCGCGCTCCCAAAATCATGCGCCGCCATCCCCTGCTGGCGCTCGGGCGCGGGCAGGCCGAGCAACCGCCGGATGCCCGGCGCGAGCCAGGGGTCGGGCTGCGTTGCCGCCGGCCAGCGCCCTTCGTCGAGTCCACCGAGGATCATGAGGTCAGCGCGCTGCAACCGCGCCTCGAGAAGGCCCCAGATGAAAAGCCGCGGGTGTCCGCCATAGGGCGGCCGCACGCTCGCCTGCCCGAGCAATTGTCCCAGCATGTCCGGAAAATCGGCGGGATCGACCAGCGCCGGACCATCTCCGCGCGCGAGCGCCCACTGGTCGAACAGCTCGGCGAGCATTCGGCCCGCCGGCCCCGCCCACACCGCATCACCCGTCAGCCACTCGACGCCCTTTTGCAGCGCCGCCAGCAAGGTCGCGGGCGGCGCGGATGCCGATGCGAACGGCGCGAGCGCCGCTCCGAGCGCGCCCGACACTTCGCCCCACCACGGCTGCAATTCCGCCGCACGGCCATGACCCCGCGCCTTCGGATCGACAACTCGCGCGGCGATGCGCGCACTCACCCCGTCCCATCCCGGCGTCAGCCCCGGCTCGCGGAGCAGCAAGTCGAGGCGCCGCAACTGGTCGAGCCACGGCGTCCGCCCTTCGCCCTTTCGTACCAATGGATGCCCGAGCAGCGACACCAGCGCGACCGGGTCGAAATCTGCCGCCAGCTTTGCGAGTAGCAACAGCAGAGCCCCCGGCGGGGTCCGCGACAAGGGCTGGCCCGCACTGTCATCGACCGAAATCCCCCAGCGCGCGAGCGCCGCGGCGACGCGCTCGGCAAGCCCGCGATCGGGGGTCACCAGCGCCGCGGTGCGCCCCGGCGTTTCGATGGCATGCCGCATCAGCAGCGCGATCCCCTGCGCCTCCTGCCCGTCGTCGGCGAACACCGCGCCCGATATCCCCGCAGTCGCCGCCGACAGGTCGCCCGCCGCCTGCCACTGCGCGGTATAATCGGCGGGTGCGAAGAGCAGCGAGACGAAGGGCGTACGCGCCGCGGGGCCGTCGAACGCCGACACCGCGTCCCATTCGACCACCTCGTCGCGCGCCACGCCCATGCGATCAAGCAGCAGCTTCAGATGATATTGCGGATGCGTCTCCAGCGGCCGCGCCGGGTTCTCGGGATCGGGCCGCGTCGGACCCAGCGCCTGCCACTCTTCCGCCGTCATGACCTGATCGACGCCGGGCAGCACGACCATCCCGCGCTCCATGTTCGCGACGGTCCGCAACAGTCGCGCGATTGCGGGAGCCGCGGTCGTGATACCCGCCGCAACGACAAAGCGCGCGGGCGGTACGGCACGCCATCCCGCCGTCACGCGGTCGAGCAGCCGGTTGCGCCGCTCGGCGCGGTCGATACCGCCGGTCTTCGCAAGCACCGCGGGCCAATGATCGACGAGCAGCCGCAACCGCCCCAGCGACGCCTGCCAATGCCCGGCAAAGGCGCCGAGGTCGAGATCGACGAGGTCGGCGACCCGCGCTTCCTCATAATGCAGCTGGTCGATCACCCGCGCGAGTCCATCGGCAAGCTGGAACGCGGCCGCACCGGTAATCGGCGGTTCGCCTGCGGGCGTGTGCCGCTCGATCAGTTCGGCGAGCAGCAGGCGGCGGTGTAACGGATCGATCGCCGGCGGAACAGGAGCATCGTCGATCGGGTCCAGCGCGAGTGCAACGCTCTCATCGAGATCGGCGTCGCCGATCACCGCCAGCCGGGGCATCAGCAGGCCCCGCCCTCCCGCGCGCACGAAGGCTGCCTGCACCGCACTGCGCGCCCGATTGCTCGGCAGCAGGATCAGCCCCTCTGCCAACCCCAGCGCGCCGTCCGCAAAGCGTTCGATCAGCCCGGCGGCAAGCGCATCGGCGAAGGCCCGGTGGACCGGGATCGAAAAGACGCGCGGCTTCGCGTCAGCCATCCGTCAGCGCGGCTTCGGTCGGCGCAATGCTCGCCGGGGTGCCGACGTCGAACCATTGTCCCATATGTGACAAGCCATAGAGCCGCCCCGCCGCGATCGCGCGATCCCATAATATGTTCGTCGAAAATGCCCCTTCGGGCGCATCGTCGAGCAGGCGCGGCGAAATGAGCTGGATGCCGGTATAGACGAAGGGCGCGATCCGCCCGGGCTTGCGCCGCGATAGCCGCCCCGCGGGATTCATATGGAAATCGCCGCGCCCGCCATGCCCGGTCGCGCTCGCCTGCCGGATCAGCAGCAGCAGCGCATCCATCCGCTCGCCGTCCCAGTGGCGCGCGAGGTGCCGGATGCTGTCCTCGGGCCCGTCGGTCCAGATATTGTCGCTGTTGACGATCAGGATCGGGTCGCCCTTGAGCTGCGGCAGTGCCTTGACCATCCCGCCCCCGGTCTCGAGCAGCAGGTCGCGCTCGTCCGAGACCGAAATCGTGAACTTGCGCTTCTGCGCCGCGAGATGCGCTTCGAGCGCGTCGGCCAGATAATGGACGTTGACGACGACATGCCCGACCCCCGCCGCCTCGATCCGGTCGAGGCTGTGGTCGATCAGCGCCTTGCCCGCGACGCGCACCAGCGGCTTGGGCCGCGTCGCGGTCAGCGGCCGCATCCGTTTGCCGAGCCCCGCCGCCATCACCATCGCGCTTTCGATCTTCATGCTCATTTCCACGCCTCCGCCCGTTTGGAAGCGGGGACATTGGCGTCGAACCATTGCCGGACGGGGACAAGCGCAGGATGCGCAAGGTCGCGTTCGAGCAGGCCCCACATCCGCGGCTGGAAGCTCCTGTAGTGCGGCTTGTTGTCGCGTTTCCACAGGCGGACGAAAACGCCGAGGATGCGCGTGTTGCGCTGCGCCGCGAGCGCCCAATAGGCGGCTTCGATATTCCGCCCCGTCACCGACTGATAGCGCGCAAGCATCGCCGTCTCGACCGCCGGGCTCACGTCGCGCCGCGCATCCTCGAGCACCGAGGCGAGGTCGTAGGCCGGGTGCCCGACGAGCGCGTCCTGGAAATCGAGCAGGCCGTAACGCGCGATGCCCTCCTGCCCCTCGACCAGCATGATATTCTCGGCATGGAAATCGCGCAGCACGGTGACGCGCGGAAGGCCGTCGGCTTCGACGGGCGCGAGCACCTTTTCCCACGCGGCGCGGAAGGCGTCGCGATCGATGTCAATCTCCAGCGCCGGGCAATACCAGTCGCTGAACAGCATTACCTCGTCGAGCCATTGTTCGAGGCCGTGCACCGGCAGCCCGTCCATCGCCGGCTGCGCGTGGAGATGGACCAGTAGATCGGCCAAGCCCGCATAATAGTCCGCCTCGGTGTGCAGCTTTTCGTCGACCGTTTCGCGCAGCCGCACGTCGCCGAAATCCTCGATCAGGAGCAGCCCACGATCGAGATCGCGCGCGATGATCGTCGGCGCGTTGAGCCCTTGGTCGCAGAGATATTCGGCGACCGCGATGAACGGCCGCGGGTCCTCGTGCGGCGGCGGTGCATCCATCAGCACCGCTTGCCGGTCGCCGTCGACGACGCGGAAATAGCGGCGGAATGACGCGTCGCCGGCGAGCGGCAGAATCTGGGCATCGCCCCAGCCATGCGCGGCGAGAAAAGCCGGGGCATGGGCGGGCGGAATCATCGGAGCGGCCATCTTGCTCCCCAAGCGGGCGGCACCGATGCTGTCAAGGCGCGCGCGTCGCCTTCACCCGAAATCCTGAGCAGCAGCGCGCCCGGCCAGCCTTCGCCGCCCAGCCGTTCGGGCCATTCGATCAGCAGCGCGCCATCGTAAAGATAGTCGTCGAGGCCAAGTTCGATCAGTTCGTCCTCCCCTTCGATCCGGTAAAGGTCGACGTGCGCTATCGGCAGATCTACCTCGGGCGGCGCATAGGGCTGGACGATCGCAAAGGTCGGACTCGGCGCCTCGCCCGCGAGCCCCCGCGCCTTCAGCATCGCGCGCGCAAGCGTCGTCTTGCCCGCGCCGAGGTCGCCCGATAGCAGCACGACATCGCCCGCCGCGAGCGCTGCCCCGATCGCCGCCCCGATACGCCCGGCGTCGCCGAGGTCATATTGCACGGAGAAATCCGTCATGCGCCGCGCGGCAGGCTGATCCGCACGAGCGTACCCTGCCCCTGCTCGCTCACCACTTCCATCGTCCCGCCATGCGCCGCGACGAGCTGGCGCGCGAGCGCGAGGCCGATGCCGCCAGTCGCGGTCCCCGCCTGCTGGCCCTTCGCGACCGCCGCCGCCGCTTCGGGCATTCCGGGGCCATTGTCGGACACGATGATGTCGATACCGCGGGCATCGCCGTCGGCGTGGAGCAGCACGCGCGCGCCCGACTTGCGCGACGGCGCGGTGAAGCGCACCGCATTGTCGAGCAACCCCGCGACGAGCCGCGACAAACGCGGCGCATCGCCCTCGATGCGGCCGAGGTCCGCCGAGATGTTGCCGACCAGCTCGACCTTTTCGCCGTCGGCAAAGCTCTTTGCATCGGCGAGCGCACCTTCGAGCAGCGCGCCGATATCGACCGGCGCGCGTTCGACCGCGAGCGTTCCCGCCTCGCCTTGCGCAAGGTCGAGCACATTGTCGATCTGGCGGCCGAGCACCGCGACCGAATCCATGATCGCGTCGATATAGGCGCGCTGCTGGTCGGCGAGCTTGCCGGCATAACCCGCCTGCAACATCTCGCCAAACCCGCCGATCGACGTGAGCGGTGTGCGCAGCTCATAGCTCATCCGCGACAGGAAGGCGGTCTTGGCCTTGTCGGCCGCCTCCAGCGCCTCGTTGCGTTCGCGCAGCGCGCCCTCCATCTTCCGGCTCGCGGTAATGTCGAGCATGATCAGCAGCGCATTGCCGTCGGGCAGCGGGATCGAGGCGAAATCGAAATGCCGCCCGTCGGCGAAACGGACCTCGCCGACGCGCTGTTGCCGCTCCAGCGTCGCGGCGCGGATCACTTCCTGCACGATGCTGATCTGGTTCGGTTTCGCGAGCCGGTCGGCCAGCCCGCCCATCAGCGCATCGACGCGCGGATGCGCCGCGAGTGTCGGCTCGTCGATCCCCCACAGACGGCGGAAACGCTGGTTCCACAGGTGCAGTCGCCCGTCGGGGGCAAACACCGCCACCGCCTCGAACAGATTGTCGAATGTCGCGGTGCGTACGCGCAGCAGGGTGTCACGCGCACCTGCGAGCTGCACCTGCTCGGTCTTGTCCTCGGCGATCAGCAGCAGCCCGCCGTCGGGGGTCGGCTGCGCGACGACGTGCAGGTGGGTGCCGTCGCGCAGCAGCCAGTCCTCTTCGCTCGCCTCGGCTTGTGCAAACCAGTCGACATGCGCCTGCCGCCATTCGGGATAGTTGCGTACTTCGGGGGTGCGCCCGCCTTCGCGCCACGCGTCGAGCAACCGCGCGAACGGCCGCGCCTCGGCGACATCCTCGGCTTCGAGCGCGAACAGGCGGCGGAACGGCAGGTTGGCGAAAGCCAACCCCTGGTCGGGACCGAATTGCGCGACCGCCGCCGACAGCCGGTCGAGCAGTTCGCGCTGGGTATCGACGAAGCGGCGATGCGCGCCGCGCTCGCTTTCGAGTTCCTGGATGTCGATCGCATAGCCCGCGATCCCGATCACCCGCCCGCCTTCGGGCGCCAGCGGCACGTCGACGACGCGCATGATCCGCCGCTCGCCCTCGATCGTCACCGGAATCGTGCGGACCTGCGCCGATCCGGCAATACGCGCCTCGTCGGCGGCCTCGGCGGCGCTGACGCCCGCAACCGTTTCGCACAATTCGATCCCGTTATCGATCACCGCGGCCGCGCTCTTCGCCTCGACCGCGCGGACATAGGCGGTGTTGACGAGCGCAAGGTTCAGGTCGGTGTCGCGAAACCACATCGGGAACGGCGCGGCCTCGATCAGCCCCGACAGGGCTTCGAACGCCGCCATCGCCTCGTCGCGTTCGCTGCGCGCGAGTGCGAGCGCCTGCTGCCCGTCGGTCGCGTCGCTCAGCCACAGCAGCACGCTGCCCGCGCCGCCGACCGCTTGCGGCGCCGCGGCGCCATGGACGATGATCGTGCGGCTGCTTGCCTCGGGCTTCAGGCTGAGCACGAACGGCTTCGCGCCGCGCTGCGCGCCGAGGATCGCCTGGCGCAGCGCGTCATGGCCCTGCGCGTCGAGCCCGCTGCCCAGTCCGCGCAGTTCGTCGAAGTTGCGTGGTCCGCGTTCGAGCCCCAGCCAGCGCCCGAGCCGCTCGCTCGCCTCGATCCGCCAGTCGGCGCGGACAATGACGGGAAGCTGCGGCGATGCCTCGACGAGGCTCGCGAGCCGTTCGCTCTGCCCCGCCACGAACGCCGAGCGCCGCTGCATTGCGATCCCGCGCACGGTCGCCCACAATCCGGCGAGCAGCCAGAGCGCGGCGAACAGGCCCAGCGCGAACAAGGGTCCTGAGGAAAGCGTCATGAAGCCTGCGCCGAAACGACAGAATGATAGGGGGCCGAACGGTGAGCCATCTGCCCGCCCTATCGACTGTCCCCGACGGTTTCAATCGTCCGGCGTCGAGCGCCCCGATGTCCGCGATCTCGTGAGCGAGCGGTCGCGCTTTCACGAACGGCACGGACCATAATTCTTTGCAGCAACGGCAGACCTGACGTAGTCGGGAAAGGAAGGAAGGGGCGGACAATTGTCGGTCGTCGCTTCCCGGCTGGGGAGGATCTGTGCAGGACAGGAAATTGTCGGAATTGGCCGCCACCATTGCCGATCCCGCGCGACACGATCCCGGGGATGCTCCGATTTCGATTTCCGCCGGCCTCGCCGACTGGATGCTGGCACAAAAGCTCTCGCTGGCTTTTACCTCCTATCAGACCGGCCAGTTGATCGTCGCCGGCGTCGGTCCAGATCTGCGCTTGTCATTCAACCAGCAACAATATGCGCGCGCGACTGGGCTCTGCTACGATCGGGGAAGACTGATCGTCGCATCGATGTTCCAGATCTGGCGGCTGGAAAACATGCTGCGTCCGGGCCATTATGCGAACAACGCTTTCGATATGGCGCTGGTCCCGCGCACCGCGCACACCGTCGGCTATGTCGATACACACGAACTGTCCATTGATACGGTCGGCCAGATTATTTTCGTCAATTCGCGCTACTCGTGCCTCGCGACGATCGATGAGGTGCACAGCTTCCGACCCGTGTGGCAGCCCAAATTCATTTCGGCGCTGGCACCCGAAGACCGATGTCATCTTAACGGGCTGGCGATGGACGGTGGCAAGCCGCGCTTCGTAACGCTTGCCGGAATATCTGACGAAAAGGATGGCTGGCGTGCCATTCGACAGCGCGGCGGCGCCGTTATCGACGTCGCAAGCGACGAAGTCGTCGTAAGCGGTTTGACGATGCCCCACAGTCCCCGGGTTCACGACGGCGCGCTCTGGCTCCTCGATTCCGGGCGCGGGCAAATTGTCCGCGTCGATCTGGCCAACGGCCAGCAGGACGATGTCGCCTTCTGCGCGGGCTTCCTGCGCGGCCTCGCCTTTCACGGCGCCTGGGCCATCGTTACCGTCTCGCTCGCCCGCGAAGACAAGTTCAGGGAACTCGCAATTCAGGAAGGGCTGGAAGAGCGCGGCTTGGAGGCCAAATGCGGCGTGCTGATCGTCGACACCCGAACCGGGAAGGTCGATCACTCGATAATGTTGGGCGGCAAATTCACCGAAATGTTCGACGTCGCGTTGCTTCCCGGCGTTCGCAACCCGATGACGATCGGCCCCGCCACGGTGGACATGATCGGCGCCGTGACGATCGGCGATCCGGCCCCATAGAAAAAGGCGCGCCGTTTCCGGCGCGCCCCTTCCCGTTTCGCCGACAGCAATCAGAAGCCGACACTGGCTCCGACGCGGAAGTAGCGACCGAGCACACCCGGGAAATAGGTGACCGTACCGCCGCCGGTCGGCGACGGGAACGGCGGCTTGCGGTCGAACAGATTGTCGACCACGAAGCGGATCGAGAAAGCCTTGTCGATCCGATAAGTCATGCCCGCGTTGAAATAGACGAAACTACCGACCCCGTTCGGGTCCTGGAACGTCTCGCTGGCATCGGCATCGAACACAGCGGGGCCGGTGTAATTAGCCTGCAGGAAGGTGCTGAAGCCCTTGTTGTTATAGTCGATCGTCGCAACGGCCTGATGCCGCGAATATCCGATCTCGCCATTGTTGGTCGCCGAGGCCGAATTCGCATCGGCGCGTGACGTCAGCGTGTCGAGATATTGATAGCTGGCATTCAGGCCAATATTCGAATCGGCCCCGAGGAAGGGCGTCGGAACGCGATAGTCGAGCGCCGCCAAGATGCCCTTGTACCGTAGCTCCGCCGCGTTGAAATAACCGGTCGAGATGAAGTCGAGCTGGTTGGTGGCGTCGCGCGTAAACCGGTCGCAGAAATCCGAATTGGGGAAATCCGCAGAGTCATAGCAGTTGGCAACAATCTCGTTCGCGCCGAGCTGCGTGATCACGTCCCTCACCTTGATGTCAACATAGTCGACCGAGAGCGAGAGGCGAGGAATGAAGCTCGGACGCAGCACTGCGCCGATGGTGAAAGCGCTCGACTTCTCGTTCTTGAGGTTCGGGTTGCCGACGACCGCTTGCAGGAAGCTGGCATCGTCCGACGTCGCGTCGAAGTTCGCCGGGATTCCGTCGGCGGCGCAATTGGCTGCACGCGTAGCCGGCGCCGGACCTTCGTCCTGCAGGAACTGGTCGCACGGATCGTCGGCGAAATCGAAGAAGCTGCTCGACGGGTTGAACGCTTCGGTGATGAACGGTGCACGAATAGCCCGGGTATAATTGCCCCGGATCGTGATATCGCGGATCGGCTGCCAGCTGGCACCCGCCGTCCAGGTGAGGTCGCCGCCCGCCGTCGAGTGATCGACATAACGCGCCGCGCCCTGCAGCTCGAGCGAGTAGATCAGCGGGACATTGTTGGACGGCCCAATCAGCGCGGCCCGAAGTTCGCCGAACACTTCGTCGGTGTTATATTTGCCGCTGAGCGGCTGGATGATCACCGACTGGCCGAACGGGACACGATCGTTGGTCGGATCACCGTCGCCGTCGGCGTCGGTCAACGGGTCGGGATCGTCGCCGCCGCGGTGGAATGCACCCGGATCGAAGTCCTGCGATTCCGCGCGATGCTCATAACCGATCGCGAACGAGAAATCGCCGCCCGGAAGCGAGAACAGCGGCCCGGTCAGCGAAGCCGTGAAGATCTTCTGCTTGTTGATCGACACAGGGCGGGTGATCGCGGTGACATAATCGCGCGCCGCCTGCGACGTCTGCGCGCCGAAAAGATTCAGCGGAGCGCAGGTGGAGCTGACCGTCTCGGCCGCCGAATTCACCGCGCCCGGACGGCAGATGATATTGCCGTTCGCCGGACCGCCGTTGAACAGGCCTTGGTCCACCGCATCGACCGCGTTGAAGAAATTCTGCGTGACGATCGCCGGTACTTTGCCGTTGGTCTCCGAACGGCCATAATTGCCGACGATTTCAAAGGACCATTCGCGTCCGCCGAGACCGTTGAACTTGCCATCCAAGCCCAGAACATAGCGCTGGATTTCGACATTGCCCGTCGAGCGGCCCGAAATCACGTCGGTGTTCGCCCGCTGCAACAGGAAGGTATCGCCCAGCGCCTGCGCTTGGATGATCGCGCGCGCCTGCGGGGTCAGGAACGGGTTGTCGGTGCTCATGACGATCGCACCGGCGGGGTCGCCCGCATAACCGAACAGATAGCTGTTATATTCGGGCTGATCGCGCAGGTTGACGCCGCGGCTGCGGCTGTACCAGCCCTCTCCGAACAACCGGATATTGTCGGTGAGATCGAAGCTCAGCAGCAGGTTGGCGCTATAGCGTTCGGTGTCCGTCAACAGGTTCGAAAGCGGCACGAGGCTGAAGCCGTTGCCGCCCGACGAGTTGATATCGAAAGACAGCGGATCGCCATTTGAATCAAGCGGGCCGAATGACGTCCCGAAATCGATCGGGATCAGGTTGCCGCTCGGATCGAAGCGCAACGCTCTCCCTTGCGCGTCGACAAAGCCGCCCTGCGGAAAGCCCAGATTGTTCTGCTGCCCCTGGCTGACCGGGATGAAGTCGAACAACGTCGGGATGCCGAATTCGGAAATCGTCGGAATGCGGCGATCGCGGAAGATCACATTGTCGAACGGCGAATCGGGATCGTTGGGGCGGCCAAAAAAGCCGCCGTCGTAAAGCCGCGGACGATCGGTCTGTAGCAGGCCTTCACCCCGGTTATATTCGCCAGAGATCGTGACGTTCGCGCGGCCGTCGAGGAAATTCTTGCCGGCAAGAGCGCGGAAGCGATAGTTGGACGCATCGCCGCGGCTCGACAGACCGTACTGCGCGTCGAGTTCGACGCCTTCATAGTCGCGCTTCAATATAACGTTGACGGTGCCCGCGATGGCATCGGACCCGTAAATCGGCGCGCCGCCGATCACGATCGTTTCGACGCGCTCGATGAGCTTCGTCGGAATGACGTTGAGATCGACCTGGTTACCGCCCTGTCCGGTGGGGCCAAAGATTGACGCGGTGTTCGAACCGACGAAACGGCGTCCGTTGACCAGCGTGAGCGTGCGCTCGGAGCCGAGGCCCAGGAAATTGACGAAGCTTTGCCCCGGACCGAAGGACGACTGGCCGCCGACCGGGCTGCTGCCCGGAACGCCGAAGGCTGGCAGTTCGTTCAGCGCCTGGCCGAGCGTCTCGAAACCACGGGATTCGATCTGGTCGGCGCTGATCACGACCGACGGTTCGACCGTGTCGAAATTGGGACGCGAAATTCGCGAGCCGGTCACGATGATCGTCGTGCCGTCCTCGCTTGCTTCGACATTTTCGGGAGCGATGGCTTCGCTCTCCTGCGCGTGCGCCGCACCGGCCGACACGGCCAACGCGATGGTGGAAACACACAGGCCCAATGCACCCCTGCTGAACTTGCTCATATTCGAACTCCCCGGAATTTCGACGTAAAGCCCCCCTGCTCCGCGAATTCTTAAGGATGAGTGTTCAACATTCCATGCACTTTAGCGGTCTGGCCGCCATAAAGGACGGACCTGTGCCAAAAATGTCACAGGTCCGTCATATTGATCAATAACGATAATGGTCGGGCTTGAACGGCCCTTCGACCGGCACGCCGATATAGTCGGCCTGCTTCTTGGTAAGCTGGCTCAGCTGCACGCCCAGCTTTTCGAGGTGCAGCGCCGCGACCTTTTCGTCGAGATGCTTCGGCAGGACATAGACGTCGTTCTTGTACTGCTCGCTGCGCGTCCACAGTTCGATCTGCGCGAGCGTCTGGTTGGTGAAGCTCGCCGACATCACGAAGCTCGGGTGGCCCGTCGCGTTGCCGAGGTTCACCAGACGGCCCTTCGACAGGATGATGATCTGCTTGCCGTCGGG
>Ga0247823_10002454_pt1 | contig 15295 bp, 14 predicted proteins | sample 13C_PalmiticAcid_2_FD_192426 | JGI IMG/M metagenome (GOLD analysis project Ga0247823, IMG submission 192426) | Soil microbial communities from agricultural site in Penn Yan, New York, United States - 13C_PalmiticAcid_Day30 | ecosystem: Environmental > Terrestrial > Soil > Agricultural land...
GCCGAGGGCAGAGTTCCCGGACTTTTCCGGGGCGATGAACATCGAATATTGGTCGAGGGTGTCGAGGGCTCCGTAGACGAATTCCATGCAGACGAAGGCGGGATTCAACCCGGCGTCGGCGACCATCTGTTCGACCGTACGCATCACCTGCACCGATTGAGCCTGCCCGTTCACTTGCAGTTGATTGGCGTAATCACGCAGTTCCTGCTGCAGGCTGCGGACGCTGCCGGTCGACAACCGCATCTTGGTCGCCTGTTGAAAGGCGGGGGTCTGCAGAGCGATCGTCAGGTGCTCCATCGCGGTCTGCACACGTTGATCGTACGAGGTCGGTTGCACATGACGGCTATCGATCATCTGCGAGATTTCGAGGTAGAACGCTTCGCCCGCCTGCGGCGTGAGTTGCTGGACGATCCGCACCACGCGGGGATCGGTGTAGCGTTTCGCGATCTTCTCGGCCGTGGACAACGCGGGCTTCGTGGCGGGAGTCTGCGGCTTCGTTTCGGGGGCGTTGCGGCGCGGTTGCCATTCATCGGACAGCCCCGCGGGAGTAACCGGGCTCTTGTCGAACGGGATCGGATCCAGCTGCAAACGGAGGTCGCTCGGCACCAGATCGGAACGATCCATCCGCGGCGTGACCGGCGCGTCGAGATCGTCTCCCAGGAACGGCCGCAGCCGTTCTTTCAGCGATGACGGATCCCGCGATCCGTTGCTCCCCTTACCGCGATCAAAAACACGCGGGGCGGAGTCGTTAGAGAAAGGGCTGGCGGACGGGGCACCCAGCGTCACATTGGGCGACGGACCGAAGTCAGCGTTCGCATCACGAAAGCGCGACTGCGCTTCACTGATTGGACTTCCCAGAAGCAGGCTTAACAGGCCGAAGACAGACAGGATCACGAAACGAGAGGCAGCGGTCATGGGGGCTTTCACGGACACGGGCGGACTCCTTCCTGGGGAACAGGGGCTGTGTTCTCACAGCCGCTTTTGAACGGGGAGAACTAGGCTTGGACAAACATCTCAATCGCGTCTTCGATTTCGATTTCCGTCTTGCCGAGCGGGGCGAGCTCACCCCGCACCACACGGACGTCATCCGGAGCCGCGACACCGATCTTGACGCTGGTGGGTCCGGTTCGGATCACTCGGATGACAATTTCCGAGCCACTCCGAATGATTTCGTCGCGCTTGCGTGTGAGAACCAACATTGTCCGCAATCCTTGCCAGGTGAGATGTGAGAAACTGGTGTTGACGAGTTGTTCGATTTTCGTCCCGTCATGGAAGAAACCCATTGCATGGGGTGTGCCAAATCCTCTGGCAGACTCTGCCGATATCTATAACGCTGGAAAGGACATAGAGATGCGGAAATGGTAGTTATTACAATGTAAGCTCTGTGCGGAAACCGCCCAAAAACTTTGTAAGACCGCCGTCCACAGCATGCGTTTTTCAATCGCCCCCTTTGCAATAATGCAATTGTTCAATGTGACTGCGCCTGTTTCTGCGTTGTGTTGTCCAAATGACTTTTTATCGGAGTCTGGACGCAGTGTAAATTCAAGACTCATGTAAGAGGTGTGTGAGGCGGGTGTTCTCGATTTGTGCGGCGTTGGTACGACGACTGCGTTAACCACTTCCCGTCAGACCCGCCAGGTCGGTCAGGTCTGAACCGAGTGCCCGTCACCTCCACGGGCTTTGAAGAAGGATCTGCGTCATGTCTCGAATGCTGTTCGCCAGTCTGTTGACCGCCGCCGCTGTCATGCTCAGTGCCGGGTCTGCCACGGCTCAGGTGGTCCTGTATGATCCCGCGACCTGGTTCGCGCCGCCGCGTCCGCACTACGCCTACCGGCCGGTCGCGCCGAATGTTTATCCGAACTACGGCCCGGCTTATCGTGGCCACTACGTCAACAAGCCGGTCTGTCCGGACGACGTGTGCGCACCGCGCAATTGCTGGGGCGGACAGTACAGCGCACCGACGCCGCGGTACCCTGTCGCGCCGATGCCGTATCGCACGCCGACGCCGTCCGATGGCTATTACGGCTCGTATCCCAGCACGGGGTATCGCGGGATGCCGTCCAATGAGATCGACGACTGGAGTGTGTCGCGAGCGCCGCGGCGGTCATTTGATCGCGACAACGGTCCGTTCTACCCATGAGCTCGTGCTTGATGAGCAGGGTCGATCAAACTTCCCGTCAGCAGGATGATCTCTGAGAATGCGGTCACAACCCAACGAAGACAGCCAGGCCGGATGACGTCCGACCTGGCTGCGGTTGTTTTTGTAGGAAAGTTGTTTGGGAGGGCGAAGCTCCCGCTTAGCCGCTGCGCTTCCCAGCGTGATGCCCTGTTGCGGCTCAGCGGGAGCTTCGCCCTCCCACAGAAGAACAGCGTTTTACCGCGGTTGGCGGGCTTTCGGGGAGACCGCGGTGTCCGGATCGGACGAGAAGAAATCGTCGTTCGGAAAGGCGGGCGGAGTTTGTGTCGGTCGTGGGTTCCGTGGCGCTTCAGTGCGTGTCGGTTGCGGATCGAACGCCGGGAAGTCCTCATCGCGCGGTGGGGGAACGGTTCTCGATTTCGGGCGCGTCGTCGGTTCCAGCGTCGGGAACAGACCTTCGTCCAGCGAATCGCGAGTGGGTTCCGGCTGTGTCCGTAGACGGCTCGCTGTTCCGGAGCTAGTGCGACGCGGCGTCACCGGGGCGACGGGTTCTTCATCGCGAATCGGCGGCACATAGCCGTCTTCGTCATCAAATCGTGTCGGCCGCGCGAGCCCCTCTTTACGGGCAATGGTTCGGGTGCTCCGTGTAATCGTGCTGCGGGGATTCACGATCGGCCAACCCTGATTCCGTTCGTCCGGCGGCAGTTGATCATTGAGGTGCTGCACGTACGGCCGGATCAGGGCGTTCAGCGCATCCGGCAGAATGGGCGAGATCGTGTTCACCGTCCGGGCGGCAATCGTGCTGCTTTCGGATTTAAGAATCAGCTCTCGGGCCTGCGGAGAGACGGAAATCAGCCCGATGGTCACCACAATCGCGATCAACCCGCCCTTCACCAACCCGAGTAATCCGCCAAGATGGCGATCGAACTCGGTCAGCTTCAGGCGATCAAACGATTCCCGCAACGACCGCATGAAGAGATACACGGCGAGCGAGACCGCGGCGTAGATCACAATCATCGCCCAGAGTTGATTGAGCGGCGGCTGTCCGAAATACGGCGCGGCCGTGATCGACATCGGATAAGCGACGATGTAACCCAGCACCAGCGAGACAATCGGCGCGATTTGCCAGATCATCCCGCGGTAAGCGCCCTGGATCATCATGCCGATGATCACCACCAGCATGATGGCGTCGTAAATCGTGATGGACATTACGGGAATCCTTCCCGGGTACGGGCTGATTTAGCGGGGATCGGAATCAAAACGACGCAACCGGGCCTGATAGGTCGGACGGCCCGACCGCGGTGCCACCGCCGGCGGAATCTCATCGAGATGCACCGACTGTGGCGTTGGATCTTGAGGCGGTGGAACGACAAACTTCGGCGGGCGTCGCGACTGCAACCGCAATGAGCGCTGCATCTGGACAACCACCGTTGAATTCTCGATCGCTGTTTCCTGAAAGGCTGTCAGGCTCAGCAGAATCAGCAGCGAATAACACATGGAATTCGCACCGGGCTGAGTGCCGAAAAATTTGATCGCGGTTCCGAAAGACGATTTAAAGCGGGGTCCGAGCGCACCCATTTGCACGCTCCAGATTTCATCCAGCAGCAGGTGCGAGAAAAAGCCAAGCGCCATCCCCGCCGCTTTGAAGACGCGCACCGTCGTCACGCCTTCATCACAGAGCAGGTAGGTGATGAGGAACGAGATCGCGAGCGCTGGAATGCTGTGAAACATCCCGCGATGCACGGTGAACTTGCGGAAAATGCTTCCGAAGCCAAACCGGATGAGCAGATACAGCGGCGCGCCGAACAGGATCATGTGTTCAACTTCGAAGCCCACAAAATGGAGCCGTTTGAACAGCAGCATCGGGGCGACCGCGGCGGCGAAGTTCAACGTTTCGCGGGCGGGGATGCCGGAATCGCTGTCGAGGTCGGGCATCATTCCGCCCATTGAGCAGAGCGCCCCGGCGACCGCGCAGGTTCCCCAATCGAGTCCGTAATGGGCGTGACCGAACCATGCACAGCCGACGCCGAGCAATGAGCTCACCGTAATATGCGTCTGAAACCCGGCCATGATGGTTGCTTCGAGGGAGAGGCCATCGGACAAATTGCGGCCGACGGCCCGGCGGCGCGCGGCCGGAACCTTATGTCGGCGAGGCAAATCGGTCAAGATGGAGTGCGACAGGCACACGGCTGAAGAGGACGAGGCAAAATGGGCGATCTCACGCATTTTGATGACCACGGTGCCAGCCGCATGGTCGATGTCGGCGCGAAAGCGGTTACCGCGCGCATGGCCCGCGCCGAATCCTTCGTCCAGATGCTTCCCGAAACGATGACGCTGATCCAGAACCGGCAACTGTCTAAAGGAGACGTGCTGGAAGTGGCTCGGCTGGCAGGGATTATGGCGACCAAGCGCACCGCCGACCTGATCCCGCTGTGTCACCCGCTGGGCATCGACGCCGTCGATCTCCACCTGCAAGCCGTCGATGAACGCACGATCCGCATCGAGGCCACCGTTCGTGTGGAGGGCAAGACGGGCGTCGAAATGGAGGCGCTGACCGCCGTCACTGTCGCCGGGCTGACCGTTTACGACATGTGCAAAGCCGTTGACCGGGCGATGACGCTTGGGCCAACCCGGCTTGTCGAAAAGACCGGCGGCAAAAGCGGCCACTTCCTTGGCGAATCATGATCACTCGTCTCGCTCTGGACTGTGTTTTGTCATGCAACCCGTTTCATCGTCGAACGTTGCGCCCGAACAATCTCAAGCCATGCGTGCTCAACCGCACCTCCCGGCATAGCGAAAACCGTGCTCCGACGTTAACCTCTGTTAAACGTTGACCGGGCGGACGGTTCAGTTGCAGAGGAGCCGCGAACAAAGCCCTGTGTGGTTCGCGGCGAGTATCACGGAACGAAACGGTCCGCCTCGTGGAAAAGCGATTCGATATGTCCGAACAGACGGCGAGCAATCCGGCCTCGAAATCGGTACCGGTTCTGGGTCTCGTGGAAGAGGCGATTGGAGCCGATCTCCTGCTAGCCGAACAGGTCCTCGCGACGGAACTGGATTCCACCAACCCGTACGTCAGCGACATTCTGCAGCACGTCACGCGGTTCCGCGGGAAGCGTTTGCGGCCGATGTTGCTGCTCCTGGCGGCCGACGCCAGCGGTGGCATTCGCCCGGCGCATCACACACTCGCCGCCGTGGTGGAAATGATCCACCTCGCGACGCTCGTGCATGACGATGTGCTCGACGAAGCGTCCACCCGTCGGCATGTCGCGACGATCAATGCCCGCTGGAACAACGAGACCAGCGTCCTGTTCGGCGACTACCTGTTCACGCACTCGTTTCATCTCGCGAGTTCGCTCGACACGACGCACGCCTGCCGTGCGATCGGCCGGGCCACCAACATCGTGTGCGAAGGCGAACTGTCGCAGATCAAAGAACGCGGCAATCTCGATTTGTCCGAAGCGAGCTATTTCAGAATCATCGATGGCAAGACCGCCGAGCTGACAGCGCTCTGTGGCTACCTCGGCGCTCATTACGCGGGAGCCGAACAGCGGGTCGTGACGGCGATGGAGCAATACGGCCGCCAGTTGGGCCTCGCGTTCCAGATCGCCGACGACGTGCTCGATCTCGTCGGCAACGAGCGCAAGACCGGCAAGTCGCTCGGTTCCGATCTGCAGAAGCAGAAACTGACACTGCCGCTGATCCGGCTCCTGGCAACGGCTTCGGAAAGTGATGCCAGCGCGATCCGTCAGCTGCTGCTTCATCCGGATGACACAACGCGGCACCAGTTGCAGCCGTACCTCGAGCGCAGCGATGCGATGAAATACGCGCATCAGAAGGCGCTGCAACTCGCCCAGGACGCCCGGCAGCAGCTTGACGTGCTCCCCGCGTCGCGCTCCCGCCGTATCCTCGCGGAAATCGCGGAGTTTGCGGTGCAGCGGACGTTCTGAACAGGAAGCGCAGGGTTTCTTAACCCTGGGTAATTGGCTAAAGAGACCCAGGATAAGAATCCCTGGGCTTCCGACGGTGACATCAAATCACAAACGCGTCTTCCGGTTCCTTCCAGTCGAACGCGAGATCCAGCGCTGGCGCAGAGTGCGTCAATCCGCCGATGCTGATGCGTTCCACCCCTGTCTCTGCAATTGCACGAACAGTGTCCAGCGTCACGCCGCCGGACGCCTCCAGCAGCACGCCCTGCCCCGCCGCATCACGAATCGCGACTGCCTCGCGCATCATTCCCGGCGGCATATTGTCAAGCAGCACAATGTCCGGCCGTCCCTGGAGCGCATCGCGCAGTTGATCCAGCGTGTCGACCTCCACCTCGACCGAAACGCCCGGCGGACTTTGTTCCCGGGCCGTCTTCACCGCCGCGGCGATCGACGCATTCGCCGTCCACGCCGCCAGGTGGTTGTCTTTGATCAGCACGCCATCAAACAATCCCATGCGGTGATTGGTCCCGCCGCCACAGCGCACGGCGTATTTTTCGAGTCGCCGATACCCCGGCAGCGTTTTGCGGGTATCGAGAATCACCGCCCGCGTCCCGGCAATCCGTTCCACAAACTGCGCGGTGAGGGACGCAATCCCCGACAGATGCGTCATGAAGTTGAGCATCGTCCGCTCGCCCACAAGCAGCGCATTCAAGGGCCCCGACACTGTCGCAATGACATCGCCAGGTTGCAGACGATCACCGTCCGACTTCAACGCCTTCCATTGGATCGCGTTGTCCAACTGCGAGAAGACCATGCGACCGATCGGGCTCGCCGATAACACGCCGGGCTTGCGTGAAACGACGTTTACTTCCGCGCGGCGGTCTGCCGGAATGAGTGCCTGGCACGTCAGATCGCCGCGATCGCCGAGGTCCTCCATCAGCGCCATCGTGATCAGCGTCTGCGCCGCATGCCGTTCCATCGGACCGAACGATTGCTCAACTGTCATGGTCTACTCGATAGGTCGGACTCGTTCCTCTGTTCCCCCGTGATTACAATTCATCGTTCCCTTCTCATCAAGGACGACGACATGCTCATTGGCGTTCCCAAGGAAATCAAATCGGACGAGTACCGTGTGGGGATGATTCCCGCAGGCGTGGATGAACTCGTGCGGCGCGGGCATCGCGTCCTCATCGAAACCGGCGCGGGACTCGGCAGCGGTCTCACCGATGAGCAATACGCCGAAGCCGGAGCGGAGATCGTCGAAACCGCCGCCGCGGTCTACGGCCAGGCGGACCTCATCGTGAAGGTGAAAGAGCCGCAAGCGACCGAGTGGCCGTTACTCCGCGCGGGGCAACTTGTCTTCACATATTTCCACTTCGCCGCGAGTGAGGAACTCACGAAGGGCGTGCTCGCCACCGGCTGCACCGCGATTGCTTATGAAACCCTGCGCGGCCGCACCGGCGACCTCCCCTGCCTCACGCCGATGAGTGAAATCGCCGGCCGCATGAGCATTCAGGAGGGCGCAAAATACCTCGAACGCCCGCAACTCGGCCGCGGAATTCTGCTCGCCGGCGTCCCCGGCGTAGCGCCGGCCCATATTACGATTCTCGGCGGCGGCGTCGTCGGCAAGAACGCCGCGAAAATTGCCGCGGGGTTCCAGGCCGATGTCGTGATTCTCGACGTGAATGTCGAACGGCTGCGGTATCTCGAAGACATCATGCCGCCGAACGTCAACACGATCTTCAGTGATCGCCTCAACATCCGCGAACAGTTGCGGCTCGCGGATCTTGTCATCGGCGCGGTGTTAGTCGAAGGTGCCCGTGCCCCGCGCTTAGTCACCGGCGAGGATCTATCGCTGATGAAACCCGGCGCGGTGATCATCGACGTCGCGGTCGATCAGGGCGGGTGCATTGAAACCACGCGGCCGACGACGCACTCGAATCCGACGTACATCGTCGATCACGTCGTGCACTACTGCGTGGCGAACATGCCCGGCGCGGTCGGCCGCACCAGCACCTACGCGCTGTGCAACGTGACGCTGCCCTATGTCGTGAAGCTCGCGACCAACGGCCTCGCCGCCGCGTGTGCCAGCGACCCCGGTTTCATCCACGCGGTCAACCTGCACCGCGGTCAGATCACGAATCAAGCGGTCGCCGCGACATTCGGGTTGCCGTATCACGCTTTCATCGCGACTTGAACTTGCTCAAGTATCCCAATTCGAGTGAGTAGCAAAATGTCAGAGTCAGACCTCATCCTTGCTGGTGAAATCGTGGTCTGGCTGGTGCTCGCTTGGTTACTGGTACACAGCTATCAACACCGAATGCGGTCATGGAAAGGTTTCCTCATGTTACCGGCCGCAATCCTCCTGCTGTTAACCAGCTTTTTCATTCTTTCCGAACTCGCGATTGATCGGTTCTATCGCGAGATGAGATCGCGTCGTATCCAAAGTGTTCCTGTGAATATCGAAGAACGTGGGTGATCGTAGATAACCGTTCTTTGACTCCCAACTTGCAACACTCTTGTTATTCTGAAGAACCTCTCGCAACGCTTCCCCTCAACCCCGGAGATGACATCATGGCCACCGCCACCGCGTCGAAGAAAAGCGGGTCGCCCAAGTCCGCCCTCGTTGCCACGCCCAAGGTGAAGCAGGCGAAACTGCTCATCGACGGCAAGTGGGTCAGCGCGAAGAGCGGCAAGACGTTCCCCACGTTCAACCCGGCGACGGAACAGAAAATCGCAGATGTCGCCGAGGCCGATGCCGCCGATGTCGATCTCGCCGTGAAGGCCGCGCGAAAAGCGTTCGAGTCCGGGCCGTGGGCGACGATGGATGCCCGTGATCGCGGTCGCCTGATCAACAAGCTCGCGGACCTCATCGAAGCGAACCTCGAAGAACTCGCCGCGCTGGAAACGCTCGACAACGGCAAACCGATCCGTGACAGCCGGGCCGCCGACTTGCCGCTGGTCGTCGATTGCCTCCGTTACTACGCCGGCTGGGCCGACAAAATTCACGGCGATGTCATCCCCGTCCGCGGCAACTTTTTCTGCTACACCCGGCGCGAGCCCGTCGGCGTTGTGGGCCAGATCATTCCCTGGAATTTCCCGCTGCTGATGGTCGCGTGGAAATGGGGCCCGGCGCTCGCGACCGGTTGCACGATCGTCATGAAGCCCGCGGAACAGACGCCGCTCTCCGCGCTACGGCTTGGCGAACTCGCGCTTGAAGCGGGTTTCCCCAAGGGGGTGATCAACCTCGTGCCGGGATATGGTCCGACTGCCGGGGCCGCGCTGGTGAAACATCCGGGTGTGGACAAGATCGCGTTCACAGGTTCCACGGAAACCGGCCAGTTAATCATGCGCGAAGCCGCGATGACGTTGAAGCGGACCACGTTTGAACTCGGCGGCAAAAGCCCGAACATCGTCTTCGCCGATGCCAATCTCGACGCCGCGATTGCCGGGGCGGAGTTCGGCCTCTTCTTCAATCAGGGCCAATGCTGTTGCGCGGGTAGCCGGTTGTTCGTCGAGGAAAACATCCACGACGAGTTCGTAGAGAAGCTTGTGAAACAGGCCAAGACCCGGAAACTTGGCAACCCGTTTGATCCCAACACGACGCAAGGTCCGCAGGTGGATCAGGCCCAGTTTGACAAGATTCTGCATTACATCGACGCCGGTCACAAAGCGGGGGCGAAGTGTCTCACCGGCGGCAAGCGGTTCGGCAAGACGGGCTTCTACATCGAGCCGACGGTCTTCACGGAAGTGACCGACGACATGCCGATTGCGGTCGATGAAATCTTCGGGCCGGTGCTGAGCGTGCTGCCGTTCAAGTCGGTGGACGAGGTGATCCGCCGGGCGAACGCGACAAACTTCGGTCTTGCGGCGGCGGTGTGGACGCGGGACATCGGCAAGGCCCACCAGATCGCCCACAGCGTGCGGGCCGGGACGGTGTGGGTCAACTGCTACGACGTCTTCGACGCCGCCGCCCCCTTCGGCGGCTTCAAACACAGCGGCATCGGCCGCGAACTCGGCGAAGCCGCGCTGTCGAACTACACCGAACACAAAACCGTGACGGTGAACCTGGGGTGATTCAACGCAACGAAATCGGTGTGCCACTGGCGGCTCGTCCGCCAGTGTGCATCTTGCTTATGATTCACAATCCACCGGGAGTAAATCGAAGCGTGTTGACACACGACACGGGCGGCGAAGCGGCATTGTCGAATTATACGGAACCGAAAGTCGTCACGGTGAGCACGGGGTGACGCCGAGCCGGGCTAATTTAGCGGCAGACGAGGCGCAAACGGCGTCGAAACGTGAGTGAAGGCATAGTCATGTTTGAGTTCCTAAGCACCTGCGTGTGGGCGGCCACAGTTTTGTCATTAGCTTTCATGTTCAAGGAGTCCATACGCGAACTGCTTCGTCGGATTGCTACCATAAAAGGCTACGGCTGGCACGCAGAGTGGTCGACCGCTGCGGGTGACAAAAGACCCGAACTCGAAAAGATTGAGGAGGACGAAGGTCTATTGAACCCTGCACCTGTCGAACGAGCTAGCAAACCGATTCACATTTACTGGATGTCTACTGATCTTGGGTGGGCTCGCGGTGTTCTGCTTCGAGGTGGGGCAAAAACAGATGTTGTCAGAGGTCTGAAAATGGCCCTTCACCACATGGAAGCATGCGGTTTGTCGACAATCCCCGAGCATCAATTAGGTAAGCAAATACTGGAGCAAGTTGAAGCCAGTAGTGAATTAACTCCAGACCTACGCCTCAGGCTTGCGGATCAAATCTGGGAGCTGCTTTCAAAAATTGGACGCCGTCCGGTGCTTGACCGCAGATCGTAAGTCGCCCGTAACGCGCGGGTGGCCCCGGTTGACCGTGCGGTCTACCGGGGTCGCGCAGCGACAAGAGGCCTGTAACGACAGCGTAGTTGTACCTTTTGCGGCTTCGCTGCCCCGGTAGGCTAGGACGCCAACCCGGGCCACCCATTTGTCTGATTCGTTTATGATTGCCCTGTTGTGGAATGAACTTCGACCCATGCACCGTTTCTCTGTTTGTCTCGCTCTCTATCTCTTTCTGGTTGCTTGCTCGGCCAACGCTGGCGAAAAGGCATTGCCGCGGTCGTCGCCGGAGGTGCAGGGGGTTTCTTCACCGGCGATTCGTGAGTTCGTGGAAACCGTGAATGAGAAGATTGACACGTTGCACAGTTTCATGCTGGTGCGGCATGGGCGGGTGATTGCGGAAGGCTGGTGGAAGCCCGAGGCGGCGGACAAGCCGCATGTGATGCATTCGCTCAGCAAGAGCTTCTGCTCGACCGCCGTGGGGTTGGCGGTCGCGGACGGGAAGCTGAGCATCGACGATCCCGTGCTGAAATTCTTTCCCGACGACGCTCCGGAAAAGCCGTCCGACAAATTGAAGCAGATGCGCGTCCGCGATCTGTTGACGATGTCGACCGGGCATGAGACCGAGCCGAAGTTCACGATGGAAACGCCGTGGGTCAAAACGTTCCTGGCCCATCCGGTCCCGCACAAGCCGGGGGCTCACTTTCAGTACAACTCCCCGGCGACGTACATGCAGTCGGCGATCGTGCAGAAGGTGACCGGCGAAACGGTGCTGGAGTATTTGAAGCCGCGGCTGTTCGAGCCACTGGGGATCGAGACTCCCACATGGATGCAGAGTCCGCAGGGCGTTTCCACGGGTGGCTGGGGCCTGGCGATCCGCACGGAAGACATCGCGAAGTTCGGGCAGCTTTATCTGCAAAAAGGCCAGTGGAACGGTCAGCAACTCTTACCCGCAGCATGGGTCGAACAGGCAACGTCGAAGCAGGTGTCCAACGGCAGTGATCCGAGCCGTGATTGGGATCAGGGGTACGGCTTCCAGTTCTGGCGGTGTCGCCACGGGGCTTACCGCGGCGATGGCGCGTTCGGCCAGTTCTGCATCGTGCTCCCCGAGCAGGACGCGGTCATCGCGATCACCGCCGATGCCAAAGACATGCAGGCCGAACTCAATATCGTCTGGGAGAAACTTCTGCCGGCGTTCCAGAAAGATGCACTCGCAGCCAATCCGGAAGAAGAAGCACGCCTGAAAGCATTGCTCGCGAATTTAAGCGTGCCGGAAAATCACGTCCCGAACACAATCAAACTGCCGGGGCTTCCGTGAACTGACGACCTACTTCGTGGTGGGTTTCGTCGGCGTCAAATTGGGGATGAGTGTCGGATCATACTTCGCGCCGGCGGACACCTGGATCATGGTGATGCGGACCTTCGTCGGAAAGAATTTCTCTGCATCGGCCCGTTTGTGGGCGTGACCGTTACCGCCGCTGTCGTCCTTGATGACGAGATCCATCTGCTTGATCCCTTCGGTCCAGACGATGGAATCGTTCTGCCAGAATTTGGTCATCGAGACGTCCTGCTCATAGACGCCCTGCTCCTTATAGACGACGGTCCCGGTGCAGCCGTAACCGTTCTTCTGGCCTTTGTGGGGGATGTAGCACAACGACCACGTTGTGGGTTCGCCGCCCGACGGTTTTTCGATGACTTCCGTGCGGATATGGACGGTGCCATTGCGGTAGTCAACCGGGGCAGTCCAATCTTTGGGACGGTCCGGGTTCAGGTCCTTTTCACGCACGTAGTAGTGTGACTTGCTGGGCTTCGAATTGTCCGCGTCTTCTTTGGTGTAGGTGAAGGTCGCGTCAAAGAGCACGAACTGTTCTGCGGCGGCGGGCGTCACCAAGCCCGTGATGACGAGCAGTGCTCCGAACCACGACGTCCTGTTCTGACTCAGTGCGGCATTCATCATGGTCGAGTCTTTCTTCAACGCGAGGAACCGTTGCCGCCGGCTTTACTTCCTGCGGCTCTGCTGGACCGGTAGGCGAAACTGCCAGCCAGGGCCACCGGCGATGGTTTCTTCCTGCAGTGGCCAGGCGATGGGCTTGGCTCCCGACGCTTGCTGGCGTTCGAGTCCGTCGATCAGCAGGTGCAGGTCGTTGTTATACGCAAGCAGCGTGGCAAAGGTGCCCAGGGCTTCCGGCAGCATGAAGTTGCAGTGCCCGTAGCGGTTCACGGGCAGGTTCAGACGGTATTTGCCGTACGATTGCGACGGAAGATTTTTGAGCGTGTAAAGCGGCTCGTGCCAGTAGGGCACCAGCGGGTCGAGCTCGGTGTGCATCGTCATCAGCGGCCGCTCGAGCTTCCCGGTGGTGGTGTAACGCAGCCGCATTTCGGTGAGGGCTTGCGGATCAGCCGAGACGCGTGGAACCATCAGGTTGAGCGCCAGTGGGTTGCTCGCGCCGGCGTACCACGTCAGGCGGTTGTCATAAGGAAAACCGCCCAGGGTTTCGGTGGCGTCGTTGAGGTTCATGACGTTGTAGCTCAGCACGTACCGCGCCGAGTCCAGCATGGTCGTCGCACGGTTAGCGGGATCGAAGGGCAGCTTGGCGACACGCACCCACTCGGCGAATTTCGCCGCGTTTTCCGGAGCCGTCAGTTCGGGAAGGACGATCGTTTCGAAGTAGCCTTCCGGGCCATCCCACGAGGCGATCAGGTCGGGATCGGGATGGAGCGGATCACCTGGGATCAGCTGCGGGAAGTAATACTCGAACGTGGCTCGCGCGTCGCCGAGATAGCGGATCTGCTCGCGAAAGCTGCCGACGAGTCCGCACGCCGACAAGCCGCCGACGAAGACCTCGGGATGCTGCTCCACCAGCAGGGTCGCGATCAGGCCTCCTTCAGAAATCCCGATGATGTAGACCTTATTCGGCTTGCCGATGTCGCGTTCGTAGATCGAAATCAGGTCGAGAAGATCTTCGATCCCCTGTCGCACGGCGAGCCCGGTTTTGCTGTAGCTGTTCGTCGCGAAGCCGAAGCCGAGCGAAGTCGCCAGGTTGGGGAGCGAGACGTCGCCGAAGGCGAGTTGCTCTTCGGGAATGCGCACCGGATCGGTCGCGTTCTGAAAGCCGTGCGCGTAGACGATCAGCACCTTATTGTATTTGTCCGCGGGTGGCGTGCAGATGCGGTACAGCGAGCCGCTGGTCTGCACGCCTTCCACGACCGTGGCCTGCGCATGGGCGGAACCGGTGAGGACGAAACTCACGGCTAAGAACAGGCCGGTCAAAACGGCGCGAGACGACATCCACCACTCCTGCTGAAACGGATCACAGACAAGACTCGTCCGCACCGTGAGGGGAGCGCGGAAGTCTTTGCTCTCCCCTGGCTCGAAGCGGGGAGAAGAGCGCAGCCCTTACGGATTGTAGCGGTTTGTCTGGCTGCAGAATGCTGCGCGGAGATCGCCGCTGCAAGCCTGCGAACGGTGGCGGGAGAATTCCAGACGGCTCGGGCCTCAGCGCTTGTTCGCGATGGCGGGCGCTTGCAGCTTTTCGATCCGGAAGATGGCGGGAATCTTGGCCGTGAAATTGGGGTCCCGCTCGACATGCCCGTGAGCCTGAACCGTCAGCCCGGCGGAGTCGATCGCCTGCTTGTAAAGAGCGGGATCGTTCTTCCATTCGACCGGCCAGGCATCGTCGCCGATCTCGATGACGCTTGGCGGTCCCTTGGCGGTCGGACGCAATTTGCCTCTCAGGGTGAAAGTCGCGGTGTCTTTCGGATCATTGTCTTTTGCGGCGGTCAATTGTTCGACATCGATAATCCAGCGCGTGCCAACTTCGACGCCCGCCATGCGGCGCAGTTGCCCCGTCACCGCGACCAGTTTTTTGTGATTTTCGTCGGCGAAACGCTTGGTGGCGTTGTCGGTCAGCTTCAGTTCCCACGTGACGCCGCCACTGAAGATGACAATCGTCCCCGTCGTTTCGCCGCCGATCCGCACGACTTCCTTGGATCGCAGCTTGCCGTAGACCGTGACGGGGACGCTCGCGGAATCGGGAGCCGTCGCGCGGTCCGCACTGTCCGCCACGCTGCACAGGGCGATGAAAATGATCAGTGTCCGGCCCATGATGTCTCTTTCGTGCGAAATCATCGCAGCTTGATCGGATCGACCACCGCCCGGCGTTCCACAAAACGGGGACCGACCGGCGTCGGTGTCGAGGGACTGCTGGAGCCGTTGATCATAAACGACAGATCGAGCACACCGCCCGGAACACGGGCTGGTGCGGCCTGTCCCCAGCGATTCGCGGCGATGGACAGCGGGCGGGCATTGTGCAGGATCAAGTCGCGGACCTGCGTCATCTGTGCGGGCGATTGCGCAGGATTGGCGAACGCTTTCGCCCAGATGAGCGCCGCGGCACCGGCGA
>Ga0247823_10002455_pt1 | contig 15292 bp, 16 predicted proteins | sample 13C_PalmiticAcid_2_FD_192426 | JGI IMG/M metagenome (GOLD analysis project Ga0247823, IMG submission 192426) | Soil microbial communities from agricultural site in Penn Yan, New York, United States - 13C_PalmiticAcid_Day30 | ecosystem: Environmental > Terrestrial > Soil > Agricultural land...
CTAAAGAAGGGCTCGCACGTGGGCTGCACCGGCTACCGCGTGAAGGACGGTGAGCTGGTCGTGTCGCTGGCCGACGGCGGCACCAGCAAGCTCGCCGACGGCAAACAGTTCGTCGGCTACCAGGGCGATGCGAAGAAGCCCTCCGCCATCCTGCTGGCGCACAACGGCCTGCACCTGGAGATCCAGGTCCGCCCCGACAGCGCCATCGGCAAGACGGATCCGGCCGGCGTGAGCGATCTCGTCGTCGAGGCCGCGCTGTCCACCATCCTCGACCTGGAAGACTCCGTGGCTGCGGTGGACGCCGAGGACAAGCTGCTGGCGTACAGCAACTGGCTGGGCATCCTCAAGGGCACGCTGACCGAGACCTTCGAGAAGGGTGGCCAGACACTCAAGCGCGGCCTCAACGGCGACCGCGAGTACACGTCGCCCAAGGGCAAGAAAGGCGTGCGCCTGCATGGCCGCTCGCTGCTCTTCGTGCGCAACGTGGGCCACCTGATGACGAACCCCGCCATCCTGTGGGGCCCCGAGGGCAGGGAGATTCCCGAAGGCATCATGGACGCGGTCATCACCACCGCCATCGCGGTGCACGACCTGAAGAAGGGCAAGGACCACGCGCTGCGCAACTCGCGCAAGGGTTCGGTCTACATCGTCAAACCCAAGATGCACGGCCCGCGCGAAGTGGCCTTCGCCGACGAGCTGTTCGGCCGCGTTGAGCAGTTGCTGGGCCTGCCGGCCAGCACGGTCAAGCTGGGCATCATGGACGAGGAGCGCCGCACCTCGGTGAACCTGAAAGCCTGCATTGCCGCCGCGCCCAGCCGCGTGGCCTTCATCAACACCGGCTTCCTCGACCGCACCGGCGACGAGATGCACACCGCCATGCTGGCCGGCCCCATGGTGCGCAAAGGCGACATGAAGGCCAGCGCCTGGATCCAGGCCTATGAGCGCAACAACGTGCTGGTGGGCCTGGCCTGCGGCCTGCGCGGCAAGGCGCAGATCGGCAAAGGCATGTGGGCCATGCCCGACCTGATGAAGGCCATGCTGGAGCAGAAGATCGGCCACCCCAAGGCCGGCGCCAACACCGCCTGGGTGCCCAGCCCCACTGGCGCCACGCTGCACGCCATGCACTACCACCAGGTGCTGGTGAGCGACGTGCAGAAGGGCCTGGAGAAGATCGACGCCGACAAGGAACGCGACACCCTGCTCACCGGCCTGCTCACCGTGCCCGTCAGCGCCAACCCGAACTGGAGCGCGGCCGAGAAGCAGCAGGAGCTCGACAACAACGTGCAGGGCATCCTGGGCTACGTGGTGCGCTGGGTCGACCAGGGCGTGGGCTGCTCCAAGGTGCCCGACATCAACGACGTGGGCCTGATGGAGGACCGCGCCACGCTGCGCATCAGCAGCCAGCACATCGCCAACTGGCTGCATCACGGCGTGGTCACGCAGAAGCAGGTGCGCGACACCTTCGAGCGCATGGCTGCCAAGGTGGACAAGCAGAACGCGGGCGACAAGCTCTACCAGCGCCTGGCCGGCAACGCGAAGACCAGCAAGGCCTACCAGGCCGCACTGGACCTGGTGTTCAAGGGCAAGGAGCAGCCCAGTGGTTACACCGAGCCGCTGCTGCACGCCTGGCGCCTGAAGGTGAAAGCCTCGGCCTGACCAGTCCCGCCAGAAGGCGAGAAGGGCGCCGTTGGGGCGCCCTTCTCTATGGCGGCCCTTGGTGGCCGCACATCAACCGTTTAAATCGTTTTCGCGAGTTCGAACATCACCGCGGTGCCCAGGGCTTCGCGGATGTTGCCGCGGCCCACCCGGGCCATGGCCATGTCACCGAAGCCCGACATGTCGAACGCGCTGTCGTCGGGAGAAATTTCCACGAAGGGCATGTCCATCGCGTCGCGCACCAGGGCGCGGCGGAACTGGTCGAACTCCGGCCCCTTGAGCACGGCGTCGATGACGACCAGGCTGGGCAGGCGGTGCGCCGAGGCTTCGCGCGCCTGGATGAGGTCCACCACGCTGTCGGCGCTCACGCCGATCTCGCGCAACGCGTCGCGCACGTCCGAGCGGATCTGCAGCGAGGGCGACACGATCAGCGCGTAGACGCCCTGCAGCGACTTGAACATCGAGGACTGGCCGTCGGACAGCTCCACCGCCGAAATGCCGTCGATGGCCTGCACCGTGCGGTGGAACATGACGCTGGCGACGATGCCGTCGGCCGACACCTGGCGCTGCACCTCGATGCCGCCGGTGGTGTGGGCGATCTGGCGCACCAGCGCCCAATCCAGGTTGTCCAGGTCCGGCGCGCGCGACGACGGCGCCTCGTCGCCGTGCACGCGCATCTGCAGGCGCGCGTGTGGCGGCCAGTCGTTGAGGTCCACCCGCACGCTGACGTGGCGCCCCAGGGGCAGCGCCCAATCGAGCAGCGCGTTGAACAGGGCGTGCGTGACGGTGGGGTCCAGCAGCACCTCCACCGGCTTGAGCTTGCGCCGCACGTCGGCGCCCATGAGCGCGAACTCCTTGCGACGCTCCTGCAGGCAGGCCTCCACCAGTTGCGAGAGATCGAGTTTCTCGTGCGACTGGCGGATGCGCCCGTCGTGAAAACGCTGGATCTGCTGCATCACCGTCGTCAGCCGCTTGATGCGGCCCATGGGCACTGTCAGAGCCCATTGCTCGCGGGCGGGCACCGTGCCGCCAGCATTCAATTGATCGAGTCCGCTCTGCAGGGCCTGCAGGGCATCGCTGATCTGCCCGGCCGCCGCGGTCAGCAGCTGGGGGCAGTGCTCGGCCAGCGACCAGTGTTCGTCGCCGCGCGGCTGTCCCGCCGCGCCGGCAGCGCCAGGCTGGTCTCTCTTCGGTGTGGCCATGGGTTTCAACACGGGGGTTCCGTCATCGGGGGGATTTGACCGCCTGTCCCCGGGTGGGCCGTCCATCCGGGCGGGCGATGTAACGAAATGTGCACCAATCACCTCTCCGGATACAGGTCCGAGTAGCCGGAACTTCTCATTTCCGTGCAATGCGCCACGACGGCACGACCCCGTACGGGCACCCGCCCGCCTTTGCCACAATAGCCGCCATGCACAGCCCCGCCCCCTTCCCCGCAGCCCGGCCGCGCCGCCTGCGCCGCGACGCCTTCACCCGAGACCTGGTGCGCGAGCACCGCCTGCACCCGTCCGACCTGATCTACCCCGTGTTCGTGCTCGACGGCGCGACCCGGCGCGAGGCCGTGGCCTCCATGCCTGGCGTGGAGCGCCTGAGCCTGGACCTGCTGTTGCCCGTGGCCGAGGACTGCGTGAAGCTGGGCATCCCGGCGATGGCGCTGTTCCCGGTGATCGACCCGGCGCTGAAGACGCCCGATGGCCAGGAGGCCACCAACCCCGACGGCCTGGTGCCGCGCGTGGTGCGCGCACTGAAGCAACGCTTTCCCGAGCTGGGCGTGATGACCGACGTGGCGCTGGACCCGTACACCAGCCACGGCCAGGACGGTGTGCTCGACGAGGCGAACTACATCATCAACGACGAGACCGTGGCCATCCTGGTGCGCCAGGCGCTCACGCAAGCGGCGGCGGGCGTGGACATCGTGGCGCCCAGCGACATGATGGACGGGCGCATCGGCGCCATCCGCCAGGCGCTGGAGGCCGACGGGCGCGTGCACACGCGCATCATGGCCTACAGCGCCAAGTACGCCAGCGCCTTCTACGGCCCCTTCCGCGACGCCGTGGGCTCGGCCGCCAACCTGGGCAAGGCCGACAAGAAGGTCTACCAGATGGACCCGGGCAACACCGACGAGGCCCTGCGCGAGGTGGCGATGGACATTGCCGAGGGCGCGGACATGGTGATGGTGAAACCCGGCATGCCCTACCTGGACATCGTGCGCCGCGTGAAGGACGAGTTCGCGATGCCCACCTTCGCCTACCAGGTGAGCGGCGAGTACGCCATGCTGAAAGCCGCCGCGCAGAACGGCTGGCTCGACCACGACGCCGTGATGATGGAAAGCCTGCTCGCCTTCAAACGCGCGGGCGCCGATGGCGTGCTGACCTACTTCGCGCGCGACGCCGCGCGGCTGCTGCGCGGCTGAGCGGCCGACCAACAAGGGCAACACGATGCGGGTCTTTCACGTACAGCCCGGATCAGTCAACGAAACCACCGCGCTGCCCATGCTGCTGCCCGCGAAGGGCTTTCTCTGGGTGGCCTGCGGCCGGCGTGAATTCGAGCTCGAACACGGCCACGTGCAGGCCGCGCTGCAGGTGATGTGCGGCACCACGCTGGTGGACCTGCACGTGAGCGACCTGCTCAACAACCAGCTGCCTTCGCACTACGACTACACGTCCAAGTACGACATCCTGGTCTTTCGCCGCCTGGCCGCGGGCCAGGCCGAGACCGACATCTCGCAACCCGGCGCGGTGCTCACGGAACACGTCAAGCGCGGCGGGCCACCGGTGCTGCGGCGCATCGACACCAGCCCGGTGGGTTTCGCGGTGTTCGACCGCGTGCTGTTGACCGTGCACCCGGCCGGCTGCGGCGTGCTCGACCAATACTCCGCGCGGCTGCTGGCCAGCGCCGGCGTGGCGCCGCGCGCCGTGGGCGGCGGCCTGCCCGGCAACCCGGCCGACCTGATGCTGCGCATCGTCAACCAGATGGTGGACGGCTACCTGGACCTGCGGCGCGAGCTCACGCGCCAGCTCGACCACTGGCAGTCCGAGCTGTTGCACCCCAAGACGCGCTTCACCAACTGGAACTCGCTGCTGGACGCGCGCATCTCGCTGCACCACCTCGACGAGATCTGCGAGGACCAGCGCAGCGCCCTGCAGGACTGGCTGGAGGCACTGGAGGACTGGGACGCGAACGAGGCCATCGGCGGCCACCGCGGGCTGGAGCTGCTCAAGGTGCGCAGCCGCGATGTGCTGGAGCACATCGAGCGCGTGGTGCACCACGTGCGCCGGCTGGAGCAGAACGCCGAAACGGCCGTGCAGATGCACTTCTCGGCGCAGAGCAACCGCACCAACGACATCATGCGCACGCTGACCGCGCTGACCGCCGTGTTCCTGCCGCTGAACCTCATCGCGGGCATCTTCGGCATGAACTTCGAGTTCATTCCCTTCATCCACGACCGCACGGGCTTCTGGTGGGCGATGGGCTCGATGGTGTTCGTGGCCGTGGGGCTCAGCGTGTACTTCTGGCGCAAGCGCTACCTGCGCTCGTCCTCCGGCCGCTGAGCCTCAGATCCAGGGCTCGGCGAGGCCTTCGTTGGCCATCACGCGCCCCAGCGCCGGGCGGTCGAGCACGCGCTGCAGGTACGGCCCCAGGTGCGGGCGCTCGCGCGCGGGGCGCACCGGTGAATCGGGCGAGAAATGCCGCGTCCAGCGGCACAGCGTAAAGACGTAGGCGTCGAGCAGCGAATACGCCTCGCCCAGAAACCAGGGGCCGCCGTGGCGCGCGAGTTCGGCGTCGAGCTGGTCGAGCAGCGCGCCCACGCGACGTTTGGCCACGGCCTTGATCTCGGCCTCGCTGTCGCTGCCGGCTTCGTTCACCCAGCGGTGCGGGTAGAAGTAAATGATGAGCGTGGCCTGGAGCGTATTGGTGAGCCACATGAGCCACTTGTAAGCCAGCGCGCGCTCGCGCGAGCCAACGGCGGGCATCAGCTTCGCCTGCGGGTGCGTATCGCTCAGGTGCAGGCAGATGGCGGCGGTCTCGTAGAGCACCAGGTCGCCGTCTTCCAGCACCGGGATCAGGCCGTTGGGGTTGAGCGCGCGGTAGGCGGGTGAGTCGAGCGCGCCTTGCTCGCGGTCGATGCGCGCGCGCTCGTAGGGCACGCCGAGCTCTTCGAGAAGGATGTGCGGCACCATGGCCGCTGTGCTGGGATAGAAGTGCAGTCGGATCATCGTGGTGCGGGTTCGGGCACGCCAAAAAGCGAGGCGCCATTGTCCCAGGCGATCTTCTTCGCCACGTCGGGCGGCAGCGTGCCCAGCCAGGCACGGTAGCCCTGCATGAGCCCGTCGTAGTACAGCCAGCGCTGGTTGACCCAGGTGTCCGAGCCGATGAGGAAGCGGTCGGGGTACTTGAGCAGCAGCGCGCGCCACTCGGGGCACAGCTCGCCCTCGCCACAGGTGAGTCCGGGGCGGTAGGACAGCTCACCGCGCAGTTGCGGAAAGCGGGTGAAAAGTTCGTCGACGCGCGCAACCGGCGAACCACCAATGCCCGTGTGCGCCCAGATCAGGCGGGTGTTGCGACCTTTCGATGGCGTGTGGCCCATGAGCTTTTCCACCGCCACGTCGTCCACGTGCGCGAGGATGGCCAGGCCCTTCTCGTCCGCCAAGGCCATGAGCTGTTTCGCCACCGGGCCATCGGCGTTGGCGCTGTCGTAGAGGTGGAACTCGCCCAGGCCGCGGTAGGGCCCGGCGGGCGTGCCACGCGCCAGTTCGGTGTTCACCATCTCCACGATGCTCGGGTCGCGGAACCAGTTGCTGTAGTCGGCGCGGTTGCGGTAGAGCCGTACGAAGGGCACCACCGCCACGCCGGCCGCGCGCGTTTGGTCGCGCGCCTGGGCCAGGGCTCGCGTGCCGTCGTTGGGCCGCGAGTTGGCCACGATGGCGCGCACGCCGTTGCGCTGCATGCGGTCGAGCACGTCGGCCAACGGGTGCGGGCACTCGGGCGCGGGCGTGGTGGCGTGGCCGCAGGCCTCGTCGTTGTAGTGCAGGTGCGCGTCGAACAGCGGGCCGCGGTACTGCGCGGCGGCGCTGCCAACCACCCCCGCCAGCAGCAGCCCCAGCCAGAGATGCCGCGGAACCGGCTTCGCCGGGCCGCAGGCATCGCCCCCTTGAGGGGGGACGCGCGAAGCGCGGCGGGGGTGTTCCATTCCCTCAGCCTACGTGTTGGGCGAAGAAGGCCAGCGTGCGCTCGCGCGCGAGCTTGGCGGCCGCTTCGTTGTAGGAGCCGCGCTGGTCGCAGTTGAAGCCGTGGTTGGCGTTGTAGACGTGCACGGCCACGCCGGGCTGGGCCTTCTTGAAGGCCTCCACGGTGTCCAGCGGAATCCAGTGGTCCTGGTCGCCGAAGTGCGCCATCACGGGCACCTGGGGCTTGCGCGCCGCTTCCTCGGGCGTGGTCATGCCACCGCCGTAGTACGGCACCGCCGCGCTCAGGCCCTTGAGCGTGCAGGCCGCGCGCCAGGTGAGCAGGCCGCCCCAGCAGAAGCCCACGATGCCCACCTTGCCGGCCTGCGCGGCGTGCTCGATGGCGGCCTGGACGTCGGGCATCACGCCCGGCGCGGGCAGCGCCTCCACGGCGGCCTTCAGGGCCGAGCCCTCCTTCATGTCGGCGTCGGTGTAGCCGATCTCCAGCTCGCCCTTGCCGATGCGCGAAAAGGTGCTGGGCGCCACGGCGAAGTAGCCCGCCGCCGCATAACCGTCGGCCACGGAACGGATGTGCGAGTTGACGCCGAAGATTTCCTGCAGGACGACGATGCCGCCCCTGGCCTTGCCAGCGGGTTGGGCCACGTAGGCGGGAAAGCTGTGGCCGTCGGCGGCCTTGAGGGTGATGGTCTCGCTCATGAGGGGCTCCTTGGTGGGTGGATGTATCGATCAGGCCTGCAGGCGGCGTTCGACGAAGTCGAGCCGGTCCTGGCCCCAGAAGAGTTCGCCGTCGATGACGTAGGCCGGCGCGCCGAACACGCCGGCGTCGATCGCGGCCTGGGTGTGGGCGTCGGCCAGGGTCTGGCCTTCGTCGGCCTGTGATTGTGCGAGCCGCGCGGCGTCCAGGCCACCCTCCTTCAGCAGCACGGCCAAGGTGTCGGCATCGGCGATGTCGAGTTCACGCGCCCAGACGGCCGAGAGCACCGCGCCGGACAGGCGCAACGCGGCCTCGGTGCCGTCGCGCTCGGCCACCACGCTGATCAGCCGCGCCGAGGGATCACCCCCCACGGGAAAGTGCTTGGGGTGAAGGTTCAGCGGCAGACCCAGCCACTCGCTCCAGCGGCGCAGCTCCACCAGGCGGTAGGCCTGGCGCTGCGGCGCGCGCTTGCCCAGCGGCAGCCCGCCCGAGAGCGGAAAGATCTTGCCCAGGTCCATGGGGCGCACGCGCACCTCGGCATTGGTGGCGTGGGCGATGCGCACGAAACGCTCGTGGCCCAGGTAGGCCCAGGGGCTCATGGTGGCGAAGAAGTAGTCGACCGTGCGACGCATGGAGTCTCCAATTGGCTGTTGTAATGGGCACCGTTCAACGGCGCAGGCGCTCTTGTACGCCATGCGAATGACTGTTGCAGGAGATCAGGTATGCGCCACGCAGGGCCGCCCCAAGGGGCGAAAGCCCCCTCGGGGGGCAGTGCAGTACACGCATTGACAAACGTGGGGGTTCAAATATGAGCGACAAGGTATTGCTGGTCACGGGCGGCTCGCGCGGCATCGGGGCAGCCACTTGCCGGCTCGCCGCGCAGGCGGGCTGGGCGGTGGCGGTGAACTACAGCGCGAACTCGCTGGCCGCCGACGAGGTGGTGCGCGCCATCCGCGCCGACGGCGGGCGCGCCATGGCGGTGCAGGCGCAAGTGGAGGACGAGGCGCAGGTGCTGAGCATGTTCGAGCAGATCGACGCCAAGTTCGGCCGCCTCACGGGCCTGGTGAACAACGCCGGCGTGGTGGACCGCCGGGCGCGGCTCGATGAAATGGACATGGCGCGCTGGCGGCGCATGTTCGACATCAACGTGATCGGCAGCCTGCTGTGCGCGCGCGAGGCCGTGCGCCGCATGAGCCCCAAGCACGGCGGTTCGGGCGGCGCCATCGTCAACCTCTCCAGCGCGGCGGCCCGCCTGGGCTCGCCCGCCGAGTACGTGGACTACGCGGCCACCAAGGGCGCCATCGACAGCTTCACCGTGGGCCTGGCCAAGGAACTGGCGGCGGAGAACATCCGCGTGAATGCGGTTCGCCCCGGCCTCATCGACACCGACATCCACGCCAGCGGCGGGCGCCCCGACCGCCTGCGCGAACTCGCGCCGCAGATCCCCATGCAGCGTGGCGGCCAGGCCGACGAGGTGGCCAGCCTGATCGTGTGGCTGCTGTCCGACGCCGCGAGCTACACCACCATGAGCCTGATCGACGTGTCCGGAGCCCGCTGATGACCGCACAGAAAAAAGAACCCCGCCTGTACTGGGAGGACCTGTCGGTCGGCGAGACGCGCGACCTCGGCAGCCTCTCGCCCACCGCCGAGGAGATCGTCGCCTTCGCCAGCCAGTGGGACCCGCAGCCCTTCCACCTCGACCCGGAGGCGGCGAAGGACTCGGTGTTCGGCGCCCTGTGCGCCAGCGGCTGGCACACCTGCGCCATGGCCATGCGGCTCATGGTCACCAACTTCCTGCACGAAACCTCCAGCCTCGGCTCGCCGGGGCTGGAGAGCCTGAAGTGGCTCAAGCCCGTGTTCCCGGGCGACACGCTCACGCTGAAGCACACCATCACCGAGAAACGCGTGATGGGCAAGCGCCCCGACGTGGGCCTGGTGCGCACCATCTGGGAGATGGTGAACCAGCACGGCGAGCCCGTGCTGCGCATGGAGGGCTACGGCATGTTCCGGTTGAGGCACCCTGCCCAAACCGCCTGAAGCCGGCCACAATGCGGCGCGTTCATCCGCCGCCGCCATGGACTTCAAACCCCTCATCACCCTGCTGGCCATCGTCAACCCGCTGGCCATCGTTCCCTTCTTCATCCACTACACGCAGGGCTTCAGCCGCAAGCAGCGCCAGCGCACGGTGATGATCTCGGCCCTCAGCGCCTTCGCGGTGATCGCCACCTGCGCGCTGGTGGGCCTGCAGATCCTGGAGTTCTTCTCGATCTCGCTGGCGAGCTTCCAGGTGGGCGGCGGCATGCTGCTGCTGACCTCGGCGCTGTCCATGCTGAACGCGCGCCCGGCCGAGGCCAAGACCACCGACCAGGACCTGAGCGACGACTCGCCGCGCACCAGCATCGCGGTGGTGCCGCTCACCATCCCGCTGCTCACGGGCCCGGCCACCATGTCCACCGTGGTGATCTACGCCGACCAGGCCAAGACCTTCTTCCAGCACGCGGCACTGGTGGGCTACGGCGTGGTCATCGCGCTGGCCACCGCCGTGTGCTTCACGCTGGCCGAGCCCATCGCGCGCGGACTGGGCCAGACCGGCATCAACGTGATGACGCGGCTGATGGGGCTGATCCTGGCCGCGCTGTCGGTGGAGGTGATGGCGGCTGGGTTGGTGAAGCTGTTTCCGGCGCTGGGCGGCTGAGGCCTCACCAGAGTTCGCCTTGCGGGCGTGGCCGCAAGGGCCAGCGCGCCAGGGTCTCGTAGCCCGGGTGCTGGCCACCCGCTTCCACCAGCAGGATTTCATCGATCGGCCACGCCACGGGTGTGATTGGTCGCGTGGCCAAGGCATGGGGTGCCTGGTAACTGATGGTGATGTGGGCGGTGTGGCCGTGTGGCTCGTTGACGCCTTCCCGCTGGAGCTGATGGCGCACCTCGTTCACCAGCGAGTCGAACTCCCCCGGCGTGCGGCGCGCGCGAAGCGTCCAGTGGATTTCTCCTTCGCGCGCTGCCGCGCCGCTGAGGCGATCGAACACGAGCGCGAAGGCGACGGCATCGATCCGATCGCCTGCGCGCAGCATCCGTTCGCGCAAACCCGGGTAAACCGCCACGGGCGTGGAGAGCGACTGGTGCCAGCGCCGCACGTCAAAAACGTGCGGCCGGAGCGCGTCCCAGCCGAACGGCGCGAGGCGGGCTTGCAGATCGGCCCGCACGCCCTCGGGCGGCAAGGCCTTGAAGGACAGGCACAGCGGTCGCATGACCGCCATGCTGCCTCACTTCAGCTTCTGCGTCTCGGCCCGGAACTCCGCCAGCACCGCGCGCGCGTTCTTGAGACCGCGCCCCTCCGCCGCCGCCACCCACTTGTCTTCCAGTTGCGCCTGCTTGGCCTTGACGTCGTTCACGAAGGCTTCATTGGCCATCTGCCGCTGCACGCCGGTGGTCTTCTGGATGTCGCGCGAGGCGGCGTCGGTGCGGTCCCAGCCTGCGCCGAACAGGCGCGCCGCGTGCTCGCCCGAGACCTTGGTGATCGCCGCCTTCTCCTCGGGCTTGAGCGCCTCGAACTTGGCCTGGTTCATCATGAACACGAAGCTGGTGTTGTAGAGCCCGCCCGGGAAGGTGGTGGCGTACTTCACCATGCCCAGGCGCATGGACTGCAGCGACTCGTCGGGGAAGAAGGTGCCGTCCATCACGCCGGTGGACAGCAGCTCGAACGATTCGGTGGCCGGCTTGAGCGTGGTGTTCCAGCCCATGAGCTTGGACAGCTCGTTGATGTTGCCTCCACCGATGCGGAACTTGAGCTTGCCGGCTTCGGCCGCGCTCGTCACCGGTTGCTTCACGGTGAAGATGATGCCGGGCCCGTGCGTGAACACGGCCAGGGTCTTCACGCCGCGGTGCTCGCCCAGCGGGGCGAAGTACTTGTCGTAGATGCGCTGGTAGGCCACGCTGGTGGCGGTGGAGGTGTCGCCGAGGAAGGGGAACTCGGCCACCTGCGTGAAGATGAAGCGGCCGGGCGTGTAGCCGTCCACCGTGTACGACACGTCGGCCAGGCCGTCGCGCACCGCGTCGAAGGTGCCGGGCGGCGCGGACACGGCCTTGGGCAGCAGGTTGCACTTGACGCTGCCCTTGGTCTCTTTCTCCACGGCTTCGCACCACTGGTTCTGCGCCATGGTGGCGCCGTGCGAGGGCGGCAACCAGGTGGAGACGTTGAGCACGGTCTGGGCGCCGGCCGTGCCGCTGGCAGCGATCAGCGCGGCCGCGGCAAGCGGGGCGAAGGCAAAGGTCGGGCGGGTCATGGGTTGTGTCTCCGTGGTGCGGGTCAGGCCATCGTGGCCGGCTGGGTGGGGGAAAGGGTCTGCGCCTGCTGCTCGGCGCGCACGCGCGCCTCGAGCAGGCGGCGGAACTGGATCAACGCCGCGTCCATGGCCAGCGGCATCATGGGCAGCGTGGGGTTGTGCTGGATGTTGCGGTGCTGCGCGGTGATCATGTCGCGGTCTTCGTTGAAGGCGCCGATCAGGCTGTCGTAGATGCTTTGCGTGACGGTCTCGTCGCCTTCGCCCGTGGGGTGCGACTGCTGGAAGAAGTAGTGCGTGGTGGTGGCCGTCTCGGGCGTGAGCGTCTGGCAGGAGTGCAGGCGCACCGAGGGGCCGGACGCATCGGGCGCGCTGCCCGTGGGCCTCCCACCCGAGTGCATGAGCAGCGTGCCGGGCAGCAGGAATTCGTAGACGAACCAGCGGTCCAGGTTCGTGTCGAAGCGGCGGAAGCGCTGGTAGAAGGGCGGCGGCGGCACGTCGTCCACGTGGCGCGAGACCTTGATGCCGAGCTGGGGCCAGTCGGCGTTGGGGCCGGGCACGGGGTCGATGACGGGGCGCGCCTGCGCGATGCGGGTGGAACCACCGAGCGACTTCTCGTGCACGTAGCTCAGGTGCGAGAAGTCGAGCAGGTTGTCGCAGATCAGCAGGTAGGGCGTGTCGTAGTGCAGGTAGCCGGGCTTGTTCTGCCAGTCCGGCGAATCGCAGCTGAAGTTGTCGGGCAGCAGCGCGTCGTCGGCGAGCGCGGGGTCGCCCATCCAGACGAAGACCCACTTGTTCTTCTCCACCAGCGGGTAGCGCTTCACCTTCGCCTTGGCGGGAATGATCTCGATGCCCGGGGCTTCGACGCACTGGCCGCGGTGGTCGAACTTGAGGCCGTGGTAGCCACAGCGCACGCAGTCACCTTCGCGCCGGCCCGCCGACAGCGGCGCGTGGCGGTGGCAGCAGCGGTCTTCCAGCGCGATGAGTTCACCGACCTGTGTGCGGTAAACCAGCACCGGCTCGCCGAGCACGGTGCGCGTGAACAGGGTGGGCGAATCGGCCGGCGGGATCTCGTGGTCCCAGGCGATGACGTACCAGCAGTTGCGCAGCCACATGGGGTGTCTCCTCCTCGTGGGGATGGAGAGGCCATGCTAGGTGGCGGGTGGGGACGGCTTGTCCCCTTCGGGGGGGATGGACGGGGAAACCCAAGGGCCTGCCGGGCCGGGCGCCCCCCGCGCCGTTTTACTTCGCCAGAGCGCGACGGAAGTCCGGGTCGTCGACCAGTTTGGCCACGAGCTTCTTGTACAGCGCGCCGTACTGGTTGATCGCCTCCGGGATCGCCACCGCGGCCACGAAGGACGATTCCCAGACCGCATCGATCGCCAGTTCCTTGTCGTACACGACGCGGCCGGCCCTGGCGACGTTGAACCGCGCCGCGAGGCGTCCCGTGCCCTTGCTGATGGCGGCATCGAGCTGGCTGTCGACGAGCTGGCCTTCGATGACGAGGGGCGAGTTGTTGTCGTACAGACCCGCGGCGGTGAGCTCGACCACCAGCGTGTCCTTGAGCAACTGGGCCCAACTGCCCTTGGCCGGCTCCAGCGTATTGCCGCGCAAGCCGGAAATCGAGGTGTCCATCGAGGCAGGTTTGCCGGCCGCGAGCTTGAAGCCGCCGGCCTTTGCCGGTGTCAGGTTGGCGGAGCGCAGCGCCTCCACCGTCGTGGGCGTGGCGCTGGTGGCGTCCAGTTTGACGTTGGCGCAGCCCGTGGCGAACAGCGCGATCAACAGCAGCGGAGCGAAGCGGGGAGTGGCAAGTCGGGTCATGGAAAGGCGGGGTCCTGGGACAGGTCGTTGAGCGTGCGGCTGATGAGCTGACGCAGCATGGTGGTCACGGCCTCGTCGACGCTGGCCACCTTCTGCGCGCCAGTGGGCGGACCACCGGTGCCGATGCTGGTGTAGATCACGTGCTGGCCCTGCTTGACCAGCGCACCGGTGCCAGCACGCGGCGAGGAGTAGCGGATCGTGCAGGTGTAGCCGTCGCCCACCGTTTGCCCCGCGAGGCCGAAGGTCAGGCCGGCAACGAAGCCCTTGGCCGCCGCATCGCCGTCGAGCGGCACGTTGTTCACGGTCAGCGTGAGCAGGCCGCCGCGGGGCGTGTGGGCCTCACTCACCTTGGTGAACAGGCCGCTGCCGCTGATCTGATCCTGCACGCGGGCCTTGAGCATCTCGGTGGCACGCGCGTTCGCGGCGCCATTGGTCGATCGCATCCCCTGGTGATCTCCACTGGACCGGGACGGTGTTGAGGAGTGGGCGCTAACCCAACCAGCGCGCCAGCCGCAACCGGTCCGCCGGCAGCCCCGCCTCCGCCAGCTTCATGTACGCGCGCTTTCTCAGCGTCACCACGGTGGACGGGGCCACGTCGAGCTCCACCGCGATGCCGTCCGCGCTGAGCCCGTGCGCGATGCGTGCCACCACCTCGACCTCGCGCGGCGAGAGCGCGGGCAGCAGGCGCGACAGGCGCAGGCGCGATTGCGCGATCTGCGCCGCCCGGTCCACCGCCACGCCGTGGGCGTGCAGTGAGGCCTGGTGCGCCTGCCGCAGCAGCGGCGCCAGGCCCAGCAGGCGATCGATCTCGTCGGGCCGGAACAGGCCCTGGCGTTCGTCGCGGTAGAGGTGGATGGCCTGCACCGCGCCCGGCGCGGGCGCGTGCAGCAAGGTGAAGCGCTCGGTCAGGCGCTCGCGCTTGTAGATGTCATTGCGCCAGCCCGCCACGGGCAGTTCGTCGGCGCGGCAGTGAAGCACCGCCACCTCGCGCGCCGGGCGCTGCGACACGCGGTCGGCCAGGCGCATCACGGAATCGGCACGCCAGTAGCTGCGGCGGTAGATGGCGAAGCACTCGGCCACCACGTCGCGGCCCTGCCCTTCGTTGGGATGGCGCGAGCTGCCTTCGACGAGTTCGGGTGTGTCGCGCCGGAAGTTGACGAGCGAGAGGTACTCCACGGGCACCACCGCGTCGATGGCGCGGAGCAGCCGCGCGGCACTGGGGGGTGCGCTCGCGCAATCGAGCAGGGCCGAGACGGCGGCCGGGCTGAAGGCCTGGCCGGGCGCGGGGGCATCGAGGGACCAGATGGCGGGCATGCGCCCATTCTGGAAATACGCCCGCCCCGCGCGCCAGCGGGCTAACCCTGTTGTGGCGCCTCGGGGTACAGGCCGAGGGTGCGCGCGCGCAGCCGCGCCAGGCCCAGCAGCGCCTCGGTGAAGGGCGTGGGCACCTGCGTCAGGCGGCCCAGTTCGGCCACCACGGCCACCAGGGCGTCCAGCTCCACGGGGCGGCCGGCTTCCACGTCCTGCAGCATGGAGGTCTTGAACGCGCCGAGCTTGAGCGTGACCGCGTGGCGGTCCTCGGGCTGCTGGTCGATGGGAATGCCGAGCTTCGCGCCGATGGCCTTGGCTTCGAGCATCACGGCGCTGATGAAGCC
>Ga0247823_10002456_pt1 | contig 15288 bp, 15 predicted proteins | sample 13C_PalmiticAcid_2_FD_192426 | JGI IMG/M metagenome (GOLD analysis project Ga0247823, IMG submission 192426) | Soil microbial communities from agricultural site in Penn Yan, New York, United States - 13C_PalmiticAcid_Day30 | ecosystem: Environmental > Terrestrial > Soil > Agricultural land...
AGGAGGAGGCGGAGGCGGCGGTAGCGGCGTCTCCACGGGCGGAGGCAGCGGCATTTCCCTGACACGTTTCGCACAGCCAGCCAGCACCAGGGCCGCCAGCACCAGGCAGAGGATCCGCCGCATTGTTCACCCCATGGAAGGACGTCCTGACCGCCCCAGTCCCCAGGGGTGGCCGACGGCCCGATGGTATCGCAGGGGCCGGGGCCGCAGCGAGCCGACGGGCGCCGGGATTCGCCAGCAGCGCGACTGCGGGCTATCGTGTAGGGGTACGGACCGCCCCTGGACGGTCCCTTCCCTCCCTGGACGACTTGCCCATGCCTACACCCAACTATTCCTTCGAGAAACGACAGCGCGAGCTGGCCAAGAAGAAGAAGAAGGAAGAAAAAGACGCCAAGAAGCGCGCCGAACGCGACGCGGCCCGGACCGATACCGCGCCTGAGGACGCACCAGCCGACACCGCGGAATGAATGACGATGCGGCCCCGGCGCCGCAGGTCTGGGTCGACGCCGACGCCTGCCCGGGCCCGGTGAAGGAAATCCTGTTCCGCGCTGGGGAACGCGCGCAGGTGCACGTCACCCTGATCGCCAACCAGTGGTTGCGGACTCCGCCCTCGCGCTTCATCCGCGCCCTGCAGGTCCAGGGCGGCTACGACGTGGCCGACGACGCCATCGTCGAGCGCGCAAAGGCCGGCGACCTCGTCGTCACCCAGGACATCCCGCTGGCCGCGCGCGTGCTGGCGAACGGCGCGCAGGCGATCAATCCGCGCGGCGACCGCTTCACGCCCGACAACATCGCCGAACGCCTGTCGATGCGGAACTTCATGGACGAGCTGCGCGGCGCCGGCGTGCAGACCGGTGGCCCGGCCGCGTTCAACGCGCGCGACCGCCAGGCCTTCGCCAACCAGCTCGACCGGTGGCTGGCCGCACGTCGCTGATCCGATGCTCGAGCTGGAGTTCCGTCCCGTCTTCCATCTGGTGCTGCACGTCATCATGCCGCTGGTCGTGGCCCGCCTGTGCTGGCCCGCCCAGTGGAAGCGTGCGGCGCTGTGGATGCTGGCCGCCTGGGTGATCGACCTGGACCATCTGATCGCCGACCCGATCTACGCGCCCGGCCGCTGCAGCATCGGCTTCCATCCGCTGCACACCTGGCCCGCCATCGGCGTCTACGCGGGCCTGGCCGTGCCGAAGAAGACCCGCTGGTTCGGCATCGGCCTGCTGATCCACGTGATGCTGGATGGCATCGACTGCCTGCTGATGTAGCTCAGTCCGCGCGCACGCCGGGATCGAGCACCTGGAAGCCTGTCTGCAAGGGGATCTCGACGTTGCGCTTGCGGTCTTTCACCACCACCTCCACGCGCCATCGGCCGGACAGGTCATCTGGATCCGCGATGTAACCAAGCGACGTTTCGCACAGCCGCACGCTGGTCGGGTGGCCCATGAGCGGGCCGGTGAAGCAGGCGACATCCTCGACCGCGAGTTGCGCCTTGCCATCGGGCTGGATGACTTTCAGGTCCAGGACGGTATGCGCGCTGCCATCGACCTCGGCGGGATTGGCGAAGAAGATCAGGATGGCAAGGCGCTCATCACGCGCCACGCGGTCCGCCTCCCGGAAGTGCGGAATCACGTCCGGCGGCGTGTCCCACTTGTCTTGCCAGTCCATGTCCGGCGTGACCAGCAGCATCGCACTGAACCCGTCGACCTCCTTCCTCGATTCGGTGGAGGGGCCAGGCGTGCCGTCGGGCGCGCGCCACGCCTGTGCACTGGCCTGGCCGCCCATCAGGATGCCGACCAGGAGCAATACACCGCTTCCCCACTGCGTCATTCCCCGCATACGCATCTCCCCTTAGCGCCTCCCCCTACTCGAACACGCTCCCGCGCCCGGTTTCAAGGGGCGCTGTGCCGAACGGTCACATCTTCTCGCCCGGCAGCCGGCTCGCCTGCGCGATCCAGTCGCTCAGCAGCGCTTCATCGAAAGCCTCGCCTTCGCGCAGGTGCAGGTAGCGGACATCGGGAACCTTCGACGCCTCGGGTGGCACCGGCCGCAGCGACTGGCCGCGGAAGAAGGTCACCTTGAGATAGCGCTCGAAACAATGGAACGAAAGGAACCAGCCCTCAGCGCCCGGTGCGCCATAGAGGGGCGAATTCCACTTCACCGCCTTGCGCACGCCGGGCACGGTCTTCCCGACGAGCGCGTCGAGGCGCTTGGCCACGGCCTGTTTCCAGCCGGGTACCGCGGCCAGGTACGCACGCACGGGGGCCTCGCCCTCGCCCTTCGGGATCTGCGGATTGCCACCGGACAGCAGGCGGGGCGATGTCGGCTTCGCGACCGCCTTCCTGGCAGGCGCCTTCTTCGTGGCGGCCTTCTTCGTCGCCATCTCAGGCCTTGGCCTTCTTCGCCGTGTTGAACGCCACCGCGCGCAGGAACAGCACCTTGAACGCCGCGCCCTGCAGCACGTCGCGCTCGCGCAGGTCGATCGCGCGACGCTTGCCGCCATCGAGGCTGGCATTGAACAGGTCGTCGGGGTCTTCGATCTTGGCGCCGTGCGCGAAGGTCAGCTTCACGTAGGCCTTGTAGACCTCGCCGGTGCAGACGAGCCCGTCGTGCGACCACGTCGGTACGCCATGCGGGTTGGTCGGCTTGACCCACTTCACGTCCTCCACCACGCCCGGATCCGCCTCGTGGATGAGGGCGCGTACGCGCGCCAGCACATCGCCACGCCAATCGCGGAGTTCGTCGATGCGCGCATCGATGCGGCGCGAAGCATCGTGGGTGTCCTTCGGGGTCGGGCTCATGCGGTGCTCCTTGCGCGTCGTGGCGGCCTCGCGGTCGCGGGAAGGGGCGGAGAATGACCGCCCGTGTGTTCAGGTCATGCGAATGCGGCCGTCGCCCCCCATCAGGGCGCAGCGACGGTCGCGGCGGCGGCCGAAGCGGGCCCGAGATGCGCCTGCAGGAATCCGGCGATGCCCGTCCACATCGTTTCGATGTTGTCGATCTTTTCCACGCCATGGCCTTCCTTGTCGAAAACCAGGCCGACCGGCGGTCGCCCGTCGATCTCGAGCATGCGCTGGAGCCTGCGCGCGTGCTCCAGATCCACACGCACGTCCTCGGTGCCGTGCACGATCATCACCGGCACCTTCAGCTCGTGGTACTGGTAGATCGGCGACGACGCCTGCATCGCCGCGAGATCGGTGTGCGGGTTGCCGATCAACTTTTCCATGCTCGCGCGCGCCGACTTCACGCGGCCGCCATCGCTCGCAGTGAAGAACAGGATGCGGTCGCTGACGCCGGCGATGGTGACAGCGCAGCGGAACCGTGCCGGCCAGCGGATCGCCATGATCATCGACGAGTAGCCGCCATAACTGGTGCCGACCGCGCACATCCGCGTGACGTCGACGGGATACTTTGCTGCCGCCACACCGATGGCCGCATCGATGTCGTCTTCGATGGCGGTCCCGAGACCACGATGGCCCTTCTCCCGAAACGCCTTGCCGTAGCCGTCGGAACCCCGAAAGTTCACCCGCAGCACGGCATACCCCAGCGAAGCGAGAAATTGCACTTCCGGGTCGTAGTGCAGCTTGTCGCTGACCCCGATGGGCCCACCATGCGGAAACACGATCAGCGGATGCGGCCCCTGGGTGCGCGGCAAGGTGATGAAGGCCTCCAGCGGCGTTCCGTCCACGCCCTTGAAGGCGAATGCCGTGCTCGGCGAGAGCGAGGCGGTCGGCAGGTCGGGCTTGGTTTCATCGATCATCGCCGCTTCACGCTTGACCGAATCCAGATGGTATATCTGCGCCGGCTGGTCGCCCGCCTCCACCCAGACGAGCCATTGCCGGCCGTCTCGGCTCCGATCACCCACCACCACCGTCTTGCCCGGGAACGCCTCGTTCACCAGGCGCGCTTGGGCATTGGCTCCCTGGTCGAAGTATTCGCTGACGAACAGGCCGCCCTGGTAGTAGGCCGCGCCGATCAGGTTGTGGGCGTCGTCGAACAAGGCGGTAACCACGTCGATCCCCGGCTTGCTGAACACCGTACGCGTGATGGTCTTCGTCGCCGGATCGAAGGCGACGAGCTCCTTCTGGGCGCGGTCCTTCTCCGTGATGCCGTAGATCAGTGCACCGTCGGCGGACACTCCTTCGGGATCGAACAGATCCTCTTCGTCGCGCGCGATCTCCATCACTTCGCGGAAGCTGCCGTGGGCGCCGTACATCAGCACCCGCTTCATCGGTGGCGGCCGCTCGTCGTCGCCGTCCTCCCCTTTCGCACGGGGTGAGGTGTCCTCTTTGTGCGCGAGGGCCAGGCGAAGCTGGCCTTGGCCATCCGTGAACCACCAGACATCGTCCTTGACCCCGAGATTCATGCGGTCCCGTGCATCGAAGCGGTAGCGCTTCACGGCATCGGCGCTGCCCACGTCCATGCGGTGCACCAGCAGCTCACCCCGCAGACCGATGCTGCCGAACAGGATGTCGTCCTCGTCGTTGGGAAGCGTGTCGACCACGAACCCCTTGCGCGGCAGCTTGTATTGCTCGACGGGGCGTTTGCCCGCCACCGGATCGCCAATGCGCGCGACGTGGATCTCCTCCATGCCATCGGCGCTCACCGGCAGCAGCACGACCCGGTCGTTGGCCCAGACGATCGTGCCGAAAGCCACGTCGCTGGTCGCGATACGCATGGCGCTGCCCGCGGCCAGGTCCACCAGCTCCACATCCCAACGCTTGTCCGCCACTTTCACATGCACGGCCACCAGCGTCCCTGCCGGATTGATGCGCGCGCGCAGCACGCGGTCTTCTTTCCAGAGTGCGCGAATCGCCAACGGTAGCGCGGTGGGCTTCGGCGGCGGCGACAGGGCCAGATCGCGTGCGGGTTCCGCCCCCGCTTTCTCCACCACGGCGCGGTAGAACGCCGGAAACGGATCCGGGTAGTGCCCCGTATAGGTCAGCTCATATCCCGCATAGACCTGCGGATGCTCTTTCTTCAGCCAGTCGATCACGCCCAGGCTGCGGTTGGCGATGTGAAAGGTACTGTCGTTGATGGTCTTGGCACGGAACTGCAGATCGCCCGCGTAGTTGATACAGCCGGGCTTGATCACGAACTCGAACTCCGGCTCCCGGCGCAGGTCGTAGTTCAGATAGCGCAGTGGCCGCAACTGCGACCATTCGTACCGCCCCGCCGGCAACGCATAGAGGTGCAGGCTGCGGCCCGCCGGCAGATCCTTCATGTCGCCGCCGCCGAAAGTGGCGTTGTCCTTGCGTACCTTGACGCGCACCAGCGGCATGTTGCTGTCGATGCCGACGACCAAGAGCCCTTCGTCGGGCTTCAACACCGGTACCGAGCCGGGCTTGATGAGGCGTGCCTGCGCCGGCGCCCCCGCCGCGATCGCCACCATGACCAACAGCGCGGCCATGCCGCGCTTCCAAAGACGCTCTGCCATGCACTCCCCTCCCGCTGATCCGGCATGCGGGCCCCACCCGCATGCCCCCCTTTCCCTGTGCCGCCGGCTGACGCCGCGCGGACCGGCTGAGCTTACCGGGTTCTCACGCCTGGAACACCGGCTCCAGCATCCGGAACGTGCCGGCATCCGCGTCCATCTCCACGCGGCCGCCCACGGGCACGATGAACTGTTGGCGGATGTGGCCGATCATCGCGCCGCGGTAGACCGGCACCTTCAGCGGCTTGAAGTAATCGTCGAAGATCTCCGGCAACGTCAGCGAGCCGTAGCCGTTACCGGGATCGCAGTCGGTGCACTCGCCGAAGATCACGCCGGCGACCTGGTCTAGCGCGCCCATCAGGCGCAGCGTGCTGAGCATGCGGTCTATGCGGTACGGCGCTTCGGAGACGTCTTCGAGGAACAGGATCTTGCCGCGGAAGTCCGGCAGGTACGGCGAGCCGGCGAGCGCCACCAGCACCGACAGGTTGCCGCCCACCAGTTCGCCCTGCGCCTTCCCACCGGTAATGGTGACGGTGCGGTTGCGGCGCTGGACGAGTTCGTCGCCCTTGTCGGCGCTGTTGCGGTATTCCATCTGTTCGCGCTCGAAGAACACGCGACGGAACTGGTCCGCGTTGAATGCGTTCCAGCTTCCGATCCCGATGGGGCCGTGGAAGCTCACCAGTCCGGCCTGCGACAGCAGCGCGTTGTGCAACGCAGTGATGTCGGAGTAGCCCAGCAGGATCTTGGGATGGCGACGGATCGCCGCGTAATCGAGCAGCGGCAGCAACCGCGCCGCACCCGAACCGCCGCGCGCGCAGACGATGCCCTTGACCTCGTCATCGGCGAACATCGCATTGAGGTCGCCCGCGCGTTCGGCGTCGGTGCCGGCCAGGTGACCGCGGCGCGCGGCCAGGTGCGACGCCACCTTCACCTTCAGCCCGAGGGCTTCCATCGCTTCCCGCGCCAGTTGCAGGTCCAGCGGCTCGTCGGTCGCGGCCGAGGGACTGACCAGGCCGACCGTATCGCCGGGATTCAACGCCAGCGGCAGCAGGCGCTTGCGCGGCGCGGCCGCGAACGCAGGCGCGTGGCCCGCCAGCGGCAGCATCAGGGCCGAGGCGGCCAGCGCCGCCGTTCCGAGGAAGTTCCGCCTGCTGTGCATGTCACCGCCTGTCGAGGGAAGTCGGGCCCAGCTTAGCAAGCGGGCCGGAGCATCCTGAACGATCGCGTGCACGCCGTGTCGATCCGGCCGCCTCCCGTTCGTCGCTGGGGAAAGGCGGACACACCGCTCTACGAGGAATTCCGAGATGCGCAAGCTCATCGTGGCCGTCATGGTCAGTCTCGACGGCGTCATCCAGGGCCCCGGCGGGCCCGACGAAGACCGCAGCGGCGGCTTCGCCCTCGGCGGTTGGGCTTGGCCCTACGCCAGCGACGACGAAGCGATGGACGGCCTGTTCGCACGCCCCTTCTCGCTGGTGCTCGGTCGCCGCACCTACGACATCTTCGCCGGCTACTGGCCGCAGGTGCCCAGCGATGCGCCGCACGGCGGCATCGCCGATGCGTTCAACGCGGCGACCAAGCACGTGGCCACGCATCATCCGGACACGCTGGCGTGGGCCCACAGCCAGGCGCTGGGCGACGATCCGGTCGGCGCGCTGCGCACGCTGAAGCGCGAAGACGGCCCCGACCTCGTCACCCAGGGCAGCAGCGACCTGATCCACCAACTGCTGGCCAGCGACGTGGTCGACGAACTGCGCTTGCTGGTCTATCCGGTGCTGCTCGGCCGCGGCAAGCGCCTGTTCGATGGCGATGAGCACCCCGCGGCCTTCCGGCTGGCGAGTTCGCGCACCACGCCGACCGGCATCGTCATCGGGCGCTATGAGCGCGAAGGCGACGTCCGCACCGGCTCGTTCGCCGAAGGCTGAAGCACCGCACGCCCCCGCATTCACCCCGCTTTCCCGCCGGGCCGGGATGATCGGCCCTCTGCCCTGCCCCGTCCTTCCCTGGAGACCACCATGACCCCGAAGAACACCATCTGCCTCTGGTACGACCACGATGCCGAAGAGGCCGCGAACTTCTACGCCACGATCTTCCCCGACAGCGAGGTCACCGCCGTGCACCGCGCCCCCGGCGACTATCCGTCCGGCAAGGAAGGCGATGTGCTGACGGTGGAGTTCACCGTGTACGGCATCCCCTGCATCGGCCTGAACGGCGGCGACACGTTCAAGCACAGCGAGGCGTTCTCCTTCCAGATCGCCACCGACGACCAGGAGGAGACCGACCGCCTGTGGAACGCCATCGTCGGCAACGGCGGCGCGGAAAGCGCCTGCGGCTGGTGCAAGGACAAGTGGGGCCTGAACTGGCAGATCACCCCGCGCGTGCTCACCGAGGCGTTCACGAACCCGGACAAGGCCGTGGCCAAGCGCGCGTTCGCAGCGATGATGGAGATGCGCAAGATCGACGTCGCCAAGATCGAGGCCGCCGTCCGCGGATGAGCCGGGCCGTACGGGGTTCCGGCCCTCAATTCGCCGCCACCGGTGCCGCTATCAACTGGTAGCATGACGCGACACCGGTGGGGGACCGATGCCTCGAATTCCGCATGATGCCTGACGTACGGCGCGCCTGCGCCCTGCTCGCCGGTGTGCTGTGCGCGCTCCTGCTGCTCCCCGCCCATGCCCTGGAACCGCGCCGCGCGATCGGCCAGTTCACCCACGCGTGGTACGAGAACGAGCTGCCGCAAGGCACGGTGCTGTCCATCACCCAGCAGGCCGATGGCGCCATCTGGCTGGCGACCTACGGTGGACTGGCGCGCCACAGCGGCGACGGCTTCGAGACCATCGATCCGCGCGTGGCGCCGGCCCTGAAGAGCTCGGCGATCACCGCGGTCAGCGCCGACCGCCGCGGCGGCGTCTGGGTCGGCACGCTCAACGGCGGCCTGTACCACCGGCAGGGCCGCACCCTCGATCCGGTGCGCCTGCCCGACGGCATCGAGAGCGTGTTCGGCATCGTCAGCGACACGGCGGGCGGCCTGTGGCTGACCACCAATGCGGGCGTGGTGCGGATGGCGAACGGGCAGCCCCGCCTGCTCGGCGATGCGGACGGCTTCCCGCCGCGCGGCTTCTACCGGGCCATCGTCGCCGACCGCGCCGGCGGCATCTGGATCGCGGCCGATGGCGTCGGCGTCGTCCACTGGCAGGACGGCCGTGCGCGGGTCTACGACGAGCGCGACGGCCTGCCCAGCAATGCGGTCTACAGCCTCGCCATCGATGCCGCGGGCACGGCCTGGGTCGGCACCCAGGCCGGTCCGGCGTTCTTCCGCGACGGCCGCTTCCAGCGCGATCCGCGCGCGGCCGCGCTCGATGGACGGCGCATCTACACGCTGTACGGCGACCGCGACGGAAGCGTCTGGTTCGCGCCGCTGGACGTGGGCCTGTGCCGCCTGACGGCCGACCACTTCAGCTGCGACAACACCCTGGCCGGCCTGCAGGGCGAGACCGTGCGGTCGATGTTCGAGGACCGCGAAGGCAACCTGTGGATCGGCACCACGTCCAGCGGCCTGCACCGGCTCAGCCCGTCCAAGCTGGTCACGGTGACCGGGCAGATGGTCTCCAACGCCGTGCGCGCGGTGCACCAGGCACCCGGCGGCGCACTGTGGGTGGGCACCGACGGCGCCGGCCTGTCGCGCTACGACGGCGCGGTGCTGCAGCCGGCCACGGACTACAACCGGCAGCTGCCCAGCCAACTGGTGCGCGCCATCCGCTCCGACGACGACGGCCAGCTGTGGGTGGCCGGCACCGAAGGCGTCACCCGCTTCGATGCCGCGGGACGGGCCCGCACCTTCAGCCTGGCGGAAGGTTTGCCGGGCACGATCGTGTTCGCCTTCGCCCCGGCCCGCGAGGGCGGCATGTGGACCGGCACCCTGCAGGGCGTGGCGCGGATCGACGGCACGCGGGTCGAAGTCGTGGAAGGCACGCGTGGCGACGATACGCGCGCCCTCTACGAAGACCGTGAGGGCCGCCTGTGGATCGGCCTGCGCAGCGGCCTGCGCTGCCTCTTCCGCGGCGTGGTGGACACCTGCGGCACCGACGGCCTGTCCGGCACCAGCGTATTCGCTTTCCATCCCGCCGCCGACGGCAGCCTGTGGCTGGGCACCAGCGTCGGCATCGTGCGCGTCCGCGACGGCAAGGTCACCCGCTATCTCCAGCGCGCCGGCTTCCATGGCGATGCGGTGTTCGCGCTGTTGGATGACGGTCGCGGCAATCTCTGGTTCAGTTCGAACCGCGGCATCGGCCGCCTCGCCAAGGCCGGCTTCACGGCGCTCGACCGCGGCGAAGTGCAGCAACTGGAACCGCACTGGTACGGCACCAGCGACGGCATGCTCAACGCGCAGGGCAACGGCGCCTCGCAGACGCCGGCGGACCGCAGCGACGACGGCCGGCTCTGGTTCGGCACCGCCAAGGGCGTGGTCATCGTCGACCCGGACCGCATGCAGGGCAATCCGCAACCGCCGCCGGTCGCGATCGAGCGCTTGCTGGTGGATGGCGTGGAGGTGGATCCGGCGCGCGCCGGCCAGCTGGGCCCGGGCGTTGAACGCATGGAGCTGCACTTCGCCGCGATGAGCTACGTGGCCCCCTCGGCCGTGCGCTACCGCTACAAACTGGAAGGCTTCGACCGCGCCTGGAGCGAACCCGGCACCGGTCGCGCCGCCTACTACACCAACCTGCCGCCCGGCGATTACGTGTTCCGGGTGATGGCAAGCAACAACGACGGCGTGTGGAACGAGGAAGGCGCGCAGCTGCGCTTCACCCTGTTGCCGCAATGGCACCAGACCTGGTGGCTGCGCACGCTGGCGGTGCTGCTGGTGCTGGGCCTGCTGGCGGTCCTGGTGCGCCTGCGCCTGCGTGCCGCGCGGGCGCGCGAACGCGCCCTGACCCATGAAGTGGCGCAACGCACCGACGCCCTGCGCGAAGCCAATGCCCGCCTGCAGCACCTGGCCGCCAGCGATGCGCTCACCGGCATCGCCAACCGGCGCGAGTTCACCCGCTGCCTGCAGCTGGCCTGGGACGACCATGCCGAGCGTGATGCGCCGCTGGCGGTGCTGCTCGTCGACGTCGACGAGTTCAAGGCCTACAACGACAGCTATGGCCACCTCGGTGGCGATGCCGCCTTGGCCACCCTGGCCACCCACCTGGCCGACAGCCTGCGCAGCGGCGACGACCTGGCGGCGCGTTACGGCGGCGAAGAGTTCGCCATCCTGCTGCCGGACTGCGACGCCGACGCGGCGCTCGCGCTCGCCCGGCGGTTGGTGGCCGACGTGCAGCGCCTCGCCCTGCCGCATCGCGCATCGAGCGTGGCCGACATCGTCACCGTCAGCATCGGTGCCGCCAGCCTGCGACCGGCGCAGGGCGGCACGCCCGACGCGCTGCTGCACGCCGCCGACGCGGCGCTGTACCGGGCCAAGGGTGAAGGACGCAACCGGGCCTTGCCGGCGGCGTGACGCCGGCCCAGACACGCAACGCCCGGATGCGCAGAGGCGCGCCCGGGCGTCCGACATCAGCGGGCAAGGACGATCACGTCGTCCGGCAGCCCGCATCCAGTCGCGTCACCAGCTGCGTCATCGCATCGTCGAGCGCGCGCGCATAGCCTTCGTAGGCCTCGTCCTCGCTGCCGTTCCAGTTCATCGAGGCTTTCTGCGAGCGCAGGGTGAAGGCCGGCTGCGTCCCCACCGTGGCGCTCAACACCACCACCGGCACCTTGGTACCGAGGTTCTGCGCCATGTACATGTGCAGGATGCGCACATCGACCTCGTCGCCCTCGCCCTGCGGTGCGATGCCGAACGCCGTCATCCGTTCGCGGACGATGACGGACGCGTCGTCCACCAGGAACAGATGCTTGCCCAGGCCGCCTGCCCGCCCGGTCGACGGACGCGCATCCACCACCTCGCCCTGCCGGTAAGCGCAGGCCACCCTGCGGTCGACCTTGCCGGCCAGCCGCGAGGCGTCCATCTGCACGCGGTTGACCTTCATCGCGCAGCCGCCCAGCGACGTGGCCAGCAAACCGACGGCCAGCGCGCCCCATCCGGCACGCATCGCCTCAGCCCCCGACCGGCGCGGTCGCAGGCGCGACATCGGCCGGCGTGGTGGCCGGTGCCGCGTCCGGTGTCGCCGGTGCCTGCGGCGCGGCTTCGGTCGCCGGCATCGGGGCGGTGGCGTCGAGCGCGCCGGTGGCGATCGCCTCGGCCGGCGTGGACGCTGGGTCGCCCGCTGCGCCCTCGACCGCGGCCACCCTCGTCGGCGCAACCGCCGGCACAAAGGCCGCCGGCAGCGGCGCACCGGCCAGCAGGGGTTCGAGGCCCAACAGGGTCTGCATGTGGCCACGGCCCACGCGCAGCCACGACCACCCTTCGCCCTGGCGCACCGGCACGCCGGTGTAGCGCATGCCCGACAGGTTGACCGCTTCGCCCTTGACCTTGGCGTTCCAGGCCACGCGACTCTCGGCGGTGAAGTCGTTCACCAGCATGTCGGCTGCCTGTTGGATGCCGCGGTCCACCACCGCCGCCAGGCCGGGCGCGCCGAGCGCCAGCCAGTCCTGGATCGGCTCCGGGCTGCGCGCGCCGGACATCGGGAACTGGTAGCTGTAGTCTCGCGTCAGGCGCGGCACCACCTTGATCTTGCCGTTCGACTTGACGCTGCGCTCCACGAACTGCGCGTGCACCAGCACCGTCAACTGGGTGAACTGGTTGTCGACCGAATAGCTCGGCGTCAGGACCAGCGCCTGCGGCGGCAGCTGCGCCTTCTGCTGCGCGTCGTGGGCCTCCCATGCCGAAGGCATCACCGTCACCTGCGGGTTCGGCGAGATGCCATCGGACACCAGCTTGGCGCGCAACGCATCCTGCATCTTCTGGTTGAAGGGATAGCCCACCAGCAGGTCGCGCAGCGGCACCACCGCTTCCTCGGCCTTCTTCACCTGCGAGTTCTGCACCGCGCTGCCGATCAGCGCGCCGATCAGGCCGAACTGCATGCCCATGTTCTGGGCCGTCGCCGGCACCACCACCCCGATCTCCTGCTGCGCTTCGATGATCTCGACCGGCAACTGCTCGCCCAGCGGCATCGGCAATTCGATCGGTTTCGCCGCCAGGCACAGGCCCGGCAACGACAGCGCCCACAGCAGCACGCATACGCGCTTCCACATGATTCCCTTCCCCCGTGATGATGGAATGACAGGCGTGCAGCCGCGCGCGCACCGAGGCGCGCGCCCACAGCATCGTCCGTTCGTCGAAAACCCCCTGGTGCCGGCCACCGGACATCCGGTCCCCACCGGCACGACAGGCAGCGCCCCCGCGCTGCACGCGCACGATACGCGAACCGGCACCGGCTGCACCATGCGCTGCAGCAGATGCGGCGGTCAGAGCCCCAGGTGGCCGGCCAACGCGCCGCGCACGCGCTCGGCGTAGGCCTGCGAGCCGTAGCTGCCCGCATCGAACACGCCACCCGGGCCGGCCATGGCGGCCAGGCCGGAGAACGTGGGTCGCGGCACGATGACGACCTGCCACGGCGCGTCGTCGTGATCGCTGTCTTCGCTGCGGCGCACCTCGACGGCCGCCACGTTGGTCGCGCTGAGGCGGGTGCTCGTCGACCGCCCCCAGGCACGGCGCTGCACGACGATGGCGTGGGGCGCGTACGTCCAGGTGTCGCCCCAGCCGGACAACCCGGCGCGGATGAACTGCACGCCGACGTAGCACGCACCGCCCACGATGACCGCGAAGAACGGCGATGCGATGTTGAGCGGCCACAGGCCGCGACCGAGTTCCCACAGCGTCATGCCGATGGCGAACGCGCCCGCGAGCACGCAGCCCACCCGGATCGGCCACGGGAACTCGCGCCGGACCAGCGGCAGGTCGGATTCCAGGACGGTGGCGGTGTCATCCGTGGCCATGCGCCATGGTAGCCGGAGCCCGCGCCGCAGGCATGACCTCTGCGCCATGGACGCTGCGTATCGCTCTGTATACTCGGTCACGGTTGGCGGGTACCCCTTCCCGCCCCGAATCACGGAGCGATGTCATGGGTCTTGTGCAGGCGGTGGTGGGTGCGGTCGGCGGCGTGCTCGGCGACCAGTGGAAGGATTTCTACACCGTGCCGGACGGCCTGCCGGCGACGGCCGCGCTGTTCGCGGCGGTCCCCCGTGGCACCAATGCCGGTCGCGGCTCCAACACCAGCGGTTCGAGCAACATCATCACCAACGGCTCGAAGATCGTCGTGCCGGAAGGCTACGGCCTGCTGCTGATGCAGGACGGCGCGATCACCGCGTTCGTCGCCGAGCCGGGCGGCTACGAATGGCGTTCGGACGACATCAACTCCAAGTCGATCTTCGCCGGCGACGGCATCGTGTCGACGTTCATCACCCAGAGCTGGGAGCGCTTCAAGTTCGGCGGCCAGCCGGGCTCGCAGCAGGCGGCGTTCTTCGTCTCGCTGAAGGAACTGCCGGAGAACCGCTTCGGCACCCAGTCCGAGATCTACTGGGACGACGGCTTCCTCAACACCCAGGTCGGCGCGATCACGCGCGGCTCGTACACGCTGAAGATCGTCGACCCGATCCTGTTCGTGAAGAACTTCGTGCCGGCCGCGTACCTGCAGCCGGGCAAGGTGTTCGACTTCACCGACCTGGACAACGCGGCCGCCGGCCAGCTGTTCAACGAAGTGGTCGGCTCGCTGGCGCCGGCCTTCAGCCTGTATACGAACGATCCGTCCAAGGGCAACCGCATCACCAAGATCCAGCAGGATTCCCTGGGCTTCGCCCAGAGCCTGTCGGCGGCGGTGGAACAGGGTTACCAGTGGAAGTCCGACCGCGGCCTGGCCATCGTCAAGACCGCCATCGTCTCCATCGAGTACGACGCCACCACCCGTGAACTGCTGAAGACCGTGCAGCGCGCCGATGCGCTGGCCGGTTCGCGCGGCAATTCCAACCTGCAGGCCAGCGTCGCCCAGGGCATCCAGTCCGCCGGCGAGACCGGCGGCGCCGCCGGCCTGGTCGGCGTGGGCATGGCCTCGGGCATGGTGGGTGGCCTGGGCGCGCTGCAGCAGCCGGCCACGCCGGCCGCCCCGGCGGCGGAGGATCCGGTCGCGAAGCTGCAGAAAGCCAAGCAGATGCTCGACCTCGGCCTGATCACCCAGGCCGATTACGACGCGTTGAAGGCGAAGGCACTGGGCCTGTAATCCGCACACCGCCCATGTCCACCCCGAACCGTCCGGCGCCCCCGCCGTTGCCGCCGGCCCCACCCATGGGGCCCGGCTCGCCGCAGGACGTGCCGCCGCTGCCCGGCACGTTCCCGGTCGATCCCGCCACCCTGCCCGACGCCATCCGCGACGAGCTGCAGGCGCCCGATCCGGTCGCCATCGACACCGCCTCGGCCGAGCTGCGCGACGGGCAGAACCATTGCCCGAAGTGCGGCGCCACCGAGATCCGCCACAAGCCCGGCACCGACCTGCTGGTCTGCCTGTACTGCCGCAACGAATGGGACGGCGCGCGCGTCGAGGAAGCCTTCGGCTTCGGCACCGGGCACGCCGACCTGCGCGGCACCATCATGGCGTCCGGCGCGCGCAACATCGATGCCGATGCCGCGCTGCTGATGACCTTCAAGTGCACCGGTTGCGGCGCCGAGGTCACCGTCAACACCGAGAACGCGATGACGGCGCGCTGCCACTGGTGCCGGCACATGTTCGGCGTCAACGAGCAGATCGCCAACGGCGCGGTGCCGGACGCGGTGCTGCCGTTCCACATCAAGAAGGACGACGCGGTCGCCCGCATCCGCCAGTTCGTCGACAAGCGGCGGCTGTTCGCGCTGAAGGCGTTCAAGGAACAGTTCACGC
>Ga0247823_10002457_pt1 | contig 15287 bp, 12 predicted proteins | sample 13C_PalmiticAcid_2_FD_192426 | JGI IMG/M metagenome (GOLD analysis project Ga0247823, IMG submission 192426) | Soil microbial communities from agricultural site in Penn Yan, New York, United States - 13C_PalmiticAcid_Day30 | ecosystem: Environmental > Terrestrial > Soil > Agricultural land...
TGGCGGACGTAGACCGGCGGCGGAGTGTCCTTCGCCTCGATCGTCTCGGTCGAGTGGTCACCGTTGGTCCACGCCATCAGTTCGGGAGGCAAGGCGTCCACCCGGCCTGTCGGCGGCGAGAAGCACCCGGACGGCAAGCCAGTGCTCGCTCACGAGCGGTTTTTCAACAAGATGACCGAAATCTGGCTGGGGATGCTGCCGTTCCTCCGCGAAGGCCAGATCAAGGGCATCACGAACGAATTGGCCAAGGAAATCTGCTCCCGGCAATACGACAAGGGGACGACCGGGGACGCCCGTATCCTGCGGGTCGAGAGCAAGCGAATCTATTCCGCCCGCGAGAAGGGCAGCCCGGACTTGTCGGACGCCGCATTTCTCGTGGTGGAGCACGCGGTCACACGTCACAACTTCAAGTGCATCGAGACTGCTGGTGGAAAAGACCCCGAGCCGGAGGTCGACGGCGACCGGCCGACCGGGTCATGGGACGCTCTGAAAGCGAAGGCCCGTGGCATCAAAAGGTCCCAGACGCCACTTAAACGTTGACTTTCCTGACAATTTTACAACCCTGACCTCCAATAAACGGTGATCCTTATCTGCCCGATCCATTCCGCCGTCCCGAGAATCGAGACGTTCGCCGCCGACCTCCTGAAGAAAGGGAAGCAGGACAACCACATCCTCCACCTGATCACCCGGAAGTGCGACGAGGAGCTTTGCCAGCAGATCGGCGACCAGCTTTCCGAGAACTTCCGCAAGGTCACGTACACCGTGCTGCCGGAGAAAGCCCGCACGGCAGTCGGCCTCGGCAACGACATGTTCAAGGCGGCCTTCGAATACCGCTGGCGCTACGTCTCAGGTCCTGACGAGATCCAAGACCACCCTCTAATATTCTGCTCTCCGGACTACCGGCCGTCGTCCCACGACTGGCTCGATCGCCTGCAAGCCGAGTTCTTCCTGAAGCAGGCAGTGACCATGGGCCGCACTTTGCCGGGCAAAGCTCCCAAGTCCCGGGTCTACGAGGGACCGGTGCTTTTTGGCAGCGAGTTCGTGAAAAACGCGGAGCCGCTGGAGTTCCTCACCGACGAGGACCTCTGGCGTGAGCGGCTGTGCTGGCACCTCGCCAAGGGTTCAGTAGAGACAAAATTGATCGGACAAGGTAATAAATCGGTCGTCCGGAAGATCGCGGACCCCAAATAAGATGGAAAACCTTCTCGACGACATCCCGGTTCTCAACCTGAACAGTGACGGGTCCGCCCCGGAGGAGCGCCTCAAGCGGCCCAAGGACCTGCGGCAGATTCACGTCCGCTACCGGGACGACGATCAGACCAACGCCTACAACCGGCACCTCCAGCAGGACCTCCTCGACGGCGGGCTTCCCTACGACAGCCAGAACCTCGTGGAGAACGGGGTCGATGCGACCAACCTGAACTTCGGAGGTGCCGAGAAGAAACTCGAACGTGCCCGGCGTCCCTACTACAAGCTGATCCAGTCGCCCGAGACCCTCGTGGTCACCCCGACCCTGTTCGGGTCCGCCGACGAGCGCAACCAGTGGGAGGAAATCCTTGCCGAGGAGATCACCCGGACCATCCGCGGCACCGACGGTTTCGCCTTCCAGAACTCCAAGCTGTGTGACAAGTTCATCTGGGACGGCGTGGGCTTCGCCTACTGGACCGACTCGGTCGACTTCCGTTGGCGTGCCGGCGGCCTCGGCCAGTTCTTTTTCGAGCGCGGCTCCGCGCCGATCGAAACCGAGCACGAGGTCATCACGGTCTCCGAAGAGTTCCAGGTCACCCGGCTTTACGGCTACATCAAGGACAAGGAAGCCGCCGAACGGAACGGCTGGAACCCGGAAGCCGTTGCCCGGGCGATCCAGAAGGCCAATTCCGCGGACTCGAACTTCATGGACTGGGAACAATGGTCCCGGCAGGTCAAGAACAACGACCTCTCCATGGAGCGCGGCACCCGGGTCAAGGCGGTCCACGGGTTCGTCAAGGAGTTCGATGGCACCGTCAGCCACTACATCACCACCGAGGACGCCTGCGGCCCGGAAGACGAGGAGAAATGGCTGTATGTGAAGCGGGGCAACGTCAAGAAGGCCAAGACCCGGCCCTACCAGTCGATGTCCTCGGCCCTCGTGATGTTCCCCTACGGCCTTGGCACCAACTCGACCATCCACGGCATCCGGGGCCTCGGCTACAAGATTTACGAGTTCGAGCATCAGGCGAACCGGTCGACCTGTCGCATGATCGACCAGAGCATGCTTGCCAGTTCGATCCTGCTGAAGGCGAACACCGAGCAGGCATATGCTTCCGCCGGCTATCAGATGATCGGGAACGCGGCGATCCTCGCCCCGGACATCGACATCTCCAGTGTCGCGATGCCCGACCTCCAGAAGTCCGTGCTTCCGGCGCTGGACACCATGGAGCGGCTGGGGAACGAACGGATTTCCGGATACACGTCCGAAGGTGTCCTCGACGGCGACCAGCGCAAGACCAAGTACGAGATCCAGGCAGGCCTTGAGCAGAGCGCCGCCCTCTCGGACGTAGAGCAGGACTTCTTCTTCAACCCCTTGGAGCGGACCCTCCGGGAATCCATCCGCCGGTTGTCATGGGAGCACTACATGGAGTCCGACCCCGGAGGTCCGGAAGTCATGGCCCTGCGCCAGCGGCTTGAGGCCCGCGGCGTCCCGCTTGAGGCTCTCTACCAGCTCGACATCGGTGCGATCAAGGTGATCCGGCTGATCGGCGCGGGCTCCGCGGCGGCCAAGACCCTCTCCCTGCAACGGATGGCCGAGGTCTACCCGCGTCTCGACGACGTGGGCAAGGACAACTACGACCGCGACATCATCGTGGACGCCGTCGGCACCGCTAACGCCGACCGTTACAAGCCGATCAACCTGAAGCCCCGGACCACCGAGGACACCAAGATCGCCATTCTGGAGAACGAGGACCTGCTCGAAGGCAAGGAGATCCCGGTGCTCTCGTCCGAGCGTCATCTCGTCCACGCCCGCGAGCACGTCAAGCCGTTGCTTGAACTGCTGGAGGCCTACCAATCCCGCCAACTGGAGGAAGAGGGAGCACTGGCGCAGGCCGCCATGCAGAACCAGCTCCTCTTCATCCATACGCAGGAGCACGTCTCGGCGATCGACGGCGACCCGGCCACCCTACAGGAGGCCGCCGCCTTCCGGCAGTTGCTCCAGCAGGTCGGGGAGGTCATCAACAACGGCCTCAAGGAGGCAGAACGGCTGGCCGAACAGGCTGCCGCCGAAGGGAACGAGGAGGGTGCCGCCGGAGGCCCGACTGCCGAGGACTTCATGGCCGTCGAGGAGAGTCGTGAGAAGCTCCGCCAGAGTCAGGAGGCCCACGATCTCAAGATGCAGTTGGATCGTGAGACCGCAGAGCAGAAGATGGCGATCAATGACGCCCTCACGGCCAACAAGATTCAGAACAACCAGCGCCTGACAGCCTCCAAGGCGGTCACGAGTGCTGCCGCAGCCCGGAAGAAGCCGAAAGCCAGAAAATGAAGTCCCCCGCCGAAACCTTCTCTACCAACCCCGACAAGCGGGCTGCCCTTGTGGCGATCCTCCGGGAACCCGCATTCCGGGAAGCCATTGATATTCTCAAGGACGAACTGGAACCCGAGGCCTCGGACAAGGAGGCCATCGTCAATCCGCAGATCGCGGTGTCCCAGCGGCACCTCAATGCCGGAGTGAACCACATCATCAAGGGCCTCCGCAGGCTGGCCTCCGCGCCGCCAAAGGCACCGAAGCCGCTCGCCGGCCACAAGCCATTGGTCAACCCCGACCAGAAGCTGACCGAGGAGCAGCTCAAGGAACTCAAGCAACGCTAAACCATGGAAGTCGTAGAAACACCACACCCCGGGGCAGCCGGATTGGCAGATGCCATTCTGGGGGCCGACACCGCAGCCACCGAAACCATCAACCCGGATGGCGACTTTTTGTCGCGGTTCAGCGCGGTCCCCGAGATCAAGGACGACCCGGAGCCGGAAGTGAAGCCCGAGGATGCCTCGGAACCGGAGGTCAAGGACGATCCTGCGCCCGAGCCTGAGAAGAAGGAGGGCGAGGAAGAAGACCCCCATGGCGATCAGGCCCCGGATCCCAAGGACGCGAACGCCAACAAGAAGTGGGTCGAGCTGAAGGGGGAGAACAAGAAGCTGAAGGCCGAGATCCGCGCCGAACGGGACACCCTCGCCTCCAAGCTCACCGAGAAGGACAAGGAGATCGAGGAACTCCGCAGCAAGGCCACGGACTACGAGAGCAAGGTTCCCGAGATCGAGGAACTCCGGCAGAAGGCCGCCCGGGTCGACGAGATCGAGAAGGAGCTTTCCATCCACCGGGTGGAGTCCTCGCAGGAATACAAGCGGACGATCACCGACCCCCTCAACGCCATCTCAAGCCGGCTGGAGACGATCGCCAAGGAGAACGACGTCGACGTGAACGCCCTGTTCGACGCGGTCGCCGAGACTGACCCGGCCAAGCAACGGGCCTTACTCAAGGAGGTCCTTCCGACACTGGATGAGGTCGACAAGCCGATGGTCGTCCGGGCCGCCGAGGATACCCGCGGCATCCTGTCCAAGCGCGACCAGATGCGCGAGGACGCCGCCAACGCCCGCAAGGAGCTGGAGGAGCGTCAGACCGCCGAGTCCACCAAGGCCAAGGAAGCAGGCCGCAAGGAGTTCAAGTCCGCGGTCGAGAAGACCATGGAGGGCATCAAGGCCCGCATCCCGCACGTCGAACTGGTGAAGGGGGAGACCCCGGAAGGCGTGTTCGCCGCGATGACCAAGGAAGCCGCCGAGATTGACTTCGACTCGATGACCGTGGAAGGCAAGGCCCTCGCCGCAGGGTCCGGGCTGGCACTGGTCCGCGCCCTCAAGGTGATCGGCCACCTCCAGACGGAGAACAAGACCCTCCGCGCCCGTACGGCCAGCGACAAGGACACCACTCCCGCCATCAAGGACGCCCCGGCGAAGACCCCCGAGAAGCAGTCATCCTTCCGTCCGGTTCCGGCATCGGTCAGCTTCCTCGATAATCTCTGATCTTCCTGGGTAGGTTGTTTTGGGACCATAGCACGGGTCACCAGGAAACCGGTGGCCCTTGTTAGTTTCCGATTGACGTAATTTCAGGAAACCTTCACTCTGCACCCGCAGCACCGGAACTGATCTTTCCGGACCCCATACCACCTTTGAGTATAAACCCGGCCGTTTCGGTCGGCCCTGCCCGGCTCAGGAGGGAATTGAAGCGCCGCAGCGACAGGATGTCGTCTCGCGGGAACCGATTCTCACCAACTCCTGAATTTCACACCGGACCATAGGTCCACCCATTTTTATGCCGGAAACTCATAATGACCGTCTCGCCCGCAACGAGAACCTGATCACCGGGGAGATTTACCGTACCTCCCTGAACAAGTCCGTCTGGAACAAACTCATCCCCAAGGTGCCTTGGATCAAGGGCATGTCCAGCGTCCAGCAAGTGCTGACCATGGAGCGCAACCTCCCGGCCAACGTTGACACGTGGCAGGACCTCGCTCCGAACGAGAACTCCAATACCTGCGTCCCGAACGTCGACGAGGTGCCCCGCGGCTACACGACCCGCTCGTTCAACCTCGTCAAGAAGGCGATCGAGTCCGAGGAGATCTGCGTCGAGGACACCCGTGACGCTTACGAGGTCGACGAACAGGTCGCCTCGATGTTCAAGAACATGCGTGACTCGGTGGCCTACATCTGGAAGCGCCGCGCCCAGCTTGAATACACCCGCATCTCGCAGCACAAGATCATCGCGACCCACGGTCTCCCGGAAGCCGCAGGCGAATTCCCGCCGATCCCACCGACCTCGGTGCTGACCCAGAAGCTCCTCGACCAGCTCTACGTGGACCTCGTGTCCAACAGCGCCCAGGAAGACGGCGGCTCACTGAACATGGTCGGCGGTGCCCCGCAGTTCATCCTGGTCACCGACATGATGACCTCGAACGCGATCCTCCGCGAGGACCAGACGCAGAACGCCTTCCTCTGGAACAGCGACCGCGTCAAGGAGCTGCTTGCCCCGCTGGGCATCAACCGCTCCTACCTCGGGTTCATGCACACCATCGACCTGCTCCCACGCCGGTTCAACTTCACGGGTGGTGCATGGGTCGAAGTCCAGCCGTATGTCACGGGTGCCGCGACCAACGGCTACAAGTCGGTCCTCAACCCGGCATGGAAGGCTGCCCCTTACACGGACAGCTACATCTTCCTGCCGTCGGTGATGAGCTTCGCGGTTCCGGATTCGATCAACTCGGTCGGCTCGGGCACCTCGTTCAACCCGCAGTCCTACATCGGCTCGGTCAAGTGGCTGAACATCCTCCACAAGACCGACAACCCGGACGGCAACCAGGGCTTCTACCGTGCGGTCATCGCGACCGGCACCAAGCCCGTCCATCCGGAGTTCGGCTACGTCGTCCGCCACCTCCGTTGCGTGGGTGACATCGGCCACCAGGAGTGCCCTGACGTGACTCCGGTCAGCGACACCGACCTGAGCGACTCCGACAGCTACTTGCTCGGATAAATCTTCCGCCGGGCGGCCTCAGAAGGGGCCGCCCGGTTTCACTTCAACCCCTAACACGGAAGAATTACGTCCATGAGCCGCTTTCCACAGGTCGTCCTCGACGCGACACCGCCCGCTTTCGGCCCGGCCCCGGATGGCTTCACCCTCGGCGTCCGCGACGGCGTCTTCGTGATCGTTAATCCCGACGGTGACATCGTCGGCGGCGACCCGCGTCCCGGCACCCCGGTCAACGGCGTCAAGGCCGTCCAGACTCTTACCTCGACCGGCGTGGCCCCGTCCAACGGACAGACGGTCACCATCGGCAGCGTGGTCTACACGTTCCAGACCACCCTCACCAATGTCGCGAACAACGTGCTGATCGGTGTCAGTGCTGCCGTGGCCCTCGACAACCTCAAGTCCGCGATCAACCGGACGGCGGGAGCCGGGACCACCTATGCCGCGGCCACGGTCGCCCACCCGCAGGTCTCCGCGACCACCAACACCGACACGACCCAGGTCATCGAGGCCCTCAACCCCGGCCCGTGGTCGCACAACATCCCGCTCGCCGAGAACTCGGCCACCCTGAGCTGGGGCGGCGGTGGTCTCCTTGCCGGCGGGGTCAACCCGACGCAGGCCAAGGCAGGCACCCGGATGTACGACTCCAGCTACAACTACATCGCGGTTGCCGACGTCACGGCTACCTCGACCTCCGGCTGGCGTCGTTCGGCCACCTCGTCCTACTAATCCCGATGCCCCTGATCTTCTCATTCCTCCGCTTCAAGGGGAAGCCGGCTTTCCCAAAGTCGCCTCCTCCGAAAGGCAAGATCACCGCCCGGAAGATTCCCTGAAACCTCCTTCCAAGCATGAAACCTCAAGAACGCATCCGCCTCACCAACAAACCCCGTTCGGACAATCCGCCGACCGGTTTCACGGACATCGTTATCGACAGCGGCGTCCCGAAGTACCGGACCCCCGAAGGCACGGAGCACCCGATGGGAGGCGTTTCGGAAGACGATCTAAATGGCAAACTCAGCAAGAGTGACGCTCTATGGGTCGATGTCGTCGGTTACGGGGCAGCAGGTGATGCGAAGATGCGGGTGGATGGTGCAATTTCTTCAGGCACAGCCATACTCACCAGTGCCACCGCGACCTTCGCTGCCTCCGATGTCGGTAAGTATATCCGGGTGGAGGGAGCCGGTGTCGCCTCGGCAGACCTGATCACCACCATCCAGTCGCGGACTAACGCTACGACAGTGGTCCTTGCCAACAATGCGGGCACCACGGTCTCGGGAAAATCATTCTGGTGGGGAACTGATGATACGGACGCCGTTCAGGCCGCGATTGATGAGGCTGCCGCATCGACTCCGCGCAAGAGCGTATACTTCTCAAGGCCCGCTTTCCTCGTGAACCTTACGCTGCCACGCGAAATGCACCTGTTCGGGTTCAATTCCGGGTCGGCCCTTTCCGATTTAACCACGGAGTATCATCGCCTCAATGACCCGGATTGGGCCTGTACGTTGTTCCCTGCGAACACAGCAACTCCGATTATCTACATCCCTGATGCATTTGGCACCCGGATCGAGCGTCTCGTCTTTGCCAACAGCAACGCCAAATTAGGGGAAGGAATCCAACTGGGACCGCAGTCAGCCAGTACGTTCGGAGGAACCTCGATCATCCTTAGCCAGTTGACGTTCCTCGGGTTCAACAAGGCCATCCGGGACCGGCATTGCAATGAGGTGATTGCCACTGGGATCAATATGATCGATTGCACAAGCGGCTTCTGGTTCGGGGCCGACACTTCTGCAGGCGGCACTGGCCATGGCGGCGTAAATGTCCGTGGCATACAAACGATAGGGGTAGACTACCCGTTCAATACGGCAAGCGGCATTGGCATGCGCGTGACGGTGAGCGAGGGAGACTTCAACTATGGTATTCGTTTGGCCCGTTTGGAGATCTTGAGCTTCTTCAACGCCACTACCATCAATGTTGAGGACTTCACTGGAGAGATTGTGGCAGTGTATGATGCATCGGCAACGGTGGACATCCGAGGCATCACCTTCTTGCGTTCCGACATCCCCACGGTCTCCAATTATTCGGCCTGCACCAGCATCAGCATATCGGGAGACCCGAACTCGAAGGTGATCTACCGGACTGCTGGCAGCGAATACCCCGTCGTCATGCCTCCATCAGGCACTATCCTTCGTTATACAGCCACTAACTGGACGACATTGGGTGAGACAGAGCAAGCAGGGCTGGCATACCGACTCCCTTACCAGCAGTTCCGGGACCGTGAATTTCGTGAGACATGGGCAACCGTTCTCGACAGCGGAACTCATCCAACAAACAACGCGATCGGCGTTCTCCGTTGGACTCGTGCAAATATCACGGGAACAACCTACGTGTCGTTCTCGGGAGATGGGGCAGGGCATCCGGGAACCGTGGAACTTGCATCGGGAAGCAACACCACGAGTGCCGCCCGATGGGCGGTTGAGAACCCCATCGGTTTGATCAACGGGAACAATTATTTTGAGTGGGATTTTGGCTTTCTGAACGTCCAGCCAACCGCGATGAAGACCCGCTACGGGCTTTACGAGAAAGAAGGCACTGCGGACATGGATCCTAGTTATGGAATAGGCGTGTTGATGGACCCGGCATCCAGTACGTTTGTGCAGTTGGAGGTTCGGGTGTCCAATACCTCCACCTTAGTCGCTACGACCGTACTTTGCAGCAGTCTATCCGCGACGGCGGTCAGGGCCAAGATCGTGAGAAACTCGCTGGGTGTGTATCTCTCACTTCGAAACTACTTAACCGGAGACCTGCTAGGCGGTCAGGCTTTTATTGCAGCCGCGGTGACCCCGCCTTCCGGCAAGGTGTTCCCTTCCATCTTTACCGAAATGGCTTCGCCCACGAGTTTTCCTAGCATCCGGTTTTACGGAATGACTCTTCGTCTAACCGGACCAAAATAAAATCGAGATAAGCCATGAACGAATTCAAGACAGCCATTCTCAAGCGTCTGAACGACGCCCGCGGGCGACTGGTCTCCCTTGCACAGGGAGCCGTGGTTGCCGCGATCACGAACTACCTGCTGAAGAAGAACATCACTCTGGATCCAACGGTCCTCGACCTGGTGTCCCTGCTCGTCGGTGGCGCGGTGATGTGGCTCGTCGACTCCGCCGTGATCCTGATCCAGACCGCAGGGGTCAAGAAGATCCAAGATGCCCTCCCTTCGAATGTCGTCAGCGACGGTGTCCCCGGGGACGTCACCGTGTCGGCTGTGAAACGTGCCGTCTCCGACCAAACATCATGAAATCATTGTTCCGAATCACGGCCTCGGCCGTCTGCTTTTACCTCGCCGCTTGCAACACCATCGTCACCGAAACCATTGATCCCGCCACCGGCAAAGTCATCGGACGCACCACGACCACCACGGTCGACTCCGGTGCCGTTACCGCTGGAGCCAGTACCGTCGCCATCATCGCGGCCCCGCGCGTCCGTGCTGAAAAGTGACCCGATCACCCCGGAGGAAATCCGGAACCGACGCCGATAAACACTATGATCATCATCCTCGATCCCGGCCATGGCATGTCCAACCGACGCAGTGGCGTCTATGACCCCGGTGCGGTGTCGGAGGGCGTCGCCGAGGCCGATATTGCGTTGGCGTGGGCGAACGAACTCCGCGGCATCCTCCAAGGGATGAAGCACAAGGTCGTTCGGACCCGGGTTGACAAAAATGATCCGGCACCGGTGTCCCGGCGCGATGACATCGCACGTAGCTATAAAGGAGACCGGATGTTGAGTCTCCACTGCAATGCTGCCAACGGGAGAGCCACGGGCTCGGAAGTCTACTTTCGAGGAGATGATGACCGCCCCATGGCCAAGGCACTTTCGGCGGTGGTTGCTTCAGTCCTCGGGATCAAGGATCGTGGGGCCAAGACGGAAGCTGACTCCCAGCATGCGTCACTGGCAGTCATGGAATTCGACAAATGCTGGCTGTTGGAGATAGGATTCATCGACAACCCTGCCGATCGGATGAAGATGCTCGACCCCGCTCTTCGAAAGAAAACATGTGAGGCCATTGCCAAGATCCTGACTTCGTAAACCCAACTCCCGCACAAGCTCCCCCTGTGCCCATTGAACCCATCCTTGCCGCCTCATTCCTCCCGGAATGGGGACAATTCCTTTCTGGTGCCGCTGCCGCCACCCTCGCGTTCATTGCAACGGCGAAATGGGTGGTGAGCATCCTTGAGCGCCGGAACAAGGCCGCTATCCAGGAGGCCATGAGCGAGGTCTTCATGGCCAAGATCAAGAACTACCTGACGCATGCCGCCGAGGTGGCCGGGCCTCACAAGACCCGGGTGATCGACATCAAGTTCCTCACCCCGGAAGCCCTGATCCGGCTGCCCGTGATCGTTGACAAATGGCTGACGGTCCTCCCCGGCTGCGAGATCATGGGGGACGAGTATGCCAGCGACTATACCACCTACTTCGTACGCGTGGACAACGCGGCCCGGCTCCGCCGGCACACGCATGAAGGGGAAGAGTCGGTGCTGGTGATCAAGGGCAGCATGAAGGACATGTCGTCCGGGAAGGTCTATCTGCCAGGGGAGACGTGGGACATCCCTCCGGGAACCGTTCACTCCGTGCTGTTCGAGGCTCCCGAGGACAGTGCCAGCCACGGGTTGTATCTGGTCACCGTGCGCCCACCGCTGCCGACGTCCGCGCAGGTCTTGCTCCAGCTCGACGGGCTGGCCACACTGGCGGGGACGTTGTGAAGAAGCGGAAGGTGGAGGAATCGAACCCCGAGCCTTTGCAGGTCACCCATAGTTTTCGAGACTACTTGCCGGCCATTCGGCGGCACCTTCCAAAAGAGCGGAAAGCGGAGGACGCGAGCCCCATACCCCTTCTCGGAATACAATCCGTTTAGCAAACGGTTGCCGCTCCTCGCGGCTTCACTTTCCAAAGAACCCACGCGCCTCAACTGAGGCGGGATCGCGATCGGGAAAGTGATGATCGGAAAAACATCTGAAGGAAAGTGGTGGAGAAACAGGGAGTCGAACCCTGATGTCCTGCTTGCAAGGCAGGCGTTCTACCGTTGAACTATGACCCCAAGTAACCCGCCGGGAGGTGCATCGTTGAGAGGCATGGCAGGTGTTGTTGCGGGGACGCTGCCTCACACCATGTGGTGTGTCAAATATGAAAGTCTGGACGGCGGGATTCGAACCCGCGGCCTCCTGCTCCCAAGGCAGGCGCTCTGCGCAAACTGAGCTACGTCCAGATGAAATGCTCCGAGAGGGACTCGAACCCTCGTGACCTGCTTGGAAGACAGGCGTCCTGCCACTGAACGACCGGAGCTGGAAATTGGTGATGTCGGCGGGACTTGAACCCTGCATTGCCCCGTCGAAAGCGGGGAGTGCTAACCTTTGCACCACGACATCAGCGGAGAAAGGGAGATGGCAGTCTCGTCCAGACTTGAACTGGATCTGAGTGATTCAAAATCACCAGTGCTACCATTACACTACGAGACCACGGGGGATCTCACCGCTGTTGTCGCGGTCGCTCTCGAAACTGGAGCAGTAGGGCAGGGATCATTGAAAAGATTGTTCCGACAAGAAGTGAATGAGACGCTGGTTCGCCAAATGAATGTAGTCCCACTCGGGCATTCGGAACGCCGGACGAATGGCAGACCGGACATCCGTCTGCAAGGGGAAAGTTCTCCGGGCGGGATTCGAACCCACAACTCGCGGCTTAAAAGACCGCTACTCTACGCGATTGAGTTACCGGAGAATTGGCTGACCAGGTAGGGATTGAACCTACTTCAACGGGGTAACAACCCGCCCGCTCAACCGTGTGCGTTCTGGCCAATGAAACTGGAGCTTCGACTCGGACTCGAACCGAGGTAACCTGCTTACAAGGCAGACGTTCTTGCCGCTGAACTACCGAAGCGTGGAAAACGTCCGTGGGGCGGGATTTGAACCAGCGACTTCTCGGTTATCGGCCGAGTGCTCTTACCAGACTGAGCTACCCACGGAAGAAATGATGGCGGCCTCGACGGGAATCGAACCCGTGAATCCTCCTCGACAGGGAGGCGTGATAACCGTTTCACCACGAAGCCAAGAATGGCTTCAATCCGAAATGCGCGTTCGACCAGCCGGTTTTCGGCAGGAACGCGCAATGGTATTTCGGAAGACGGACATCTGAAGAAAGAGAGGTTGCGGGAGAGGGATTTGAACCCTCGGCCTCCGGGTTATGAGCCCAGCGTTTTACCGCTCAACTATCCCGCTTTTGCGCCCTGGAGGTGGAACCACACGCGGCCGACTTGGAATTATCCGGAGACGGTCGCTCGGCATCCGCTTTCGCAGACCCGGCAGAGCGAACGACCCATCTCACCCCCGCCGCCCTAACACAAGCACTTTCTTCCTACCGGCTTGCCGAACGTCAGGAAACCTGACAGTTTCCCGACCGTGACTCCAGCCGACGACTCCCCGCAGCCGACGCCCAGCTCCCCCGGCATGAACTTCGTGCCGGTCCTGACGTGGGCAACGCCGCTAGGACGGCAGGACGTGATCTTCTACGTCCTCAAGGACAGTAACCTCCCGGCGGAGAACCAGTGGGAATACGGACAGGCGATCGACGGTCCCCTGAAGACCAAGTATCCGAACCACCGGTTGAGCTACGTGATGCCGGAGGCCACGGACGGCTCGGCCAAGAAGACCCGGTGGTATTACGTCGCGGATCGCGCCAATCAGGACTCCTACAACTGGGAGGTCCGTGCCGGTGACGAACTGGTGAGGACCTACGTGGTCGAGCGGGCGAAATACAAGCAGCGCCCGGACACCACGCCCTCCCCGGATGATGGCGAATTCCTCTGGCCGCCGGTCGCCACCGCCGACTCCCGGTTCGCCCAGTATGGCTTCGCCGATGACACGGTGATCCGCACCGAGATCGAGCTGGACTCGCTCTACGTGGTTGTCCAACGCCGTTACATCCGGCCGGTCACCATCGACGAACGCTACGACGACAGCCTCGAACGCAACGTCCGGATCACCCGGGAGATGATCGGCAAGGACACGGCGACCGGGACGTCGGTCGCGGGCACCACGGTCGAGCGGGAGGACGGTAATTATTTCCACGACTTCCGGACGACCTCGGAGGTGCTGCTCGACGATGACGAGAGCTACCCGCTGCAACTGACCTCCTACATCGTTGACATTCCCTATCGGTTCCCTCCGCTGATCAAGTCGGCCCGTTTCGTGGCCGCCTGGGCGGTGGCAACCTCTGCCGAGGCTGCCCGGTCCTATGACGAAGCGTGGTACCTGAAATACAAGACCATCGACCCGATCACCGGGCCTTACGAGGCGATGGTCCTCCGGTTCGTCACCACGAACCCGAACTCCCTCCGTTCGAGCTATCCGATCCAGAAGTTCATCACCCTGCGGGAAGACATCTCCATCTGCCGGTCGTGGGCCTACGCGAGTGACAAGGGCAATTCGACCTACGCGGAAGCCCGGCCGCTGGAAATCCCCCCGGCGATCCACGGCGACATTACGATCGAAAATGGTGAGACGCTTTCCGCCGGCCAGAGCACCAACTTCCTCCCGGCGACCCCGAACTTCGCGACCGTCACCGGACTCCCGTCGATCGTCGTCGGCTACGAGTCGAAGCAAGCCCAGTATGGCCTCTACATCGTGGAGGTCACGGTCCTCAACTGCACCGGGGTCTACAGCGGGACCACGGTCCCGTTCGGCACCCAGACCGCTCCGGGAGCTACCCCGCCGGACATGGGGGCCAACGACCCGACGGATGACGACGAACGCCCGGACCCGCCGTCGGCCAGTTTCTCGGACGACAATACCCTGATCTCTGGCTTCACATCCCCGCAGGCGGAAATCCGGGCCATGGTGGGCAACGAGTCGATCGGCCGCGGGGTCTCCAGCAGCGACGGGTCCTTCTCCTTCCCGGTGGATGTGATCTATACCGATGCGCAGTCGGTCAGCCTGACGTCCTATCTCGATGGACTCTCTTCGGTCACGGTCACCATCTCTTCCAATGACCTGAGCCCGCTGCGTCCCACCGGGTCTATCAATGCTGCGATGACCACGGTCTCCGGCACCACGGAAGCCGGGGCGACCATCAACATCCTCCGGGGAGCCGTGCTTCAGGTCGAGACAGTCACGATCCCCACCACCCGCAGGCAGGTCGAGATACTCACCGTCGCCGTCACCACGGTGACCGCGGGCGATGCACAGCTTGAGATCACATGGTCGGGATTCAACGGCGGCCTGCCCTACCAGGTCGCGGTGCCGGTTGTCGGCGGGGAGACCGCGGAAGAAGTGGCCGAACTGGCCGAGACCGCCCTGCTGGCTGATGCCACGGTGACCGCGTTCTTCACGGTGACCCGGGATGCCGAGGACCTGATTCTCACCGCCATCACGGGCGCGGCGGATGACGCTGGTGCCCAGATGACGATCAACAACGACACCAGTGGCGGGGTCACCTTCGGCACCTCGGTCGACACGGTCGCCGGGGCAAATCCACTCACGATCACCTCCGATGGAACGGTCATCGTGACGGTCACTTCCGGCATCGCCAGTTGGTCGCCTGCCAACATCCCGGTGTTCGTGGCCACGGGTGACGAGGCCGACGACATCGCGACGAAGATCCAGGCGGCCGTCGCGGCGTCCGTGGTCAACAACGACTACACCCCGGGCAACTCGACCAACACCTTCTTCCTGACCGCCCGCGAGGTCGCCGCGAA
>Ga0247823_10002459_pt1 | contig 15283 bp, 10 predicted proteins | sample 13C_PalmiticAcid_2_FD_192426 | JGI IMG/M metagenome (GOLD analysis project Ga0247823, IMG submission 192426) | Soil microbial communities from agricultural site in Penn Yan, New York, United States - 13C_PalmiticAcid_Day30 | ecosystem: Environmental > Terrestrial > Soil > Agricultural land...
GGATCGGGCGCATGGCCGGGCATCAGCACACGCTCCTCAAGCCCCGCGCGTTCGACCAGCCGCTCAAGCGTGGCGCGCTCCTCGCCCTCGCCCAGAATCACCAGCTTGACCTCGGGATCGTGAAGGCGGGGGATCGCCGCGATCAGCCGCTCCCAGCGTTTCTGCGGTGCGAGCCGCCCGACGCCGAGCAGGAACCGGCCCTCGGGCAGCACCGGTGGCGGGGCGCCGGGAATCGGTCGCGTCGGCGGATTGGGGATGACATGGACGTGCGCCGGGGACAGCCCCATCGCGCCCACCGCTTCCCCCGCCATCGCCGGGGTCATCGCCACCACCGCGTCGAGGAAGCGCGGGTGCATCCGCAGCCAGCTGCGATAGCCGACCCCCGCGCCGCGCGGCAGATCCGGGCGCACCAGCGCATTGGAAACCTTGCCCACGATCGGCGGGCACGCCTTGCCCAGCCGCGCATGCAGCCAGAAAGCGGCGCCGGTATAATGGTTGCCGGGGCAGAAGACGACGTCCGGCGCCAGCTCGCGCACGATGGCGTGCAGGCCGAACAGCGCGCGGTAGCTGCTGCTGCCCAGCACACGCACCTCCACACCCGGCGGAATTTCATGCGCCAGCGCGCCGCCGGTATCGCCGATCACCAGCGTCACCCGTCGCCCTGCGCGCGCCCAGCCATCGGCCATCCGCAGCAGCGCGCGCTCGACTCCGCCGCCCTTCAGCGTCTGCGCGAAGCTCAATATATGCGCTGCGGCGGGGGTCTGATCGGGCACGGCGATCCGGGCTGGGGTTGAAGGCTGCCCAGCTAAAGCCCAAATCGCTCCCGGAAGAAACCGCATTCTGACGCCATGAGAGGCGCGTGCGAGCGCGTTCATGTCATCCGGCGTTCAGATTCGATGCGGCTAAAGGCGCGGCAAAAACGTTACGCTTCCGGAGAAGGGCACCAGTTTGGCCTATGTTGAACCACCGGGAGCGGAAGCTTCGATGAATACGACTGTCGCAAATCCCGTCCCGATCGCAGCTGCGCCCGATCTTGCCGGGCTGGAGCCGATCGAGAAGATCAGGCGCCGCTGGCCCGCATTGCTGGGCGCGGCGCTGTCGCTGCTGATGATCGCGGGCCTTGCGAACGAGCTGTTCGATAAGGGGCTGACCGGTCTGTCGCAGATGGCGCCGAGCAGCTGGGTCTTCTACCTGTTCTTCGCGCTCTTCTATCTCGGCCCGCCGACCTTCGACTATGTCATCTTCCGCCGGCTGTGGCAGATTCCGCCCTCGGGCATGGTCGCGCTGCACCGCAAGCGCATCGCGAACGAGGTGGTGCTCGGTTATTCGGGCGAGGCCTATTTCTACGCCTGGGCACGTCAGCGCACGCAAATGGTCGCCGCCCCGTTCGGCGCGGTGAAGGACGTGTCGATCCTCTCGGCGATCGCGGGCAACGCGATCACGCTGGCGATGCTCGTGCTGGCGCTGCCGCTGGCCACCGAGTTGCTGACCCCGGCGCAATTCAACACCGCGCTCGTCTCGATCGGGATCATGGTGGCGATGTCGCTGCCCTTCCTGATCTTCTCCAAGCGCGTCTTCTCGCTTCGGCGCGGGACGCTGTGGTGGATTTTCGGCATTCATTCGCTGCGCCTGGTGCTGGGATCGATCCTGATCGCCTGCGCATGGCATTTCGCGATGCCCGACGTGTCGATCGGCATGTGGCTGATCCTCGCCGCGGCGCGCATGCTGGTGTCGCGTTTGCCGTTCGTGCCCAACAAGGATCTTCTTTTCGCCAATTTCGCGATCATACTGATCGGGCAGGGACAAGCCCTGTCGGAGCTGCTCGCCTTCACCGCGGCGCTCACCCTGCTTGTCCATGTCGTGCTGTTCGCCGGCTTCGGACTGCTGGGGCTGATCAGGAAGGATATATGACCGTTCGTTTTCTTACCGTTCCGCTTCTCGCCACTCTTGCCCTCTCCGCCGCCCCCGCCCGGGCGCAACCTGTGCTGGGCGAGGATGCCGCCGCGTGCAACGGCGGCGCCGGTTCGGCGATCCGCGTGCAGGTGACGGGACTCAAGGACCGGATCGGGCGGCTCAAGCTCGAGCTTTATCCGGCGAACGAGGACGATTTCCTCAAGGACGACCGCGATCTCAAGCGCGAGGGCAAGTTCTTCCACCGCATCTGGGCGCAGACCCCGGCGAACGGCAGCGTGGTGCTGTGCATCAAGGCACCGCGCGCGGGCCGCTACGCGCTGCTCTTCACCCATGACCGCGACGGCAAGAACAAATTCAACTTCTGGAAGGACGGCGCCGGCTTCCCGAGCAACCGCAAGCTCGGCCGAAGCCGCCCCAAGCTGGAGGAAGCGGCGATCAATGTCGGCGGCGGCGTCACCCGCGTGACGATCCGCGCGCAATATCTGCGCGGCCTGTCGGGCTTCGCGCCCTATGATCCGAACGACTGAGGCCGCCATGCGGATCGTCGACGTCAACGAATATTACTCCCCGACCGGCGGGGGCGTGCGCACCTATCTCGACCGCAAGATGCGCATCATGGCCGAGCTTGGTCATGAGCTGATCGTCATCGCCCCCTTTGACGAGGACCGGATCGAGGACCGTCCCGATGGCGGACGCATCTATTGGGTCAAGGCGCCGCCGCTGATCGTCGACCGCAACTACTGGCTGTTCAAGGACATGGCGCCCGTCATCCGCCTGCTCGACGAGCTCAAGCCCGATGTGGTGGAGAACAGCTCGCCGTGGCGCCCCGCCTGGGCGCTCAGCCGCTGGCAGGGCGACGCGCTGAAGGTGTTCTTCGCGCACAACGACAATATCGGCGCCTATCCGCAGCGCTGGCTGGCGCCCTTCGCCGGTCCGGACCGGATCGAACAGATGTTCGGCTGGTACACGCGCTACATGAACAAGTTCCTCGAGGGCTACGACGCCTTCGTGACCAATGGCCCGGCGCTGGCGAAGCGCTATCGCCGCCGCGGCATCCATGTCGACGCGGCGATGCCGCTGGGGATCGACCGCAACCATTTCTCGCCCAATCTGCGCGACGAAGCGCTGCGCGCGTCGATGCTGGCGCAACTCGACCTGCCACCCGAGGGGCATTTGCTGATCGGGCTCGGGCGCCACCACCGCGAAAAGCGCTGGCCGGTGGTGATTGACGCGGTCGAGCGCGCCGGCGCCAAGATGCCGGTCGGCCTGATGCTGCTGGGCGACGGGATGCAGCGCGCTCAGCTTGAGCGCCAGATCGCGGGCAACACGCATATCCGCCTGTTCCGCCCGGTCTATGACCGCGAGCGCTTCAGCCGCATCCTCGCCAGCGCCGACGCGCTGATCCACGGATCGGATCAGGAGCCGTTCGGGCTGGTGGCGTCGGAGGCGCTCGCATCGGGCCTGCCCCTGATCGTGCCCAATGACGGCGGCTGCGCGGAGGTCGCCGATCCGCTGTTCGCCGAAACCTATCAGGGCGGAGATTCCAAATCGGCGGCCGCCGCGATCCGGCGCCTGTTCGCGCGCGATCAGCCGATCCTGCGCGCCGCCGCCCGGCACGCGGCGGGGCAGGTGCTGTCCGACCGCGACCATGTGATCGCGCTGATCGACCTCTATTCCGAGCTGATCGCCGAACGCGCCGGCGGGATCGCGCGCCGCCAGAGAGTGTAACGGTCATTGCCGAGCGGCATCACCGCGACCTCCCGATAGCCGCCGTTCCTTACACCTGACAGCATCTGCTCGCGGATGTCGGCGCGCTCGCCGCGATAGGGTTTGCGCATCACCACCCATTCCGGGCGCTGGTGCAGGATGCGGCCGATCTCCGCTGACTGGTCGACGCCGATCGCGCCGCGCTCGCGGGTGCGGCTCAAATGACTGGGGAATATCCAGCGCGTGACGGCGCACCGCCGCGTCATCGGGTAGAGCATGGTCGACCCCGAATAGACATGCAGGCACCCCGATCCGCTACCGATCGTCCGCGCGATCGCGGCGATCTCGCCCGGGTTGCCGCGCGTCGAGCGCTTGGCGAGCAGCAATATCTGCCCGCCCGCAAACGCGGCCACCAGCATCCACAAGGCAAAGCGGCGATGCGCGCCGAGGAAGCCTGCAGCGCAGATGGCGAGCGGCGGGATCAACGGCAGCGCATAATGTTCGAAGTACGAACCGAAGACGAGCAGGCCTCCGATTGCCGCCAGCGCCCATGCGAAGAGGAACCGCGCCGCGTCCGAATCACGCCGTTGCCGCCAGCCGAGCGCCGCAGCGGCGAGCAGTAGCGAGAGGATCAGCACGATCGCGGCGAGATTGGCGATCTGCGCCAGCGCCGGATCGGGGTTGCGGTCGAGGATCGACAGGAAGTTGGCATAGAGCCACGCCTCCCCCTCCCCCTGCGCCGCATAGGCCGCCCAGGCGCCCAGCGTCGGCACCAGCGCCACGCCCGCCAGCGGTACTGCCACCAGCGCGACCCGCAATACGCCGCGCCCCGCCCGCCATTCGCGCCAGAGCAGCCACAGACCGAAGAACAGCCCCTCGAATACCGCCGCATATTTGATCTGCAGCGCGATCCCGACCAGCGCCATCGCCGCGAACCCGCCCGCAAGGCGGCGGCCGGCGGATGCCTCGCGCTCGCCGCGCATGATCAGCGACACCGCGGCGATCATCAACAGATTGTAGAAGATGGGTGCCTGCCCACCCTGCCCGTCGATCAGATTGGGCCAGAGGATTACGGCAACTCCCGCCGCAAGCGCGCCACGTTGCCACCCCGCCTGATCCGCCAGCCGCGCAGCGAGGATCGCGGTGGCCAGAAGGCAGGCCAACGCGAGCGCTTGATAGGCCCAGATCCCTGCCGGAAATCCGAGCGCCGATGCCGGAGCGTAGATCAGGAACAGCCCGACCGGCTTGCGGTCCCACACGTCAACGAACGGCATCGCGCCGTCGAGCATCGCCCGCGCGGTGACGAAGTAGAACTCCTCGTCGACATGCAGGATCGGATTGCCGAACGTGATCGCGCGCGCCGCCAGAGCGACGGCGAGCAAAATCAGCCAGCGCGGCGCTCTGGAAATGCTCACACCTTGTCGGGATAGACCGGCAGGATATCGACCGGGATCGACTTCATCGACGCGATCACGCCGCGGGCATTGTCGTCGAGCACCGCCCATTTCGCCATGAACGCCTTGACCCCCGCATAATCGCCATTGCCCTGCAGCACGATCATGTCGCGCAGCAGATCGCGCAGACCGAGCTCGAACCGGGCATCGTCGATACGGTAGCGGCCCGCCTTGGCGTCCCAGACGAACGCGCCCTTGGCCTTGAGATAGCCGTACTGCATCGCCGCGCCCTTGCCGTGCGCTTCCTCGATCCCGAAGCGCATCGCGCGGAAGGTCCCGACGAGATAGGTCGCGAACAGCTGCGATTTCTCCGCCGCCGGCAGCTCGCCCTTCTGCATCATGAACAGGATGTTCCAGGCACCCATCACGTCGGCCTTGGCTTCCTCCAGTCCCGACGCCTGATCCTTGAGCGCCTCGCTCACCGTCGTCTTCTTGCCGTCGACCACAATCGTGCCCGGCCCGAGACTGTGCGACAGCTCATGGAACAGCGTTTCGAGCTGCATATACTTCTTGGCGACCAGCTTCGCCTGATCGGGCGCCAGCACCAGCGGCGCCATGGGGGCGAGGATCCGCTCGTACTTGGCGCCGAGCACGTTGGAGAGGATCACCTTCTTCGCGCCCTTGGCCTCACGCACGCGCTCGTCATTGGGCAGGTTGAAGGCGATGGTCTGCACGCCCGGCACATTGTCGCCGCCGCCGCGAATCTGTTCCGCCACCGCGATCGGCGATTCGAAGCCGCGCTGGAAATTCTTGTACCTGGCCGGAACCGGCAGGTTCGCCTCCATGTCGCGCAGATAGCGCTTGTACTTGGCGAGTGCGGCGGACTCGGCGGGGTCCTTGAGCGTGACGAAGCTCTCGAACGCGGTCTTCTGGCCGTGGAGCCGGTCGGTATAGACTTCATATGGCCCGATCGCGACTTCGATCGGCGTGCCCTCCAGATCCATCCACGCCAGCTCCGACTCGAAATAATCGTCGGTCAGGAAGGCCTTGGCGCGCAGCGTCAGGAACTTCTTGAGGCTGGCGTTGGTGGTGATCGCCGCCGCCTCGTCGAGCAGCTTCGCCGCCTCAGTCAGCTCGGTCTTGTACGCGACCGAATAGGGGATGGCTTTCAGCTTCACCCCGTCGCGGACGACGACGGTGTACGGGCTGGTCAGCGACGCCTTCTCCGCCGGGTTCTTGGCGAGATAGGCGTCGAATTCCTCGCGCGTCAGGTCGGCGGGATAGAAACCCGCGCCCTCGGGCATCCTGGCGCTGCCCCAGAAGGGGGTGAGCTCGGCAAGCTCGTCCCAAGGACCGAAATAGCGGTCGAACATGACGAGCTTCTCGGCATCCCCGTCCTTCTCGATCGCTGCGCGTGTCTGCTTCCAGTTGGCGTCGCGCTGCGCGCGGTAGATGGTCGACATGATGTCCGACGCCCGGATCAGAAGGTTGACCACCTGCCGCTCCTCATCGGTGAGGAAGCTGACGTCCGGCTTCATATCGATCGTCGCGAGCTTCGCCTTCTGCGCGGCGAGATCGTAGCTGTCGGCGGTCGCGGCCGCGTCGTTCGCTGCGGTCGGGGCCTGCGTGCAGGCGGCGGTGGCGAGAAGCAGCGCGGCGAGGGCAATCTTGCGCATCGGTAACTCCGGAAACCAGTCGGTTGCCGCCCGCTCTAAACCTGCGAAGATCAACTGTCACGAACCAGCCATATGCGCGGGCCAGGGACGCGGGAGGGAGACCAGCCATGACCATCCGTATCGATCGCCGTTCCTTGATCCTCACCGGCACGCTCGGCGTCGGCGCCTGGGCCATCCCCGGTTTCGCGCAGGGGCCGAACTGGATCGTCGACGGCTTCACCCATTCGGTGGCGAGCGGCGAGCCGGGCGCGACGTCGATGCTGTTCTGGACCCGCTATGTGGGCAAGGGCGATTCGGCGAAGCTGCGGGTCGAGGTTTCCGACAGCGCCGACTTCGCCAGGATCGTCGCCGGGGGCGAAGCAATCACCGGGCCGTGGCGTGACTGGACGACCAAGATCACGGTCGCGGGCCTCAAGCCCGCAACGCGCTATCATTACCGTTTCATCGCCCCCGACGGCAGCAAGTCGCCGGCGGGACGGACGCGGACGCTCCCGCAGGGCAATGCGCCGCGCTTCGGCATCGCGATCTTCTCCTGCTCCAATCTCGGCTTCGGCTATTTCAACGCCTATGCCCATGCCGCGGCGCGCGACGACATCGACCTTGCCGTGCATCTGGGCGATTACATCTACGAATATCCGCACGGGAACTATCCAGCGCTCGATCAGGTCGTCGCGAACCGCCTGCCGCTCCCGGCGACCGAGATCATCCACCTCGCCGACTATCGCCTGCGCTATGCCAGCTATCGCACCGACCCGGACCTGCAGGCGCTGCACGCGGCCAAGCCGATGCTGATCCAGTGGGACGACCACGAAGCCGCGAACGACAGCTGGGAGGGCGGCGCGCAGAACCATTCGCCCGACAAGGAAGGCGACTGGAGCCTGCGCCGCGCCGCCGCGATGCAGGCGTGGCGCGAATGGATGCCGGTCTCCGACGAGCCGTGGAAGGCCTATGAGATCGGCACGCTCGCCACATTGTTCCGCACCGAGACGCGGTTGCTGGGGCGGACGAAGCCCTGGTCGTCGGCACCGTTCTTCAAGGAGGCCGATCCGGTCGCCGCGCTCAAGGCATTCCGCGACGGCGCGTGGCAGGACCCGGCGGCAACGATGATGGGCTGGGAACAGGAAGCATGGATCGCGTCCGAGCTTCGAAGGTCGGTCAAGGCCGGGACGCGCTGGCAAGTCACCGGCTTCGGCACGATCATGGGCCGGCAGGTCGCGCCGAAACAGGCGATGGACTGGCTCAAGCCCGACGCGTCCGAAAGCTCGAAACGCTATGTGCAGGCCGGCGTGACGCTGGCCTCGGTGGGGCTGCCCACCAATCTCGACAATTGGGGCGGCTATCCGGCGGCGCGCGCGCGGTTCCTGAAGGCCGCGCAGGCCGCCAACGCCAACCTCGTCGTGATCGCGGGCGACAGCCACAATGCCTGGGCGTACGACCTCGCGCAGGACGGCAGGCCCGCCGGGGTCGAGTTCGCCGGGCACGCCGTGACCTCGCCCGGCTATGAAAGCTCGACCGCGACCGACCCCAAGGTGATCGCCCGAGCGCTGGTCGAAACCAACCCCGAGCTCAAATGGTGCGACACCTCGCGCCGCGGCTATATGGCGATGACGCTCACGCCCGACGCGGTGCGCAACGACTGGCTGTTCGCCGATACGATCCGCCAGCGCACCCCGGCGGCGACCGTCGGCCACAGCGCGACGGTGCGCCGCGGGCGCAACGTGATGGCCTGACGGGTACCCAAATACCCGAAGGTCCCGAAGGTCACGCTCCTATACGCGCGCGAGACGGCCGGATCGACGATGAGACAGAGCCGGACGAGGCTTGCAGCGCAAATCCAACATTGCAAGCGGATGGGGCAAGCGGATGGGCGTCAGCCCTCCAGACTCTTGCCGACCTGCTCGGTCATGTCCTTCGACAGGCCGGGAACGCCAAGGATGCGTTCCAGTTCGGCGCGCATCATCGCGGCACGCGTGTCGTCGAAACGCTTCCAGCGGCCGAGCGGCGGGACCAGCTTGGCCGCGGTCTGCGGGTTGAGCTTGTCGAGCGCGATCAGCTGATCGGCGACGAAGCGATAGCCGCGTCCCTCGCCCGAATGGAATGCCCGCTGGTTGATCGCGAACGCACCGACCAGCGCCCGCGCGCGATTGGGGTTGGACAGGGTGAAGTCGCGATGCCTGGCCAGCTCCTCGACCGCTTCCGCCGTGTCCTCACGCGTCGCCAGCGCCTGAGTCTGGAACCATTTGTCGAGCACCAGCGCGTTGTCGGCATAGCGGTTGTAGAAGATGTCGAGCGCGGCGATGCGCTTGTCGGACTTGCTGTTGACCAATGTCATCAGCGCGCCCTGCCGGTCGGTCATATTGTCCGCGCCCTCGAACTGACCGAAGGCGAGGTCGGGTCCGTCCGCCGCGCCGCTCGCGTTGATATAGCCGAGCGATACCGTGCGCAGTCGCCGCGCGCCCTTGCCCGCCGGCGAATATTCGAAGCGGTTGGCCTTCACCGCATCATGCGCGTCGCGCCATTGCTGCTCGAGCGCCTTGCCCAGATCGCGGCGCAGCGCCTCGCGCTTCTGGAAGATCAGCTCGGGATCGACCACGACCAGCTGATCGCCGATGAAGCTGTCCGAGGGGAGCAGCACCGCTTCGGCGACGAAGGCGCGGTCGAGCGCGGGATCGGCGAGCGTGTTGGCCACCGCCTCGATCACCGGACCATGGTCGGCGCGGCCCTGCGTCACCGCCGCAACCAGCGTGTCGAGCATCAGCTGCTGCATCGCCTCGTACCGCGCGAAGGGATCGTCGTCATGCGCCGAGAGGAAGGCGAGGTCGGCGGCGCTGCGGTTGGTGTCGACGATCACCGGCGCGGAGAAACCGCGATTGATCGACAGCACGGGACGTTCGGTGACGCCCTCGAACGCGATCTCCGCCTCGGCGTCGGACAGCAGCACCAGCCGCTCGTGCGCGACAGGCTTTGCGGTCTCGCCGCCGAACAGGCGCAGCTTGAGCGGCAACACCATCGGCGCCTTGGCGGGCTGCCCCGGCGTCGGCGGCACGGTCTGGCGGATCGTCACGCGCGCGCGGCCGTCGCCCGCCTCATGCTCCAGCGTCGCGCTGACGCGCGGGGTGCCGGCTTGCGAATACCAAAGACGGAACTGGGCGAGGTCGATCCCGCTCGCCTCTTCCATGCACGCGACGAAATCCTCGCAGGTCGCCGCCGTGCCGTCGAAACGCTGGAAATAGAGGTCGGTCCCCGCGCGGAACTTCTGCGGGCCCAGGATCGTGGCCATCATCCGGATGACCTCGGCGCCCTTGTTGTAGATCGTCGCGGTATAGAAGTTCGAAATCTCGAGATATTCGTCGGGGCGCACCGGGTGCGCGAGCGGCCCTGAATCCTCGGGGAACTGCGCCGCGCGAAGCCCGCGCACATCCTCGATCCGCTTGACCGCGGCCGAGCCCTGATCGGCCGAGAAGCTCTGGTCGCGGAAGACGGTGAAGCCTTCTTTCAGCGAGAGCTGGAACCAGTCACGGCAGGTGACGCGATTGCCCGACCAGTTGTGGAAATATTCGTGCGCGACCACCGCTGCGACCGCGTCGTAATCATAATCGGTGGCGGTGTCGGGATCGGCGAGGATGTAGCGGCTGTTGAAGATGTTCAGCCCCTTATTCTCCATCGCCCCGAAGTTGAAATCGTCCACCGCGACGATGTTGAACACGTCGAGGTCATATTCGCGGCCATAGACCTTCTCGTCCCACGCCATGCTGAGCTTGAGCGCGTGGAGCGCATGGTCGGTCTTGGGCAGATCCTTTTCGCGCACCCAGATGCCGAGCTGCACCTCGCGCCCCGACAGCGTGGTGAAGGTGCCGCGATTCGCGGTGAGGTCGCCCGCGACCAGCGCGAAGAGGTAGGAAGGCTTGGGGAACGGGTCGTGCCATTCGGCCCAATGCTTGCCGTCCGCCGCGTCGCCCGAAGCCACCGGATCGCCATTGGCCAGCAGCACCGGGAAGCGCGCCTTGTCCGCGGTCATCTTCACCCGGTACCGGCTCAGCACATCGGGCCGGTCGGGGAAGAAGGTGATGCGGCGGAACCCCTCCGCCTCGCACTGGGTGCACAGGTTCCCGCCCGAGGCATAGAGGCCCATCAGCTGCGTGTTGCGCTCGGGCGCGATCTCGACCTGCGTTTCGATGATGTGGTGATCGCCCGGCAGCGCGATCACCAGCGCCGGACCGTCCATCTCGAAAGGGTGCTCGGCGCCGTCGATCCTGACCAGGAGCGCCGTCAGACCGTCGCCGTCGAGGCGCAGGACGCGGTCGTGCGCACCGTTGCGCGTCACCGTCAGCGTCGCCGTCACCCGCGTCGCGGCGGGATCGAGGTCGAAGTCGAGCGCGATTTCCGGCACCAGCCAGTCGGGTGCGCGATAGTCCTCGCGACGGGTGATGTGCGGCGTGGCGGCGAGAGCGTCGATCATGGGACAAGCCTATAAGCGGTGCCACCGGAGCCGCACCACGAAATTTCGTTGCGGTGTGTCGCCGGAGTGCTACGCCTCAGCGCGTTCTTTGTTCAATTCGGAAGACTCATAAATGCTGCGTCCGACGCTTACGCTTGCCCTGATCAGCCTCGCCCTGCCGCTCGCTGCGCAGGAAGCCGCGCCGGAAGCGGCCAAGGCGCCCACCGCCGCCGAGACCAACGCCTTCGTCAACGCGGCCCTTCCCGCTGATCAGGCGGCGATGAAAGCGCATGTCATGTTCCTCGCGTCCGACGCGATGAAAGGGCGCGAGTCGGGCACCAACGAATATGAGATCGCGGCGCAATATGTCGCCGCGCAATTCTACGCCGCCGGCCTGAAGCCCGCGGGTGTCGACGGCTCCTACCTTCAGCCCGTTCCGCTGCTCAGCTTCCGCCCCGCCGACAAGGGCACGCTGACCGTCACGCGCGGCGGCGCGGCGCCCGTCAACCTCGTGTTCGGCGAGGATTACATTCCCGGCGCCAACCCCGAGAAGCTCAGCACGGTGATCGACGCGGGCGTGGTGTTCGCGGGCTATGGCATCGTCGCGCCGCAGCACAAGCGCGACGATTACAAGGGCGTCGACGTCAAGGGGAAGATCGTCGCGATCTTCTCGGGCGCGCCGGGCGGCTTCGACGGCGAGGAGCGCGCGCATTTCGGCAGCAACCCCAACAAGGCGGCGATCGCGGCGAGCAAGGGCGCGGTCGGCGTGATCGTGCTCGAAAGCCCGAGCTCGGCCAAGGTTCGTCCCTTCTCGCGCCTGACCGAGGTGTGGGACGAATGGCGGATGACCTGGGCCGACGCGCAGGGTAACGGCCACCTGCCCGCCAAGGGCACGCCGACCATCGCCTCGATCAGCATCAAGGGCGCGGCCAAGCTGTTCGGCGCCGACAAGAACTGGGCCGCGGCGGTCAAGGCCGCCGAAGCGGGCAAGCCGGTGATCGCCCCCTTCGCGAGCAGCGCGAAGCTCGCCGCCGCGCTCAAGACCGAGCGCAAGACGGTGGTCAGCAGCAACGTCGCCGGGATCATTCCCGGCAGCGATCCCAAGCTCAAGGATCAGGTGGTCGTGCTCTCCGCGCATCTCGACCATGTCGGCGTCGGCCGCGCCGATGCGAAGGGTGACACGATCCACAACGGCGCGATGGACAATGCGATGGGCATCGCATCACTGATCGAGGAGGCGAAGCGCTTTCAGGCATCGGGCAAGCCGCCGCGCCGCACCGTCATGTTCCTCGCCGTCACCGCCGAGGAAAAGGGGCTGATCGGCGCCGACTATTTCGCGCACAACCCGACCGTGCCCAAGGCGAACCTGGTCGCCAACGTCAATCTCGACATGCCGGTCATCACCTACAAGTTCGAGGACATGATCGCGTTCGGCGCGGCGCGCTCGACCTTGGGTGAGACGGTGGCGCGCGCGACCGCCACGGTCGGCGTCGGCGTCGGCAAGGATCCGATGCCCGAACAGGGCTTCTTCGTCCGCTCCGACCATTACCGCTTCGTCCAGCAGGGCATCCCCTCGGTCTTCCTGTGGCCGGGCATGGCCGGGCCGGGCGGCGAGGCGTTCAACCGTTTCCTCGCCACCCGCTACCACCGTCCGTCGGATGAGATCACCAACCCCGAGATCAAATGGGATCAGGGGGTGCGTTTCATCGAGGCGAACTACGCCATCGCCCGCGAGATCGCCGACGCCGAGGCGCGCCCGGCATGGAACAAGGGCGATTTCTTCGGCGTGCTGTACAACGGATATGGCGCGAAGTGACGTGGTCCTCCCCGTGACCGGGGAGGATTGATGCGCCTGTTCGTCTTCGGCCTCGGCTATGCCGCGTCGGCGATCGCCGCGCGGCTGCCGGGTGCGCGGATCGCGGGAACGGGAAGCGCGGGCAACGTCGCTTTCGACGATGAGACGCGCGTGCGGTTCGAGATCGCGCAGGCGACCCATATCCTGTCCTCGGTCCCGCCGGGCGACGGCGATCCGGTGCTCGCCGCCTATGGCGACGCGCTGGCCGCCACCGGCGCGTGGCTCGGCTATCTTTCCTCGACCGGAGTCTATGGCGACACGGGCGGGGCATGGGTCGATGAAGGCGCGCCGACCGGCGCCGGGCGCCGCGGCGAACGGGCGGTGGCGGATGCCGCATGGCTGGCGCGCGGCGCGCGCGTGTTCCGCCTGCCCGGGATCTATGGCCCCGGCCGCTCGCCGCTCGACCGCATCCGTGGCGGCGAAGCACGGCGGATCGACGTACCGGGGCAGGTGTTCAGCCGCGTGCATGTCGCGGATATCGCAAGCGGGGTGATCGCGGGCTTCGACGCGCGCTCCGGCGCCTACAACCTCGCCGACGACGAGCCCGCGCCGCAGAGCGAGGTCATCGCGTTCGGCTGCCGGTTGCTGGGGCTGCCAGTGCCGCCGCTGGTGCCGCTCGCGGAAGCGAAGCTCTCACCCGCCGCCCGTGCCTTCTATTCCGAGAACCGGCGTATCGCGAACGGCAAGGCGAAACGCGTGCTGGGGTGGCGACCGGCCTTTCCCGACTACCGGTTGGGCCTGCGCGCCCTCAGCGCCAGCACTAGCCCCGCGCCCGCGAGCAGCGCCCCCGCCCCTGCGAGCAGCGACCAGCGATAGCCTTCGAACACCGTCGAGAGCAGCATCGCCAGCACCGGGATGATCACGCTCGAATAGGCCGCCTTGGCCGGGCCGATCTTGCGCAGCACGTTGAAATAGAGCGGGAACGACACCGCCGACCCGAAGATGCCGAGGTACAGCACGCCGGCGACATAGCTCAGCCGCGAGTCGAACACCGGCGGACCCGTGGTGATCCACGCGAAGGTGCCGTCCATCGCCGCGCCGAGCAGCATCGCCCAGCCGAGCATCGTCGCCATCGGATAGCGTTTCGCGGTGTCGGTCGCCTGCATGACATTGGCGACCGATGCCGAAAGCACGGCGAGGAAGGTGAGGCCGATGCCAAGCCAGATCTCGCCGCTCGCGGTGGGATCGCGGCGCAGCTCGTGCAGGAAGAGCAGCCCGACGCCGGCCATCGCGATCAGCGATCCGATGACGAGCTGGCGCCCCATCCTCTGCCCGAGGAAGATGCGCGCGAACACCGCGTTCGGCACCAGCAGCAGCGCGAACACCACGGCGACCAGGCCCGAGGTAACGTGCATCTCCGCGCGGTAGACGAAGTTAAAATTGAGCGCGAACTGGAACGCGCCCATCAGCGCCGCGAAGCCGATGCCGCGCGCATCAAGCTTGAGCGACTGCCGCGTCACCACCGCCCAAAGCAGCATGGCGACCCCGGCGATCAGAAAGCGATAGGTGACCGACCAGGTCGGCGGCACCACGCCCAGCTGGCCGGTGATGACGATCCAGGTCGATCCCCAGATCAGCGTCACCGCCGCGAACGGGATCAGCACCGACAGCCGTGCGGAATTGGGCGTCTGCCTCCCGATCACGCGGGGGTGCCCAAGGCCGCGATCGCGTCGGCCACCGGGCCGATCACCGCCGCGTCCTGATCCCATGAAACCACCAGCCGCACCTCGCCCGGCGCCCAGTCGTGGAAGCCGAAGCCCTGCGCGCGCAACGCCGCGGCCTCGGCCGGCGTCAGCTTAAGGAACACGGCGTTCGATTCGACCGGATAGGCGAGACGGCTCTTCGCCGCCTGCCCCAACAGCGCCGCGCCCGCATTGGCGGTGCGTGCGTTGCGCAGCCAGATATCGTCGTCGAGCATCGCATGGAGCTGCGCGGCGAGGAAACGGCCCTTGGACTGAAGGTGCCCGGCACGCTTGCGGCGAACACGCGCCGCGTCGGCGAGATCAGGGCGGAAGAACACCAGGGCTTCGGCGCCCATGCCGCCATTCTTGATGAAGCCGAAGCTCAGCGCGTCGACACCCGCGCGCCAGCTGAGGTCGGCCGGCGCGCAGCCAAGCTGCACCACCGTATTGGCGAAGCGCGCGCCGTCGACATGGAAGTTGAGGCCGCGCTCCTTCGCCAGCGCGCCGATCGCGGCGGTCTCATCGGGCGTGTAGATCAGCCCGTACTCGGTGGCGTTGGTGATCGAGATCGCGTGCGGCTGGGTCCAGTGGACACCGGGTTTGATGCGGTCGGTCAC
>Ga0247823_10002460_pt1 | contig 15279 bp, 6 predicted proteins | sample 13C_PalmiticAcid_2_FD_192426 | JGI IMG/M metagenome (GOLD analysis project Ga0247823, IMG submission 192426) | Soil microbial communities from agricultural site in Penn Yan, New York, United States - 13C_PalmiticAcid_Day30 | ecosystem: Environmental > Terrestrial > Soil > Agricultural land...
TCTTTGGACAGTTCTTCGATCATGGCCTCGACTTGGTCGCGAAGGGCGGCAACGGCACGGTTTACGTGCCGTTGTCGCCTGACGATCCGCTCTATGTTCCGGGCGGCCAGAATTATATTCCGCTTACCCGCGTGACGGTGAATGCGGGCGCCGACGGCATCCTCGGCACCGCCGACGACGGTCCGGGGCCGAAGAATCTGACCACGCCGTGGGTCGACCAGAACCAGACCTATGCGTCCTCGGCATCGAAGCAGGTCTTCATGCGCGAATATATCGCGGGGCCGGACGGCAAGCCGGTGTCGAGCGGCCTGCTGCTGGAGGGCAGCAACGGCGGCCTTGCGACCTGGGCCGATATCAAGGCGCAGGCGCGGACCGTTCTCGGGATCGAGCTCACCGACCTCAATGTCGGCAACATCCCGCTGATCGCAACCGATCCCTATGGCAATTTCATCCCCGGCGCGAACGGCTATCCGCAGCTCGTCGTCGGCATGGGCGCCGACGGCCAGCTCGGCACCGCCGACGACGTGCTGCGCGAAGGTAACCCGGCCGCACCCGTCAGCGCGCAAGGCGTCGTGCTCACCGGCCATGCCTTCCTCGACGACATCGCGCATGCCGCGGCGCCGATCGTGAACAGCAGCGGCGTGCTGATGCAAGATAGCGACTCGGCGCTCGGCTACGCCAATGCCGATGGCTCGCCCGGGCCGCAGGGCCAGCGTGGCCCGACGGCCTATGACAATGAATTGCTCGATCGCCACTTCATTGCGGGCGACGGCCGCGCGAACGAGAATATCGCGCTGACCGCGGTGCACCAGGTGTTCCACGCCGAACATAACCGCATCGTCGAGCACACCAAGGATGTGACGCTCGCATCGATGGACCGTGCCTTCATCAACGAATGGCTGCTGACCGATCTGACCGATGCGCAATTCGCGACGCTGACGACCGGCAACCCGGCGGCGATCGCGGCGCTGTCGGAAACTTTGGTGTGGGACGGCGAACGGCTGTTCCAGGTCGGCCGCTTCACGAACGAAATGGAATATCAGCATCTGGTGTTCGAGGAATTCGGCCGCATGATGCAGCCCGACATCGACGCCTTCGTGTTCGAGCCCTCGGCCGACATCAATCCCAGCATCGCCGCCGAGTTTGCGCACGTCGTCTATCGTTTCGGCCATTCGATGCTGCGGCAGGATATCGCGGTCATCGAGATGGATGAGGATGGGAATCCCGTCCAGAACGACATCACCCTGTTCGACGGCTTCCTCAATCCCGTCATGTACGATTCGCTCGGCACCGCCGAAGAGGCGTCGGGCGCGATCATCCGCGGTATGAGCCGCCAGGTCGGCAGCGAGATCGACGAATTCGTCACCGACGTGCTGCGCAACCAGCTGCTCGGCATCCCGCTCGATCTCGCGACGATCAACCTCGCGCGCGGCCGCGACGTCGGCATGCCGTCGCTGCAGACCGCGCGCGAGCGCTTCTTCGAGGCGACCGGCGACACGTTGCTGAAGCCCTATGAGAGCTGGGCCGATTTCGCGCTTAACCTCAAGAATCCCGCCTCGATCATCAATTTCATCGCGGCTTATGGCACGCATGAATCGGTGCTCAACACCGCCGCCAATCCGAAGACGGTCGAAGAGCTGCGCGAAGCGGCGACGCTGCTCGTGCTCGGCGGTGCCGGCGCGCCTGCAGACCGGCTCGACTTCCTCAATGCCGAGGGCGCCTATGCCAATGATGCGAAGCTTGGCGGCCTCAACGACATCGACTTCTGGATCGGCGGCCTCGCCGAAAAGAAGATGGCGTTCGGCGGCATGCTCGGTTCGACCTTCAGCTTCGTCTTCCAGATGACGATGGAAAATCTGCAGGACGCCGACCGCTTCTATTATCTGTCGCGCACACAGGGTCTCAACCTGCTCAACGAGCTGGAGAACAACACCTTCGCCGAACTGGTGATGCGCAACACCGATCTGGGCGACGACCATTCGACCGCGCTGCCCGGCAATCTCTTTTCCGCGTTCGAGATGCCGCAGCTCGAAATGGATATCAGCAAGCAATTGGGCGCCGACCCGGTGTCGGACGATCCGTTCCTCGGCGGCTTCTCCAGCCTCGTCGAGCGCATCGATGCCAATAATGACGGCATCGCCGAATATATCCGCGTCAACAGCAACGAGCATTTTGTCATCGGCGGCACCGAGAATGACGACGTCATCGTGTCGGGCGGCGGCGACGATGCCATCTGGGGCAAGGGCGGCAACGACCGGATCGAGGCCGGTTACGGCGTCGACAAGGTGTTCGGCGGCGAGGGTGACGACATCATCACCAACGCCGGCACCGACATCGGCGAGGCCGACTTCCTGCACGGCAACGAAGGCAATGACGTCATCCACGGCGGATCGGGCCTGTCTTTGCTGTTCGGCAACCAGGGTAATGATTTCATCATCACCGGCCCTGACGGCAAGGAAGCCTTCGGCGGCACGGGGAACGACTTCATCCTCGGCGGCTCGGGCGGCGACTTCCTCCTCGGCAACGAAGGCGATGACTGGCTTGAAGGCGGGCAGCGCTTCGACACGCTGGCGGGTGAGAATTCGGAGCTGTTCTTCAACTCCTCGATCATCGGTCACGACGTGATGAACGGCGGCAGCGGCGATACCGACTATGACGCCGAATCCGGCGACGACATCATGTTCCAGAATAATGAGGGCATCCAGCGCTCGAACGGGCAGGCCGGTTTCGACTGGGGCATCCACAAGGGCGACAGCACCGCCGCCAATTCGGACCTCGGCATCCCGATCTTCGAGACGCAGGAAGCATTCATCCTGCGCGATCGCTTCGACCTGGTCGAAGGGCTGTCGGGCTGGATCCACGACGACACGCTGACGGGACGCAGCCGCAGCACCAATGCGCGCGGCGAGCTGCAGAACACCGCGGCCATTCCCGGCCCGGACTCGCCGCTCGACTCCTACTCGAACGATCTGCTCGCGAAGAATGTCGACCTGATCGACGGGCTCGACGTGCTCGTCGCGTATCTCGGCGCCGGCATCCCGGTGACCAAGGTCGTCAATGGCCAGACCGTTCCGGTGCTCGATGAAAATGGCGTGCAGGAACGCATCATCTTCAGCACCGCGCAGGCTGGCGACATCCTGCTCGGCGGCGGCGGCAACGATACGATCAAGGGCCTCGCCGGCAACGACATCATCGATGGCGACCGCTGGCTCAACGTCCGCATCCTCGTCACGCCGCGTCCGACCGACAATTGGCAGGCGTTCAGCGTCGACAGCATGACCGAAATCGCCGCGCGCATGGTTGCCGGCGAGATCAACCCGGGCCAGCTGTCGATCGTCCGCGAGCTTCTCGACGGCGATGCGGACAACAGCGACGTCGACACGGCGGTCTATACCGACGTGTTCGCGAACTACACGATCACCCGCAACGCCGACGGCAGCATCACGGTCGACCACACCGGCTTCAACGACGATGGCGGGGACGACGATCTGCCCGAAGAGGTCCAGAACCGGCCGCTTTCGGACGGCACCGACCGGCTGTTCAACATCGAGAAGCTGCAGTTTACGGATCGTGTGGTCGACCTGAGAGGGCCGACGCTGGCGCTGCAAACGACCCCCGGGGAATATCAGGACGAGTTCACTCAGGCCACGTTGGGCAATTCGCACGGGGCAACGAACTGGGTTCCGGACTGGGTCGAAAGCAACGATTCGGGCGGGATCACCGCCGGCCAGATCCGCATCGACGAGAACAACAGCAATGTGCTGCGCTTTCACAATGGTGACGGCGCGGAGATCACACGCACCGTCGATCTGGCGGGCGCTGTCACCGCGACGCTGAGCTTCTCGGCGAACCCGGACAATCTGGATGCAGGCGAGAATGTCGCGGTGCAGTTCGCGGCCGACGGCGTGAACTTTGTCACGCTGCGGACGATTACCGGTGATGGCGGCAATCAGGATTATGAGCATCAATTGACGGGGCCGTTCACGGCAAATGCGGCGATCCGCTTCGTGGCCAGCGCGATCAGCGCGACGAACGAACAGGTGAGCATCGATAACGTAACAATCGATTTCGCCACGTCGCCCGTGCGGGATTATGAAACGACCTTCACCGAGGATGCTGGCGAGGTCTCGATCGCGCGCGGCCCGTTCATCGTCGAAAGTGACGGCCAGCTCGTATCGGCGCGTATCGTGCTCACCAATGCGCAGGCGGGCGATCAGTTCGTCATCCCGAACAATCTGCCGGGCAATATCAACAGCCAGGTGGACACGTCGGTCGCAGGCCGCATCACCGTCACACTGACCGGTGCGGAAACGATCGCCAATTACCAGGCGGCGATCCAGGCGATCGAGTTCGAAAACACGTCCGATAATCCGGGCGTCGTCGATCGCGTCGTCGAGGTGACCGTCAACGGCGGCTTCGCCGACAGCAATGTCGCGACGACGACGATCAATGTCGTCGCGGTCGACGATGATGTGAACGCGAACAACGACAGCGTCATCACGAACATCAGCGGGACGACCGGCATCGTCATTCCCAAATGGGCGCTGCTGCTGAACGATGTCGATCCGGACAGCCCGATCAGCATCACCGCGGTGAGCGGCGCGAACAGCCTGAACGGCCTTGCGCATAACGCCACGTCGGTCAGCTTTACCGATCCGGCGACAGGCACTGCCGGCGGCTCGTTCACCTATACCGCGACGGGTGCGCCCGGCGACACCGACAATGCAACCGTCACGGTCACCCGCGATCAGGCGGGCAACATCGACGGCACCGGCGGTGCGAACATCCTGATCGGCAGCGATGCCGCCAACACGTTCGATGCGGGCACCGGCGACGACATTGTCTTCGCGGGCGGCGGCAACGACACGATCGTGTGGAACGCCAACAACGCCAACGCGACGAGCAACAACAACAGCGATGGCCGCGATGTGGTCGATGGCGGCGCGGGCACGATCGATACATTCGTGATCAACGGCAATAGCGCGAACAATGTCGCCGAAACCTACCGCATCTATTCGCGCGCCGAGGCGAACGCTGCGGGGCTGACGGTACGCAATCCCGATACCGAAATCGTGATTACGCGCGGCGGGACCACCAATGCCTTCATCATCGCCGAACTCGACAATATCGAGGAGATCGTCGTCAACACTGACAATGGCAACGATACGGTGCAGGTGATCGGCAATTTCGCGCCCACCAGCCGCGCCGTGAACACGATCACGATCAACGGCGGTGCGGGCGACGACACGGTCGACATCAGCGCGCTCCAGTCGGCGCATCGCATCGTCTTCCGGTCAAACGGCGGCAATGACGTGATAGTCGGCGAAATGCGCGAACAAGACCGTTTCGAACTCGCCGACGGCAAGACGATCGCCGATTATACCGCGACCGACAATGACGACGGCAGCACGACGCTGGCGACCGAAGGGCACAGCGTGACCTTCTTTGGCACTCTGGCCAATGCCGGGGCGTCGCACGACGATGACGACGACGACCATGATGACGATCATGGGCATGACGACGACGATCATGACGACGACGATGACGCGCCGGCACCGCCGCCGTCGCAGGTCGACACGCAGACCGGAACCGCCGGGCGCGATACGCTGAAAGGTGGATCGGGTGACGACGTCATCAGCGGCCGTGGCGGAGACGATGTGCTGAGCGGCGGATCGGGCGACGATGTGCTGGCCGGCGGCGATGGCGACGATGTCCTCGGCGGCGGGTCGGGTGACGATGTGCTGACCGGCGGCGACGGCGACGACGTCCTCGGCGGCGGATCGGGCGATGATCGTCTCGACGGCGGCGATGGCGACGACGTCATGACCGGCGGCAGCGGCGACGATGTTTTCGTCTTTGGCGAAGGCGACGACCGCGTCACCGATTTCCAGCTCGGCGCAGACAGCATCGACCTCAGCGGCCTGGGTATCACGGCGCAGAGCTTTGCCTCGCGCGTCGTGATCAGCCAATCGGGGAACGATACGCTCGTCCGCATCGACGGGAATGAGATGCGCCTCGACGGCGTGTCCGCCGCCAATGTGCAGACCGCCTCGTTCGCGTTCGCTTCCGCGGGAGTGAATTCGGCGGCAAACGGAACGCCGCCGGCCGAAATCGAGGCGACGGCGAACGATCCGTCGCCGCAGCCGGTCGATCAGGGCGGAACCGGTACCGCGCCCGATCCCTCAGGACCGAGCCATGACCGCTGGAGCGACGGGTTCGACAGCAGTCTGGGACCTTGGTGGCTGAAGTCGCGGTTCGAAGCGAACGGGCACCACGAGCAGGCCCATTATGAATGGAGCCTCCTCTAAAAATCCCGCGCCCCCGGGAGGTCCGGGCCGGCTCTCGCCGGTCCGGACTCGACCGAACAGGAAAGAACCAGGGTCATGCGAACAGATTCCGCCGTTCCGCCGCAAATCAGACAGGCCTTTGCCGCCTGCCGTCAGCATTTCGTGGCGGCCGCCGCGTTCAGCGCGCTCGTCAACATCCTTTACCTCGCGCCGACGATCTACATGATGCAGGTGTATGATCGCGTCGTTCCAACGGGCGGCGTGCTGACCTTGTTCTGGATCACCGTCATCGTCGCGGTCGCCATCGCCTGCCTCAGCGCGCTCGACATGGTACGCAGCCGGCTGATGCTGCGCGCGTCGCTGCGGCTCAACCGTCAGCTTGCGGCGCCGATCCTCGACCGCCTGCTCGCCCGCGCAAAGGGCAATGCCGATCCCGCGGCGGCGCAGGCGATGCGCGACTTTGACACGTTCCGAAGCGCGGTTGCCAGCCCGTCGGCGATCGCCCTGTTCGACCTGCCATGGACGCCGCTCTATTTCGTGGTCGCGTTCATCATCCATCCCGCCCTTGGATTGCTGATTCTTGGCGCCGGTATCGTGCTCCTCGGCCTCGCGCTCCTCAACGAACGAGCAACCAGGAAATCGGCTGCGGCAGGGCACCGGGCGATGGCGGCGGCCTATACGAAACAGGAGTCGATGTTCGAAAAGGCCGAGATTGTCCGCGCGCTCGGGATGCGCCGCGCGCTGGTCGCGCGCCAGATCGCTGATCGCCGGGCGGGGCTGGAGGCCGGCGCAAACACGCAATTGACCGCCGCGCGCTATACCGGCCTGGTCAAATTCGCGCGCATGTTCCTGCAGTCGCTGGCGCTCGGCGTCGGTGCGTGGTTGGCGATTAATGCCGAAATTTCGGTCGGCGCGATCATCGCGGCGTCGGTGCTGCTGGCGCGCGCGCTTCAGCCGATCGAACAGATGGTGCAGGCTTGGCCGACGATCGGGCAGGCGCGCGCAGCCAAGGCGTCGATCGAGGCCCTGTTCCGTTCGACTGACAATCTGGTCGGCGATCGCGTCGCGCTGCCGGCGCCCGAGGGTTATGTCGAACTCTCCAATATTTTGCTGCGCTCGCCCGACAACAGCGCGCTGATCCTGCGCGGCGTGTCGACGTGGCTGATCCCGGGCGAAGTGCTCGGCGTGATCGGCCCCTCGGGCGCCGGCAAGACCACGCTGGCGCGCATCGCGGCGGGGGCGGTCCCGCCCGACGGCGGCGAAGTCCGCATCGACGAAGCGCAATATGGTGATTGGGATGCCGAACGCCTTGCGTTGCACATCGGCTATCTGCCGCAGGAACCGACGCTGCTGCCGGGTACGATCGGCGAGAATATCTCGCGCTTTGCGGCGGCACGCGGCGAACATGCGGTCGACATCGACGACAAGGTCACGCGCGCCGCGATCGCAGCGGGCATCCACGACCTGATCCTTCATCTGCCCGGCGGCTATAATGCCCAGATCGGTGATGGCGGTCTGCGCCTGTCGGGCGGGCAGGCACAGCGCATTGCGTTGGCGCGCGCGCTCTATGGCGATCCGAAGGTTCTCATCCTCGATGAACCCAACGCCGCGCTCGACAGCCAAGGCGAAGAGGCGCTGAACGATGCCATCGTCGCCGCGAAGCTGCGCCAGACCGCGATCATGATTGTCACGCATCGCCAGTCGGCGCTGCGTGAAGCCGATCGCCTCGCGGTGCTGAAAAATGGCGTGATCGAATATCAGGGGCCGCGCGCCGAGGTGATGGAATTGCTGCGCGAGAGCGCGGCAGCCGCGGCGAATGTCATCAAGATGACGAGGAACAAGAAACCATGAACGCGATGAGCTTTGGCGACGACCTGCACGGCGAACCGCTTACCGTCGATACCTTCGATTCCCCCAAGCGCGAGCTGCGCACGGGGATATGGATTGCCGCGGCCTTTTTCGTCGGTTTCCTTGGCTGGGCGGCGTTCACGCCACTCGACGCCGGCGCGATGGCGCAGGGATCGGTGTCGGTTTCGGGCAATCGGCAGGCGGTGCAGCACAAGGACGGCGGCATCGTCACCGCCTTGATGGTGACCGAGGGGAGCGAAGTGCGCCGCGGCGATGTGCTGCTCAAAATCTCGGCTTCGGATATCGTCGCCGCCGAACGCGGCCTGACCGGCGAAGTCGTCGCCCTGCTGGCACAGCGTGCGCGATTGATCGCCGAGCGTGACGGCGCGCGGCAGATCGTGCGGCCGATCGAATTCTCCTCCTATCTCGCGGGCGACCGCGTGCTTGCCGACGAGGCGATGCGCGGCCAGCGCCTGCTTTTCGATGCGCGGCATCGGTCGGGTATCACCGAACGGGGGATGCTGGGCCAGCGGATCGCCCAGCATAACCAGCAGATCGGCGGCTATGGCGCGCAGATGGAATCGAACAGGATCCAGCAGCGGCTGATCAACGAAGAACTGACCGGTCTGCGCACGCTGTCCGAGCGCGGTTTCGTGTCGACCAACCGGTTGCGCGCGGTGGAGCGCAGCTCGGCGCAGCTCGACGGCGATTTCGGGGCGCTGCGGTCCGACGTCGCGCGGCTGGAAGAGGCGATCGGCGAATCGCGCTTGCAGATGGTATCGCTTGACCGCCAGGTGATCGAAGAGGTCGCGACCCAGCTTCGCGAGGTTCAGGTCCGGCTCGACGAACTGCAGCCGCGCTTGTTCGCGACGCGCGAAAGGCTGACGCAATCGGTGGTCCGCGCCCCGTCCAACGGCCGCGTCGTCGGGCTAAAGGTCTTCACCGTCGGCGGTGTCGTCGCGCCGGGCGAAATGCTGATGGAAATCGTACCGCAGGACAAGGCGCTCGTCGTGCTCGCGAAAGCCTCGCCGAACGACGCCGACGATTTGACGTCGGGCATGCAGACGCAAGTGCGCTTTTCGGGCATCCAGGAACGCAGCCTGCCGATCCTGAAAGGCCGGATCAGCAAAGTGTCGGCCGACAGTTTCGAGGACAACCGCACCGGGATGGAATATTTCGAGATCGAGGTCGTCGTTCCGCCCAAGGAAATGAAAAAGATCGCGGCCTTGCGCGGCGAGAACAGCCTGCGCGCGGGCATGCCCGCGGAGGTGATGGTGCCGCTGCGCGAGCGGACCGCGCTCGGCTATCTGATCGAACCGCTTACGCAAACGCTGTGGAGGGCCGGCCGGGAGCATTAGTTGTAAGCCTTGGTCTGCAGCCGATATCAGCTCGCTGCTACCCCTCGAAAGCGCCCGCTTGCATCCTATCCCGCAAAATAGTCGATGGGCCGCGATCCTTCCGCACTGAGCCTCCCGCTAGTCTCGATTGCGCCCGGGGCGCCGAACCCCGCGATTGCCTGTACCATCAACGCGATCCGCGGATCGGGGGGCTGACTCTCGAACGGGGATTGTCCGCCGTTGCGATAGGTTACCAGCACATCCGAATCGTCCAGATGCGTCACGCCCATCACCGTGATGCGCCCGCCGTTGAACTCGAGGATCGCATTGCCGCCCGCATAATGGACCTGAAGCTGGCCGTTGGTGGGGTCGCCGGCCTCGGTGCCGCGCAGGTCGATCACGTCGTTATCGCCCGGTGACTGACCGAAATCCCAGATGATATCGCTGCCGGACAGTCCGTTGAAGATGAAGCGATCGTCGCCGCCGCCGCCCCAGAGCTGATCATTGCCCGCTCCGCCGTCGAGCGTATCCGCGCCGCCGCCCGTCGCCACGCCCGCGCCCGTTTCGCCATCGCCGTAGAGCCGGTCGTCGCCGCTGCCGCCTTTCAGCGCGTCCCTGCCGCCTTGGCCGCCCGCCGCGATGCTCCATGCGTCGCCATAGAGTATGTCGGCGCCGTCGCCGCCGTAAAGCCGGTCGTTGCCGCCGCGGCTGCCGCTTCCGATCGCACGGAGATCGCCGTAGAGCGTGTCGCGCCCCAGTTCGCCATAGAGCTGATCGCTCTGCCAGCCGCCGATAAGCTCATCGTCGTGTAGCCCGCCGTAGAGCTTGTCCTCGCCCTTTTCGCCGAGCAGCCGGTCCTCGCCGGCGCCGCCGAATAGCGTATCGCCGCCGTTGCCGCCGCTGATCGTGTCGTTGGCGAAGGACCCCGTCAGCGTTTCCGCGGCGCCGGTGCCGCCGATCGTATTGGGGGCAGGGGCGTCCACGGCGAAGATCTGCACCTTGATGCCGCCGTCCATGATGTCGATGTCGTCGCCGCTGCCGTCGGTCCAGCTGATTGCGAAGCGGTCTTCTCCGAGCCAGGCGACGCGGGGATGGTCCTGATCGTAGAGCGCGGCGGTATTGACCTGGAATTCATCGCCCAGCCGCTGGCCGTCGCCACCGAACACTGCGGCGCGGATCGAGGCGCCCGCGTTCGGCTCGCCGGGTTCGCCGTTGGCGTCGCGCCAGGTGACGACGAAGCGCCCGTCGGAAAGCGCCGCGACGTCGGCGTCGCGCTGGTCGCCCACAGCGAGCGCGTTGATTGTGAAAGCCTCGCCCAGCGGCACGCCCGCGGGCGAGAATATCCGCGCCTTCACGTCGGTGCCGTCAGGATCGGCGGCCGGATCGGCATCGACGGCGTCGTCCTGCCACACGACAACGATATTCCCGTTGGAAAGCTCGACAATCGAGGGCCTCGGATCCTCGCCCGGCGCCGCGCCGACCTCGAAGATCGCACCGCCGCTGCCGTCCGCCGCGCGAATCTGGCCGTAAAAGGCAGGCAGCCCGCCTTCTTGCGCATCGGTTTCGTCGCGTTGACCGTACCAGAGCAGCGCGAACGCGCCATCGTCCAGCGCCGTCACCGCCTTGGGTTTCACGCGCCCATCCCAGCCGAACACGAAGCTCGAAAGCACCGTGCCGTCGGCGGCGCGGATTTCGCCCTCGCCCTGATCCTCGCCGCTCCACACCGTCACCGTGCGGCCATCGGCGAAGCCCGCGATCCGCGGGTTCTGGTGGTAATAATCATAGTCGGTGAGCAGTTCGGGGCCGGCCGGGACGCCGTCGGCGCCGATGATCCGCGTGTTCACCGACGTGCCGGGCAGATGATTCTCCTCGCCGCTGCTGTAGACGACCGCGAAGCTCCCGTCCGCGCGCGCGGTGACCGCCGGGCTGACCTGCGCGTCGTCGGTGATCATGTTCACGCGGAACTCGTCGCCGATCGCCCGGCTGGTTCCGAACGCGCGGGCATGGATGTCCGAATAGGATCGGGGCACCTCATCGCCACGCACCTGGCTGCGCCAGGTGACGACGAAATCGCCGTCAGCGGTGCCCGCTATATCGGCCTGGCCCTGCTCGCCATAGGTTTGGAGCGTATTGACGAGAAATTCAGTACCGATCCTGGCGACCATGACATGCTCCCTCATCCGCGGGTGGGCGGAGTCGCATCATAGCGAGGGAGCGATTGCCGTGCACCGCCGCGCCGGGACGTTTGAGCCCGCACGCCTCTTTTGCGCGACGGCGCGCGCGGACGTACTTGACCGCTTCGCGCCCGACAAAGCCGCGGGCGCGTCTATCTCTTTTGCATCCCCGAAAGCGATTACATCAACGGACAGGTGCAGCGGGCGCTTAGACGCGCGGGCGTGCGCGGCGGTTCAGGACTCGACGGCGGGCAGCCTCGATCGTCGGCCGCTCAGGCCGCGACGTCGGCTCGCCGCGTCCGTTGCACGGCCGGGCAACACCGCATTTGGCGTGCCGTCGGGCGATGCGGCAGGGCGGGCATATTTGTTCGACAGGAGCGTTTCATGCCCAGACTCTTTGGCCCGATCGCCGCATTTTGCCTTGCAAGCGCGATATCGCTAGCCGCCCCCTTGGCGCAGGCCCAGGAAGCGGCGGCGGCCGTTTCGCTCGCCACCGGGGCCAAGGTCTATGACCAGAATGGCGAAGAAGTTGGCCAGATCGTCAAAGTGTCGGGCGACAGGGTTGCGGTGTCGATCGACGGCAATGGGCTGGTGGTTCCCAAAAATGCCTTTGTGAAGAGCGCCAAGGGACCGGCGTTGAAAGCGCCCAAGACGAAGATCCTTGCCGTCCTGAAGCAAGCCGAGGCCGATGCGGCGGCGGTCGAGGGCGCCTTGAAACCCGGGGCTGAGGTCCGCAGCGCCGATGGTGCCGCAGTGCTTGGCAAGGTCACGGCGATGGCGCCCCAGGGCGCGGTGCTGGCGACGCGCGAAGGCAATATCACCATGCCGCGCGCGGCATTTTTCCTGTCGGCCAAGGGATTGGCGGTCAAGGTCGATGAAGCGCAGTTTCTTGCCGGCGTCAGGGCGGCGCGGGCGCAAAAGAAGGGCGGTTGACCGTAGGCGGCGATTTTTTAGCCGGCTTCAGAATCCCAAAAGGCTGAAACTCACCTCGGCGCGCAGGCCGATGACCAGCGCGTCGGCGATGGCGCGGTCGGCCGACGGGCGGTGGATGTAATGGATGTTCGGCTGGACGGCGAGCCACGGTGCGACCTGTGCGCGATAGGTCGCCTCCACCGCGACCTCGGATGACGACGCGCCCGTCGCCGCGCGCCAGGAGTCCGACGTGAAGGCCGCCGCGACCGCAATGCCGAACTCGTCCTCCTCGCGCCCGGGAATCCAGCCGCTGAATTTGAGGCCACCGCTCGCAAAACGGTCGAACATATTATACCGCCCGCTGGCGGTGCCGAGCCGGGCGAATGCGTCGACCTTGCGGCCCGATCGTTCGATGAGCGGGACCTCGGCGCGAACATAGGTTCCGCCATTGCCGTCGCCCGCACCGTTCCCGTCGTTGCGGTCGAAGTCGGCGGTATAGCGCCAGTGGCCGAGCAGCAGCTTGCCGCCGCCAAGCGGTGCCTCGACCTCGCCGACGAGCAACGCGCCGTCGCCATGACCGAGCTTGACTGCCGTCCGCCCGGGATGCGCCGGATTGCCGGGAACGCCGTCGAGCACGGCGGCGCGAACCGTCCAGCCCTTCGCCGGAGACACCGCGAGCCGCGCGGCGAGCGAGGTTGAGGGAAAAATCGAGGGACCGTTCTGCCCGCTCTGGGCGAAATCGGTGCCAATGCCATGCGGGCTGCTGACGAACAGGCCCGCCGCGTCGAGCGCGTCGAATTCGGAATTGAGGTCGTACAGGCCGGCGCGCAGCGAAACATGCTCGCCGATCTTCTGGTCGACCCATGCTTCATAAAGCCGCAGCGCCGAGGTGCCGGTTTCGATATTGCTGACCGCCTGCGTATCGCCGACGAGGTCGCTGATAGAATGACCGTTGTTATAGAGGCCATAGACATGGACCTGCGCGCCGTTCCAGCCGACGAGCGCCTCCATATCGGCCTCGAACACGAGGTCGAAATTGTCGAGGTAGCGCGTTCCGCGCTTCACGCCGCCCGACGCATTGCTCATCACTTCGCCGGTATAGGTCGCCTGCAACAATATGGGGCCATGCGTTTCGTCGGTTTCCCCCGGCGCGTGCGTGTGGGCATGCGGTAAATGCCCGTGTGGAGGTGGCAGGGTCACCTCTTCACCGGCGACCGCGAGCATGAGGGCGGAAAGAAGCATCAGAAGCTCATCATGAAAGCGAGGCGGATGCGGTCGAGCCAGTCCGACGGTTGCAGCGATCCGGCATAGAGGGCGTCGAGCGGGCGGTAGTGGTACCAGAGCAGGTCGAGCTGCAGGTTCGATGCCGGAACGTAGGACAGGCCGAGGCCGTGGAGGCGGTAGTTGGTCGACAGGTCGATATTGTCGTGGCTGAACGCCGCGAGCACCGAATCCACTTCGACCTCGGAGAAATTATAGGCGATACGGAAATCGCCGGGCTTTGCCGTGCGGCCTGCAGCAAGTTCGAGGTTGTATGCGGTGTCGCCGGGCACGGCCGCGCCAAGGTTACGGACATAGTCGGCGGTAAAGGCGATCGGCCAGCGTTCCGATGGCCCCGCCCAGCCAAGCGTGCCGATCGCTTCGACCAGATGAAAGTCGGACAGGTAGCGGCCGGCCGACAGGAGGTTGCCGCGGAAGTCACCCGCATCGGCGCCGGCGACCGAGCCGAGGCGATAGTGATAATAGCTGCCGGTCAGCCCCGCCTTGAAATCGGACCCGATCGGGGAGGACAGCGCGAGCTGGCCGCCGAGCATGTCGCTGTCGCGCGCCACCGCGGCTTCGTCGATGACGAAATAGATGCCGCGCGCGTCGAGCTTCGCGCCGCCGCCCAGTCCGGCGCTATAGGCCGCGGCGACACCTTGCGGCGAGACGTCGCCGTCCCACAGCATGTCGGTGCGCTGGAATATTTGCGGGAACTTTCCGGCAAAAGCGGTGAGACCGCCGCTGTGATAGCGGATCCACGCCTGATCGAGCGAGACCGCGAAATCGTCGACGAAATTGCCGAGCGTGACGTCGGTCGAATTGGGATCGTCGGGATCGCCGGTCGCGATCTGCGTCCCGACCGCGAATGTGTCGCTGACGGCATAGGTTGCGCGCAGGCGCGCACGCACCGCCGTGCGCGAGCGGTCGCGGCCATCGACGAAATTCCATTCCTGCCGCACGCGCATATCGCCGCTGACGTCGAGGCCAGGGATGCGGAAGGCGCTGTCGGTGGCCGGCTTGGCCGTCGCGAGCTGTGGTGAAGTCGGCACCGCCGGCGTGGCGGATGGGGCAGGTACAGGTGAGGTTACTTGTTGCAGAAGGTCGGCCTGTTTCGTCACGAGCGCCTCGAGCTGGTCGATCCGCTGTTGCTGCGCGACGAGCTGGCGTTCGAGCGCGTCGATCCGGTCGTCCTGCGCATAAGCGGGCGCAGCGAGGCTGAGTGCCGTCGCGGCAAGAAGAGTGCGGCCGATCTGCATTTTGTTGTTCCTCTCCCGGGGCGGTACGATCTTTACCGACCGTTACTGTCGCGAGGCTGACACGGGTTTGGAGCGCGGTTTGCGGCGTTTGGCCCACAGCAGCACGCCCGCGACGATCATCGTGATCAGCCACAGGCCGATCGCGATCGACAACAGACGTCCGACGACCCCGCCGGCTTCGCCGGTGTGGATGGGGAACAAG
>Ga0247823_10002461_pt1 | contig 15270 bp, 19 predicted proteins | sample 13C_PalmiticAcid_2_FD_192426 | JGI IMG/M metagenome (GOLD analysis project Ga0247823, IMG submission 192426) | Soil microbial communities from agricultural site in Penn Yan, New York, United States - 13C_PalmiticAcid_Day30 | ecosystem: Environmental > Terrestrial > Soil > Agricultural land...
CCCCCCTCTCACCTCCTCGGCACGGCCGGCGCCGCATTCGGGTCATACGGCAGGTACGACTCGCCGCGCGCGATGCCGCCCAGGTCGGCGCGGTCGAGCATCTGCGTGAAGGTGGTCATGTGGGTGTAGCGGCGGTCGGCGCCGCTCTCGGGCGTCCGGTCGGGCGTGATGTTGGGGTCGGCAAAGACGTTGATGCTGACCGAGCTCGGCTCGCGGTGCTGTCGCGGGGTCTGCGGCATGAGTCCACCCCCGCCGCCGCCACCGCCGCCGATGGCCCCGTCGCTGTCGCAGTCGTCGTTGTGGCTGACGTAGGGCATGTCGACAAAGGGGGACTGGCCGTACTCTGTCGTGTCGAGCCCGCCGTAGCCGCCGCCACCGCCGCCGCCGCCATATGCGATGCCGCCGCTTTGGCGCTGGGCCGCTGCTGGTGGGGGCGCGGTGAGCAGGGCGTTGGAGTCGGGGGAGTTGGCGGAGGAGTCGAGGACGGCGCCGGTGACGGAGGCGGGATCGTCGGCCGGGTCGCGCGGGCCCGGGACGCGGGCGAAGTCGCTGCGGATGGCGGCATTTTCGGCCATGATGGGGCCGCTGATGAGGTTGCCGAAGGAGGATGTGGATCGGGAGAGCTTGGGAGGGCTCCCGGCCTCGCTCTCCTTCTTTTTCTTCTTGCGGAGGAGGATGAAGGCTAGGACGGCCACGCCGATGAGGACGACAACTGCGGCCGTCACGCCTCCGGCAATGGCAGCCACAGGGGGGCCACTGCTTGCGGTGCTCGCCTCGCTGGGAGAGCCGCTTGTTGTGCTTGGGTTGTTGGTAGGGTTGGTGGCATCTGCCGTGGTGCTCGGCCCGGCACCACTCGTTGCGCTCGTCCTGGCGCTGCCCGTGCTTGTCGGGCCTGGTTTTGCCGTGTTCGTTTGGATTGGGACGGCGTTTTGGTTTGAATCCATCACACAATCCGTACCTCTGCACGTGTACCCGAACGGGCAACATTGTCCGTCACAGCGCCCCAAGGTGCCACCCAGTGCAGTCGTTTTGACAACAGCGTCAGGGTTCTTCTCGCCATCCTGGAGCGAGATGTCGCAAGGGACGGGTTGGATCTTGGAACAATCGGAGCCGTCCGGGCAGCAGAGCAGTGTTGTGTTCCCGGCGAGTGAGAGACACCGCTGACCTGGAGGACAGCAGAAATAGTTTGGGAAGTTGGCGTTCTTGCACTGATTAAACTTTGGAGCGCAAGTTGACTGTCGCATGAACAGCTCGTTTATCGGGACTGCCGACGCGGCCGTATGTACGGCAGCTAGTAAAGCAGCCCAAAGCGCAAAGCGGCGCCGAGGCATGGTGAGTTCCGGATCTTTTGGTGTGGGGATGTGTTGTTGGTGAATGTTCCCGGCGAGAGGTAATGGGTTGTGTGGTTATGCCGACCAAGTAGTCCCAATCTTGAAGAGAACAATGCGCTCCCTTGGGTTGGGTCGGGCCGCTCGCCGATAAAGAGACATAAGGTATATTAGACAAGGCGAGAGGACAGCGGCGGGGCTCGTTCACACAAAGCACTCCCTTGTTGTGGTTGGCGATGCCTGAACCAGAGACAGTTGCTCTGAGAATACGGCAAAGGAGGAGAGATGAAGACGGCGGTGACAACAGGACAAGCCAGGCGGAGCTTGGAGCGTGAAAGGGAGAGCAAAGGATCGAGACAGCCAGGCGCTTGCCATGGAGGTATATCGAGACACTACCAAACGATTCCAGGTTTGTGGTCAAATCCTGCTCATGGCCAGATGACGCATCCACATTTTTGGTTGGACTTGCCAAAGAAACAAAACGCAGGGTCCGAAGAAGTGGTCAGGAAACAACGCCAGGCCCAACCCATGTCCAACCGGGCCATCTTGCGGTGGAGTGGTGGGCGGCGTCGTCTATGACCGCCAAGGGAAATCGACTGGCCGCTGCGTGGCCGCGGACCATGCCGAAAAGTCCCCATCATGCCAAATTCCGGCTGACGGTCGGGTATCCTTGGGGGTCAATGGCCTGTCTGGCTTTCCGGTGGCCAGATGGGAAAAGAGAGTATCGAGGGTCCCACGGCATTCGAGTGTGAGATCCAAGGCGTGAGTGGTGTGGCCCCTTGCCATGAATTTTGCCCAATGTCCCGAGCGAGATTCAAGCAAGCCCACAGACTGCGGCAGTGCACTGCCCGTTGTTTGAAGATTTCCAGCTCCTGGCCGATGACAGGCCGGTGTGAAGCGCCGACGGCCGTTCTGACGGACCAGATGACCCTGAAGCAGCACGAGTGGTAAGGAAGCCTTCTTTGAAGTTGGGACCCTGCAACGGCGTTTGGAAAAGAATCGCGCTAGGCCGCGGCCACAGATTTGATTGGGCCGCCCAGGCTGTCTCGTCTATTTTAATCGCAGCGGTTGGATGAGAGTTGGTGCGAGATCTTGTGGCCCGTGCGAGGCTCCACAGGAACACGTGCCAGGGGATTTCCCCTGGCACAGCCCACTTTTTGCCGCTGGGCGAGCTCCCAGCGCCTGCTGCCGGCACTTGCATGTCAGTTGCGGCCTGGAATTGAAAGACCTCCAAACCCAACCCACCCAGGCGTTTCTCGACCACGAGAGGCCTCATATGATCGCCTGACGATCGCAGCCTGCAAGGCCTCGCCATTGAGACCTCCCACACCCAACTTGCCACGCTGGAGAACCCAGTGTGGCTTGCGCGTCCCATTCGGCCGCTTCTTCTCGGCCCAAAATCACTGGTGCTGCACACACGCCCAGAGTCCCATACATACCGATCAAGACTGACCTCGCCTAGGCTATGTTGGACGCTCTCGGCTGAGCTAGAACTGCTACGGGTTGACTCATCATGCTTTGAGGCAGCCGGCATCTCTTGCCACGGACGATGAAGCAAGATGACGAGTCCCGCCAGCTCAGATCCAGGCGGCCGTCTTTCTGGCCGGAGGGCACTGGCACATCTCAGCGGACCCGGCAGGGCGGCAAGGCTACTTTGTTTCACGCCTCAGACGAAACAGCCCTCCCGGCCCCCGCCTGGGACATGTAGACAAAGGACTATTAGCTTGAATAAGCACAGCCTTGTGAGGTCTGAATGGGATTGTCTCCATCAGAATCCACCATCTCCATGATGGCCCCTCCACAATGAGGTCTGACCAGCGGTCAAGATATGAATAGCATCCTCTACGCCGGCCACTCGACCGTCCAACCTCATCAACAGACCAAGGTCTCGCATGTAACATGCATATATAATTGTCCTACCTGCCTTTGTGTTGTAACCATAGTCAAACATGCATCAGCCCTCGGTGCCCTGAGATAAGCGCTGGCATGCACCACTCCCACAACTACTGCAGGAACTGCTGCGGCATGGTGAAGTGGCACAAACAGGAGCACTTCGTATTCTGACACCTGTGTTTCCCCGCGGGGTTCCAAACGTCGCACATTGATAGACGCGGGACATCCAGATAGTAAGATGCGTTGCAGCATGGCGCGCGGGGCTTGTGTGTTACTGCATCTTTTGTGAGCAGGTCCCCATACACACTGTGATGGAATCCCGAGTGACTCCCTCCTGGAATTTGGCTGGAAAGAGAGCGAGCTTCTAAGCAGACATGACAATTGACATTGGACAAAGGATCATGTCACTTTCTACGTTGAAAGTCAACAAACTCGTAGCTTCCGGAGAGTTGAAATTCTCAATCCACCGTATCACACAAACTATTGCGCACCCAAGTCAAGCCAGATAATTGTCATACTTTTCAATATCAACTGCACTAACTACTACTATACTAAGTCCAACCCAACCCTTCCACCCAAAATACCCATCCATCACCATCAAGAAAAGGAGCGTAGCCCAATATGTTGCCATATCACAAGCTCTCATCTAGTCCCCCTGTAACCTAACCCATCCCAAGTTCTCTGGCCACGGCATGAAAAGCTTTCAAAAACGCCAGACCACGCCAGATCATGCAGGATATCCCAAAAAAATGTCGTCCTTCTGAAGCGAAATGAGATAGAAAGAGCCCCCAACAAGTTGGAGGGAGATGTGAAGAAGGTAATAACCCAGGTATCATCGCGAGATAGATAGAGAGAGGAGAGAAATCCAAGAGAAGACAAAGCGTTGCGTCAAGTGAAGGGGGGAAGAAAAAGAAAGAATCCAAGAAATGATGGAAGCAAAAAGAGACAAACCAAAGCAAAACGCATATGTACTCCAACCAACCCGCCGTCATAACAACCTCACTCAGATCATATTCCCATTCACGCTCACCTCAAACCCCTCTCCCTTCTGCCTCTTCGCCTTGGCCAGCATCAGCTCCCGCATCCAGTCAATCCTCTCATCCCGCCCCTTGACCGCAAAATGATGCGTCTTGCCCGTCCCGTTCACGGCGCCCTCAATCGGCGGCGGCGGCGCATCCTTTACACCTGCACCCGCCCCCGCACCACCGCCAGCACCACCGACAGCAGCGGCGGCAGCGACAGCAGCAGCAGCGACCCCGCCCAACCCGGCCGGCAGCGCGCTCTCCCTCTTGCGCAACTTCATCCCGCCGCCGAGGCCGCCCTTGCCCTCCTGCGGGATCAGCTGGAAGCTAAACGCCGCGACGTCCTTGGCCTTGGCATCATCACTGCCCCTACGGATGTGCATGGCCTTGAAGGCTGCGTTGAGCTTGCTCCCGCTCGCTGCCCCGCCGCACGCGATGGCGTAGTCGTCAATGTCGATGTACTCGAGCGTCTTGTTCATCTGGCTGCTTGCGGCCGCGCCCGCCGCCGCGTCCTTGTGCATGGTCAGGCGGGTGCCGCGCAGCGTGAAGAAGTGCTCGTGCCACTCGTGCCGGAGCATCTTGGTCTTGCGCTTGCGCATCAGGCCCTGGTACGAGATGGCGCCGCCGTTGGTCATGTCGACCTGCGGCTTGTCCGAGATGGGCGAGAGGCGGCCGCCGATGTTGACGGTTTTTACGGAGCCTGCTGTGGTGGTGGTGGTGGTGATGCTGGGAGGGGTGGTGGTGGCAGGCGCGGGTGGGACGGCCTTTTCGAGGGTTGGGCGTGCGGTTTGGGTCCAGGGGTATTGGGCGCGCGGTGGAGCTTGCAGCGGGCGCTGGCCGACGCGTTGCGAGAAGGACCGGTTGGGGATCTGGGTGGTAGGCGACATGATGGAGTTCTCGTCAAGGGCGGGCATGACTGGGAACGAAGGCCGCCGAATGGTGTTGCGGGACATGGACCGCGGGGGCGCCGGGTTGTGGCGGTAGTTCATGTCTGGCGGCACTGACTGGGAGAAGTCGCGCGAGACGGGGGGGAGCTCTGTCACCGTGATTGGCACATCCATCTCGGAGAAGGGAGTGCCGAACCGGTATGGTGCAGTCGGAGTCGCCTCATCGGAGGACGGACTCAGCTCCCGGAACGACGGGATCACCTGTGAGATGGGGCGAGCAGACCGAGCCTGTGCCGACTGCGGCTCACGCCTGGTAGCAGCAACCGTAGACTGGGATGGAATCGCCAGCTTGGGGAGGCTCCGGAGTCCTGCGTGCGGGCTCTTCTGGTTGCCCTGGGGGAAGATTTCAAACGGAGGTGTTGGGGGGACCTCGCTAGAGGCATTGAGGTGAGGGCGCTGGAAGTCGAGGAACTGCCGGACGTTCTCCTGAGGGTCTCTCGCCTGGAGGTTACGGAGCGCCGCTTCCTGGAGGTATTGAAGGGGCGGCAGGGACCCTGGGCCCATAACATCCGAGGAAGCCACCACGGATGGGACAGCGTCCGACACAGGACGGAAGGCCTCGTCACCGGGCACGATGGCGTCGGCCGTTTCAGGGTTTCCGGGATCGCCCGCAACCATGATGACGCCGTTGTCGTTGATAAACGGGTGATCCTTCTTGAATGCCTCCATTAGTCGCTGGTTCCGCTTCCACTTGGCGCACTTCTCGCCCTTTTTGCAATTGTGAGGCTTCGGCAAGACCTGCTCAATACCCACAATCGAGACCGACTCGAGCGGCGAGATGATGTCGTTGACCTTTACCCGTGGCTTTTGCTTCCGTGTGGTAGCGTTGCTCTCCTGCCTCCGTAGTTCCCTCTTCACGGTCTTATCCGGCTCGTCTTCAATGGGCGTCTCGGGCATCGGTTCCGGCTGCTGAAGGTTCCTCATCTTGTGGATCTCCTCCCAAATCTGTGTCCTCACGCCAAAAGACGAGATGCCGAGCTCCTTCAGGTCCTCAAACTTCAACGTGATGAGGATGGCGCCGTTGATATCGTTCTCGACAAACCTTTCTGCGGCGCCGAGCTCAACGCCCGCGTTGAGCATCCGCTGCGCAACCATTTCCGGGGTCCAATCGTGTAGGTTCGATGTATCCAACTCTTCGTCGGTGAACTGGAACGGGCCAGTGTCGCGTCTCTTCCTCGGGAGCGGGGTCCGGTGCACATGCTGGACATGGAGGTCCATCATGTGGGGATCCTTCGGTGTGACAGGCGAGAGCGAGAGCGCATGCTGGAGCTCGATCGACTGCGCCGATGACATTGAGCTGCGAAACAGATGCGGTCCCCTGGGTCCTTCAACTTGCTGCTTCGCTTCCATGTCGAAGAGAAAGGGCCGTTGCCGTAGTGACCGCGGGGTCTGAACCTCGTCATATGTCGAGAGAGTCGTAAAGCTAGGCTGCCCGGACTGTGTACCAGTCAGTTATCCACCTCGGCGCTCCAGTGCCGCTTTGACAATCCAGGGGAACCCACCGAGCCGACACTGACGCGAGGAGAGCACTCCCCATCTTCGATGCCCTCCAGGTCTCCGAATTCGCTGTAGACTTCTGAGTCGTCCTCGTGGTCGTCCTCGTGCTCGATTTCGGTGTCCGACTCCATGAACTCGGTATATACCGAGTACGGCCTGTCCTTCACCTTGGAAGCCGAGAAAAAGACATCCCGTCTCTGCGCCTTCTGCCGCATCTCTTGCTGTGGCCGCTCCCGGGCGGCGAACTGTACTTGCTCCTGTGCCGTTGTTAGTCTCCGAGGGCAGGTCCCGCCTGGTTACCACTGCCACCAAGCATACCATGGTACTTGTTATATCGTCCCCAGGCGTATTGTGTTGTTGTTGTTGTTGTTGTTGTTGTTGTTGTTGTTGTTGTTGTTGCTGCCGTCACCGGCGACCTCTTGGTTATGCCCACAGTCGACGAGAGCCCTTCCGGGTTGTATTCGATATGATCGATATGCCACCACCGCTTGAAGAGTAGACAGGACGAGGCCAGCTTCGCATGCCCACTCAACCACTACAGAGAGCCAAAACCAGGAGGAGAGGAACGGGATGGTGGGGCAGGTGGTGGGCGGCTAGGGTAGGTTATGTAGGTATGGCAAAAGCCGTGATGGGGGGATTCACCGCAACAAGAACACACCCAAGACCAGCATGCGCAAGCGCCGGGGTTGGGTTGGGATGCAAATGGAAACCGTTGCAGGTCACAGAATCTGATGTGATCCGGGACGGCACAACAGCGACGGCGGCGAACTGTGCGCAGAGATGCAGAGGGAAACGAGCAACAACGGGGGGTCCCCTGTGCGGTGTGTGACCAGCGGGGTTCGGGGGCCAATATGTGTGATATCGGGGGGGTTGAGGTGGGAGCGAGCGAGCAGGAACGGACGACCGCGAGCACAGCAGCGCAGGTGCAGTGAGTGCGTTCCTTCCCAGATCCCATCCTCGCTGTGCTATCGTCCGGCACTTGCAGCTCTTGCAGCAGCTCCCACCCGTCCCATGCCTGCCATGCGCCTGCCGTTCCCGGCCACTGTGGCTCTCCAACACCCATGGATGGCCTGCCAGAGGCCGGCACCCCCTCCAGGGTGGTATAATTATAGCAGTGTGGGTGTGCTAAGACGTGCGAGAACCCCCGAGGTCAGGCAGGGCGAGCGGTAAGTCGGCCGAAAGTCGAGGGCTGGTTGGGCAGCTGTGGGATGGCCACGCTGCTGCATTGCATCGACAGGACTCGACGTGCAGTGGCAAGTGGTGGGAGCTGGGGGAGCATTGTTGGAAAGTGGGGGAGTTCGACCGGGAGAGGTTGCTGCCAAGAAGCATGGGTCCGGGGACAAGAGGGCCGTCTGCGGCTCCCATTGGGCTGAAAAGCCTGCAGTGCCTGCCATTATCGGACTGTCACATCTTCTGATTGGTTCATGTTCCAGAAATCGTTCAAAAAATAGACGGCCTAAGCGCCCACTTTGTGCGCGCTAGCCCAATTTTGACACCAGCAAAGGGCTGTCTGGTTGACTTGGAGGCGTGGGCGGGAAGGAGCCGGGGCCCTGGCAGCCGATCCTTCCAAGCAGCACTCGCTGCAGGTGTCCAAGCCGACTTTGCATCTCTTCAATTCACCACTCAGCGTTCTTGCCCCCCAGCTTGAAGTCCAGAGGGACCGGGATGGGCCATGGCCGCAGCTCGCCGACCTGCCTTACCCCCCCTCGCCTCCGATCATCAGGTCTAAATTGTGGACGGCCGACCTCATCGGCCACGTCGTTTTAAGGTCTTGCGCCTCACTCCGCGTCATTCTCTTCTTTTGTGAGGCCTCGGCGGGCGCCGGAGTCGAATGGTTGAATGGGCGACGTCACCTGTCTCGCCGTTGCGCCGTCCGTTGCGCCTGGCGGCCGTCAACTTTCCAGCCTCTTTCCGCGGCTGCTTCCTGAGACCAGCATCCGCTGCCGCTATCGCACAGTCCGAGACCTGCCGACGCCGCGTTACGTTACACTGTTGCGGAGTTGAAGAGCTCCCATCCTTCTGTGTGCGTGTCTGCCCTCACTCGCTGGTGCATTGTGGCCGCCCTCATCCAACGTCTTTTCCTGGGCCGTCCCGATACCGCAAAAGCCCAATTGGGTGGACAACAGGCTCGGTCGCCAAAGTTCAGACTTAATTGGCCGTAGAGATATCTTGATCGGCAGCTAGCACGGCGGTTTTACGTCCGGAAGTTGCGGTCACCATGGGACGGTCCGGCTGACGTTGGAACTACCGCAGTCAGGTTAGTTCCAACCACTCACCAACCGAGGCAGTCCGTGGCGTGCGGAGTTGAAATGCGCTCGACCGCCATCCCATGCTGTGCAGGCGGCCCTTGGCTGGCGACCCCGCCTTGCTCCAACGACCAGCTGAGGAACGAGGGCAAACATGACCCTGATGGGGCACATGATGGGGGCGGCGTGCCATGATCCGCGCAGCTTAGGAGGCCGGCAACGCACTCAGAGATGACCGGGGATGGATGGCTGGCAAGTCAACTATTGCGGGCACCTTATCGTCAGCATTTCTTTGGCGGCAGTGAGCCGTCGGGTTTCGGGCAGCAACAGGGAAGCTCATCATCACGCGACCGCTAGGAACAGCTCCCCTCTCACAGAAGCATGTCGTGTGCATCCTGGTCTGACAATGACGGCGAGCTCGCTTCCAGATTCAGCGACCAAGATCCTTATGCAGACTTCAGTGGCTTGTTCCTTGAGATCTTTACCCCGCCTCCAGATCTTGCTGATCATTCTTATGCACACGGCGCACGTATGGGGTTAACTAATCCGCACACTTATCAGTTTCTACCAGCATTAACCACAGTGTCTGCCGTGCGCCATTATCATCTTTCCACGACTGCTCAACTTGGTCAACAGTGGGGGGTTCCGTTACCCTGCCGAGTCACCTTCAGCGATTGCAGCACGTGGGACAGAGTACACACCGACCCGTTTGTGCTTCGGTTCCAGGAGAATTCGTTTGTGTCTTCGAGGCTCATTGTGTGTCCTGAGATTGTCTCAAAGCGGCTGTTTCCATCTCATATGATTCAGGGGCTGGTTCCGAATCACGGGTTTCTGCGCTTTCCACACTTTCTGTCTTGTGGTCCTGGAAAGTGTTTTTATGCAAAGGCTCGGCCAAACTGAGTTTGTCTGTGCTGTGTAAGACGTTCAAACATGCATCCCGCGTGGGGCGGTCTTGAGCACTCCACCGGCTAGAGAGGCTTCAACGGTTCTCCGCACCACACACTTCACAACCTGGGCCTTGCCCTCATTAGGAGCTGTTGTGCGTCTTCTGACCGCCGGATGCTGGACCATCTTGGTTGATGCCTGACGGCTTCGTAGTAGGGGTGGAGCCCGGAAGAGAACAGCCCTCAACTTGTCACCGCCGTGACACTATTGCAGAGACTACGGAGTCTGCACCGGGATCCAGCATGCTGCCCTCACCCGTCCGGAGCAAGACCGACGATAGCCTCGGAAAACGAACCACCTAACTAAGTAGTGACTCAAGCCACGGCAGCCTCCGTTCCCCGCCAGGCTATCGCAACAGAATATCCACCGGTTCATGCATTCACGGGATCTAGTGTCGAACCAACCGTTGAAACCCCTCTGCCGTTCATCAATGCATTCACATGACTTGGACGGGCTGCGACCAACGAGGCCAGCCAGGTGTGGTGGAGGGCCGGTGGATGGTCAGACTCAACATCACGACAACCTCCGAGAGTGCTGACTTTGAAGTGTGAGTGGTCAACTTCAGAGGGGGCTAGAGTGTGTAGCGTCGCACTGCCAATGGGACCCCCTCTCTTTCTCCTTTGAGTGAGGTCAAATGAGAGCGATTTTCCTAGGGTGTGTCGCAAAAAAGTGCGCGGAATTTGCACGTGTGTCGCCTCGATTGCGCCATCACAAGAGCATTGTGTGCAAAAGAAAGGGAGCCTCGAGAGAAACACGGGGATTTTTTCTTTTTCGCTCCCGTCCGAGATGTGATCGATATCACGTTTCTGCTTTGGAGAGTTAATCTCCTTGTCACATCTGCAAAGCACCAACAAACACACCCACACACCCCTGCCACGCGGACATCTCCATCTCCACGTTCTGATCTGTCCGCCCAGCATGATCCATGTTTCCCGTCACGGAAGCTATCGGTGACGACGTGCATTGGTGCATCGCCGAGTGGGGCTCCGCGGCCAGCCCTGGAGTTTCTCGCTTGTGCATCCTTGAAAGCGTTCGTGAGGGGCTGGGGTTCAGAAAGGTCCACCGATTCCACAACTCAAATGCAAAGTCTTTCCGTATCAGGAAAGGGCTTCACTAACACCGGATTTTTCGTTGAACGGGGGATTTTCGTCTGGAGGCAGCTCAACAGCTCTCCGCGCAAGCTGGGGCAAGCAAGTTGTGAGTCGTTTTTGCCACGGCATTGCGATCAGGTGAGGCGTTGCAGCCCGTCCAGCCATTGCCGGCCCTCGGTAGCGGCCGCGTGCCCGAGGCGCAGACGGGTTTTCAGCCGGGTTCATGGTCCCGGGTTTAGGCGGATCTTCAAGTCCACGCAGCTCTTTTCAGCTTTTGAGCTTCTGCGGGCCGTCAATGCCTTTGCCTTGGGCATTCGGGGAAGTGCACGGGCGCAGAGGGGGAAGCCGGGGTTTTCTCATGAGGATCTGCGCGGCGGGGAGCAGGGTTGTTTTTACCGTTGTCTTCGGGCAGCCATCCGCATTGAAGGTGATAGATGCACTCCCCCTTGTCGGGATCGGTGCTAGTGGTCGGCGATCGAGCTGCTGAAGTTCCCTCATCTCAGCCGTTTCAGCCATTCAAGACTCAAGAGCAGAAGCCCGTAAAGCATCGGAGGGAGTCACCATGTCAAATGACTTTGATTTTGCCCAAAGCATGGGGATTTCTCTGAACTGGGTGACCCCCAGGAGGGAGACCCTTGCCGGTCTGAGCCGGTGTGAGTGAGTGCGGCACCCGCGGTCAAGAGATTTAATCGACCGGGCCGGGCCCCTCACCTTCCGTGAATTTTGTCATGGCCAGGAACCCCGCGCTCAACCCTTGACTCAAGAGGATCTTTGCGGTCTGTTCTTCACAGCCGACTCCCCCGGGCCCTGATGGTTAACTAGGACGGATTAATTCACTCAAAAAAACCGTGTGATGCAAGCGTCGCGCATCAATTGCTTTTGGCCCCAGCGTGGTATCCCCCGTTGAATTCTCAATCCCGTCGGCACACATCATCGGGCCTTTCTCTCTTTTAGCCGTGAAGCCGATGTTGAAGATGGGGGGGACGAGATGGTGAGCGATAGCAGGGGTCCTTGCCAAAACCCTCAATGCGAGCGGAGGGCTTGGTGCGACTGAACTTGGCTCACTTGGCAATGGGGGCGGCGATGAGGGCTTGTCGGACCCGTGGACCTCGACATCTCGGGGGTCTCGGTCAGCACTGTGCGAGATACAAGGCAGGACTAAGACCCACCCAGCACCTTGGGACTTAATTATGCCCGTTGGCATTCTGGGATAAGATCAGACGAGTTGGGCTAATTTGCTCAAGCCGTGGATGATGGGCAAAATAAAAATAGCCGCTCTTGTTTGCTGTCACACAACACGTGGTGCTCGTTGACATAATTAGCCCAAGATGTAAGTGGGCTAATTTGGGCGGTCACATTCACCCCAAATTTGCCCTTGAGGGGTTCGGGAGCCAAATTGTCCCAAAATGGAAGTGGGCGGCTAATTAGCCCAGTTTCTTCGTTGGCACCTCGGAATCGAATCGGATGGCTGACCACCACTCCGCACCGCGCAAGATGGTGACAAGGTGAATCCTTCGATGGGGACGATGGCGACTTGCAAAGCCCAACAAGCCTCCAACACTGACCTACCCAGAGCGCATGTGTTCCTATAAAGTCATGACCGCATCCAGCAGCCCGGCGCTTCTGTTGGTGATTCCGGGAGGTCAGTCTCTGGTCTCCAGATAACCCTCCAAACTCCACACGGCGAACACATGCTCAGTGCATCGAAACTGCTCTCTTCAGAAGCTTGCTCGGCACCGATGCTCACTGACGATACCAGATACCCGCGGTTTCCCGGGACTTGTTAATTAACTCCTCAGACCTGCCCTATGCAGTCAACAGCAATCAATCGGACAATACCTGCCGTCCTGCAAGGCTGCACCGTGCCTCTCCATCCCGCAACGCTGCAAAATCAGATGGGACGCCAAGGCGGGCCTCTGCGCTGAAGGCGGATCATCAGACCAGGGTCCCCGCGGGCGGTCCCCCGGTCCATCTCTGATATCCCTGTTCTTCCCGCGTTATTGGCCCAAGCGCGACCCACTAGCGCAGAAGCCCCTGCACCTGACCCTGGGTGATCTTGATGCGCGAGCCAATCTGGACTGGTTGCCGCCCCTCGGGCCGCATGCTGATATGCAAGAGCGATTTGCCGTCACACTGACCGACCGCACTTCGTCGAATCAACGTCGCCAAACCACCTTTTCCCCCTCGATGCAACCAAACGACAGCACACCACCACACCCACACACAGCGCAGGACAGGCACAGTCCCGCACAACAGCTCCCCGAGGTTCCGCGGTGTGTGGGAGATGCTACGTCGCTACTCCCGTTGCGCAGGAAATGCTGTGGAAGGATTGCGCAGATTCGTTGCAGGGCCCAGGTACCCACGGTAACACCCGGTCGCTGTTCGTCTCGGCACTCAACCCACGATACTTGGTCCATACCAGCTCATCTCGCAGCCCCGGCCAGCCACATCATCCAAGCCCAGCCAGACACAGCGACTGGTCTGTGACGCAACCAATCCCAGCCTGATTTCCGGGGGGAGGCTGACGATTTGCAAGATTCTCAGATTTGGCATTTTCCCCGGGAAGCCATTGAGGGGGGCAGCCGATATCGCGGCTTCGAAGGGAACTGCGGGGACGGCCCTCAGAGCCGGAACCCTTCGGTGTTACTGTTCGCCAAACTGACAGAGCCATGGTCGACACCCACGCGCAACAATGCTGTGCCGTATCGCTGGGAAACTAACGACGCAGCATGTAACTGCGGGAACCCGTGCGCTCGTTAGCTACTGTGGCATCGTCCGCCATGAGAGACGCCGGCTCCGGCGTCCATGGTTCCTGAATCCTGAGCACTGGGCTACGTCTCTTGCGCGGATACTGTGCAGGCTGGCCTGCCACACCACATCACCCAGCTGGTGCGAGGGACGTGTCCGCATTATCTCGATTTCGTGGGTCAGGGTTACAGGGGATATCGGCAAGAGTGGAGGAGGGCCGTCTCCATCCAGTCCATTGGTCGAACTGCCCACCGACCTCGAGCTTCTGGCCTGGACCTTCTTCGGTCCCGGCGAGCCTCTCCACTGGTGGCTCGCTCCTGTCGGCAAGTCTTGATTTTGCGAACCTCGACGGCCGAGCCCATCAGGCTGATACCGTTGCTGGACGCCTCTTTGAACGAGTGTTGAGGACGGCTCTCCCCCCGTCCTTCTGTCTAGCGGCCGTCTCTCAGCTGCTCGCATGCCTGGAGATCACCAGTGTCCTTGACCTCTGATGCCCGGTCGCGGACGGCCGGGTTGTCCAAAGCAAGTTTAGCCAGGCTTGCGGGTGACATCTCGAGTCCCCCCCTCTTCATTGTTCCCTGCAGGCGGCCCTGGCCCCCGTACCAATGAGCGGGCGGCCGCGTCGACCTCGACATGCACGAGCTGCCTGTTTAATCGCTCGACAGGCTCCTACCCCTGCAGCCACCCACTCCCTGCCCGGCGGCCGGCGCGGAGAAGGTGTGCGCGCCCCATCTGAGAACCCATGTCGCCATTGTCACCCTCCCGCTTGTGGAAGGGCATGGGTGCGGGTGGGGACCCTGCTGCTGTTCCCTTCCGAGGCCAGCGACGTGCCGAGTGGCCGCCTCTGATGATTGGCACCAATAAGCGCAGTTCCTGGCCCCCTGTCCTGCATGACCCCAGTGCGAGCACACAGAGAGAGACACCGACCTCTCCCGAGAGACGGACGGATGCACATGCAGGCACTATCGGTGCAAGTGGGCAAATATTTCCAAAATGGGCCAAATAGCGGAAGCGGTCATTTAGCCCACAATGTTCAAAAATAGAAACAGCAAATCGCTGCAAACTGTGTGGCCTGCTCGATTCCACGCTGGCCAAGATATAAGAATTTGCCCACTTCCAGTTCCCCCCCAGTTTGTTTCCCTCTCCTCGAAGCAGGTCGAGAAACGAAGTTGGAGATCCCGGTGTCGTCGTCCAGTCCAGTCCAGTCCAGTCCAGTCCAGTCCAGTCAACAGACTCTTACTCTCTCTCTCTTTTAATTACATTTAGCTACGCCGTCCAACCAGATCGACATCGACACGGCCACTTTCAGCATCTTATCCACTGTTCAGATTCCAGAAACGCAAGCCGGACTTGCTCTGATCCAGTCATTCATTCACGACAATACAATAATCTAATAGTCACCACGACGATTTTGAGTTTTCGAGGAGTGCTTGGAGGTTTGGGACCGGGCCTTCAGGACAAGGCCCCCCTTCCCCCGAACTCGATTTTGCCCCCCTTGGGCATCTGGACTTTGAGCGAGGGCCCCCGGCTCACCTGCCCTCCCGCTTTTGCTC
>Ga0247823_10002462_pt1 | contig 15269 bp, 18 predicted proteins | sample 13C_PalmiticAcid_2_FD_192426 | JGI IMG/M metagenome (GOLD analysis project Ga0247823, IMG submission 192426) | Soil microbial communities from agricultural site in Penn Yan, New York, United States - 13C_PalmiticAcid_Day30 | ecosystem: Environmental > Terrestrial > Soil > Agricultural land...
GTGGAATGCCTATCGCGAAGGCGTGCGGACGCTCTTCGACAACCGGCGACGGCCCGCCATCCAGCGGTTCGATCTGTGCGGTCTGCACGGCGGCAGCAGTCGTCTCGCGCGGCGGCGTCTTGAACGACCCAGCCGTCGAAAGTGCCGGCGTTGCATCCGGATCATCCGTCCGCACGCCTTCGCGATAGGCATTCCACACGACCACGCCGAACACAGCGACGATCAGGATGGCGGCAACCAGCAGGATCGGCCCGCGGCTGTTGCTCTCGATATGGCGGTGCGACATGCCGGGCTCGCGCAGCGGTGCGTAGTCTGCCCGACGGCGTCCGTCTTCCTTGCGGCGCTCGGCCGACTTGCGGCGTTCGCCGTTGCCCCGGCGATCCTTCGTCGAGCGATCGACCAGGAAACCGGCCTCGTCGACGTCCATGTCCATCGGATCGGTATAGTCGTTCTCGCGATCGTTCGCGGGCGGCGTGATCGCCTTCTTCTTCGAGCCGAAGACGATGCCATCAAGGCTGCGCGTATCGTGGTCGCCGCCATGGTCGTCGCTCGGACGGCCCGGAATTACAGATCGAGAATAGCGTGTCATCGCCGCAGCCACAGCTTTCCTGAACGCGCGGAGCCCCCGCCCCGCTATCCCGAAAACCCTGCCAAACGTGCGTTAAGGAAGAGGAAAGACTTGGAACCGGGTTTCGGCGTCAGGCGGCTCAAACTGTCCGCGGCGCGTACAGGATGATGCCCGCCCCAACGAGACAGACCGCCGCCCCGACCATGTCCCAACGGTCCGGCAGGCTTTTCTCGACTAGCCAGAGCCACAGCAGCGACGCTGCGATGTAGACCCCGCCATAGGCGGCATAGGCCCTGCCCGCAGCTTCCACAGGAACCAGCGTCAGCAGCCAGGCGAACAGCATCAGCGAGCAGACACCCGGGATCAGCCACACCGGCGACTGGCCGTTGCGCAGCCAGGCCCAGAACGCAAAGCAACCCGCGATTTCCGCGAGCGCTGCCAGCGCATAGACCAGCACCGTTGCTGGGCTCACACCCAACGCTCTAGGTTGAACAGCCGGCGATGCTCGTCGATCGCGTAGGTGTCGGTCATGCCCGCAATATAGTCGCAGACGATCCGCGCACGCTTCATCGGGTCGGCCGCCTGCGCCCGGTCGCGCCAGGGCGCGGGCAAGGCATCCGGCTCGGCAAAGTAGAGTCCGAACAGCTCGCGCACCACACGCCGCGCCTGGTTCATCATCCGGTTGACCTTGGGATGGCGGTACATGCGAGCGAACAGGAATTCGCGCAGCGGCTTCTGCTTCTCCAGCAGATCTGCGGAGAACGACGCCAGCGGATGATCGAGCGCCCTCACCTCTTCCACCGATCCGGGTTTCGCCTTCGCGGCCCGGCTCTGGAACTCGGAAATCAGGTCGCGCGTCCAGATACCGATCAGACGGCGCACCATCTCGGCCAGCACACGCTCATGCGCCAGATCGGGGAACTCGCTCCGCACGGCGCGCAGAACGTCGCCCGTCAGCGGAATGTCGAGCAGGTCGTTGATATCGAGCATGCCTGCGCGCACGCCATCAAGAATGTCGTGATTGTTGTAGGCTATGTCGTCGGCCAGGGCTGCAACCTGCGCCTCCGGTCCGGCGAAGGTATCAAGGTCCAGCGACTGCAGCGCGTCATAGTCGCGGAACGCGGCCGGCAGCGTCGCGATCGGCTTTTCCTTCGTGACCAGCGGACCGTTGTGCTTGATGACGCCCTCGAGCGTCTCCCACGTCAGATTGAGCCCGTCGAATTTCGGATACTTCTGTTCCAGCTTGGTCAGCACGCGCAGCGCCTGCGCGTTGTGATCGAACCCGTCATACGGCTTCATCACTTCATCGAGCGCCGTCTCGCCCGCATGGCCGAACGGCGGATGGCCGATGTCGTGCGCCAGCGCCAGCACCTCGGCGAGATCCTCGTCCAGCCCCAGCACACGCGCCACCGTGCGGGCGATCTGCGAGACTTCCAGCGAGTGCGTCAGGCGCGTGCGGTAGTGGTCGCCCTCATGCGCCACGAACACCTGCGTCTTCTGCTTCAGGCGGCGGAAGGCGTCGGAATGGATGATCCGGTCGCGGTCCCGCTGGAACTCCGTGCGGGTGGCGCTTGGCGGCTCGGCGTGCAGCCGGCCGCGCGAGGCGTCCGGATCGCTGGCAAACGCCACTTTTGGCGGCGCGGAGAACCCCTTCTGGGATGCAGGGGGCATGGTAGACTTCCCTTTAAGCTTCCGGCTTCATATCTGAGAGGCTGCGAACAACGAATTAAGGCCCGAAAGGCTGAATTCAGTGCCCGATACTGCAACAGCAACACCCGATATCGGCCTCAGCGCTTCGGCAGCCCGGCGGATCAACAAGATCACCGTCGGCCAGCCCGCAGGCACAATGCTGCGAGTCGAGGTCATAGGTGGGGGCTGTTCCGGCTTTTCCTACCGCTTCGGTTTCGCTGATCAGGCGAATGCGGACGATCTGGTGATCGAGCGCGACGGCGCTAGGGTCGCCATCGACCAGGCCAGCCTGCCTTTCCTCGCCGGGTCGGAGATCGACTTCGTGGAAGAGATCATCGGCGCGGCCTTCCGCATCCACAATCCGAACGCCACCAGCGGCTGCGGCTGCGGCACCAGCTTCTCGGTCTGATTTCGACCGGCCCAAAAAACGAAACGCCCGGCTTGCTGGCCGGGCGCTTTTATTTGGTCGATCGAGAAAGGCGACTAGCGGTTCCTGCCGCGGCCACGTTCCTTCTTGTCGCCATCATCTCTCGACGGCGGGTTGTAGCGGTTGCCGCCACGATTGCCGCGATCGCCCTCGCTGCGTTGCTGTTGCGGACGCGCTTCTCTCTGCTGGGGCGCGGGAGCCGGCGCTGCCTGCTGCTGATCACGCTGGCCACGGAACAGCGGTGGTGAACCACCGCCACGTCCGCGATCGCCATCGTCACGGGCGCGGTCACCACCATCATTGCGGCGGCCACGGTTGTCGTTGCCACGATCGCCACGCGGCGCGCCATCAAGCTGCGGCGCCGGATCGGGGTTCGCCCGCGGCGGTTGCTGCCCGGAGAATAGCGGCGGGCTGCCGCCGCCTCTTCCGCCGTTCGCGTTGCCGCCATTTCCATTGCCGTTGTTGCGGCCACGATCGCCATCACGGTCCCGATTGCGGTCGCCGCCATTCCACTGGCCACCGCCCGGCGCCGGATTGGCGCGCGGATTGTTGTTGTCGCGGCCGCCATTCCCGTTCCGGTCGTTGCCCCGATCGCGATCATTGCGCTGGCCCGAGAACAACGGCGGATAGGTATTGCGGTCATTGCGATCGCGGTCCCAGTTGCCGCGATTGCCGCCACGGTTGTCCTGATAGCGATAGGACTTGTAACCGTTGTGGTGATCGCGCCGGAAGTGCCGCGCGTGATCGCGAACATACGATCCGCCTATACGCGACTGATACCAGAAGTAGCCATCAGGCGCCCAATACCCGCCGTACACCGGACCATAAAAATCGTCGTAGTACGCGTCGTACCAGATACCGCCGCTATAGCCGGCGCTGTAACCGTAATCGCTATAGCCATAGTCGTTGTAGCCGGTGTTGTAGCCGTAATCGCTGTACCCGTAGCTCGAATAGCCGTAGCCGCCATCGTACGTGGAGCACGCGCTCAGGCCGATCAGTGCCGCGGGCAGAGCCGCGAGGGTGAGGAATTTTTTCATATGAACAGTTTCGCAGGCGAACCTGAACGCAGCGCAACGGTTTGTTGTCCACCTGCTGAATCAGGACGGAAGTTGACGCAGGTTATAACCTAGCTCGCGGCGGATGCCTCCGGTGGCGCAGGGATAGCTGGAACATCCGGAAAGTGCGGTTCGCGCGGCACGCTACCAGGCCCGTAATACGGATCATATGAGCCGGCGAAGCGGGTAATGCCGTCATATTGCCCGCCGCCGTCCGACTCGCACGCAGCCAGACCGCAAATTCCCCCAAGCGCGATCAACGTTGTCGCAATGAACCTGATCATGCCAGCCTCCGGGCATACACCCGGAAGAACCCGCTCTTACCGTGTGGGTTCCGATTGCGACGCTGGGGCAGATGCCCGAAGTCAGGCGCGATGGCTGGCGGACGCGGCCGTGGTTTCATCCTTGGGCGGCGCAGGCAGCTCTGGATAGTCGACCAGCGTGATCCGCTTTGGGCGCGTTACCAGCATCACCGCCAGCAACAGGATCGCAACGACGCCCACCGCAATAAGGGTCGCAATCATTGGTTGTGTCATGCCTTGGCCCTCCGACCCGTGAACCGAACAGGCGCGAAAACTCGCTGCATTGGAGTCTGGGGGCAACAGAACAAATGGTCATGTTGAGAGCCATGTTCTCGCCCGATTTCCCAAGACCGCCTTTCCAGACGCTTCCATTGCGCGCATCGCCAAGGCTAAGGTCGTTGCAAGAGGGAGCCCGCAATGAACGTCACTGAAGCCGTCCGCCAGCGTATTTCGACGCGGGCCTTTCTCGACACGCCCATCCCGCGCGACCAGCTTGCCGACCTGCTCGAGACGGCGCAGCGCTCTCCCTCCGGCGGCAACCTGCAGCCATGGAAGATGATCGCCGTCACAGGCGCCGCGAAGGACGAGATCATCGCGATCGCGCATCGCGTCCTGGCCGCCGATCCGATGGGGCCCGTGCCCGGCGACCGTCCTGTCTATCCAGACCTCAACGCCATCGCGCCCGTCTACAACGAGCGCCGCAAGCACGTCGGCGAGATGATGTACGAGAAGGTCGGCATCCCGCGCGAGGACCGCGCCGGCCGCATCCGCTGGTTCGCCAACAACTACCGCTTCTTCGGCGCCCCCGTAGGCCTGTTCCTGATCATCGACAAGCGCATGGGCCATGGCCAGTGGGCGCACATGGGCATGTACATGCAGACCATCGCCCTGCTCGCCGAAGAGCGCGGCTGGGGAACATGCATGCAGGAATGTTGGGCCCGTCTGCGCGTTGAGCTTCACGACCATTTCGGCCTAGACGAGCACCACATGCTCTACGCCGGCATGGCGCTCGGCGTGCCCGATCCGAACGAGCCGGTGAACGATCTCTACGCAGACCGCGCACCGCAGGCCGAAGTCGTGGAGTTCAGGGGCTGGTGAGTCTAAGCGCAGACCAGATCGACCGCTTCATCGCGGACGGCATCGTCAAACTCGACAACGCCTTCCCGCGTGAAACGGCCAAGGTATGCGCCGATATCATCTGGCGCGGTCTCGGCCTGTCGCCAGACCAGCGGGGACCGTGGCCACAGCCTGTCATGCGCATCAACGCGCCGCCTGCCGCGCCATTTCGTGAGGCCGCCGCATCACCAGGCATTGCCGCCGCGCTGGACCAGCTCGTCGGTGCGGAGCGGTGGACAATGCCGGCACAGCTCGGCGCCATCGTCGCGCGCTTCCCGCATACCGAACAACCGAACGACGATGGCTGGCATCTCGACGCCAGCTTCCCGCCACCAGACGATCCCAGTTCTCTCGACTACTTTCAGTGGCGCGTGAACTACGTCTCGCGCTCGCGATCCATGCTGATGCTGTTCCTGTTCACCGATTGTGGACCCGACGATGCGCCAACGCGCGTGCGCGTCGGCTCTCACCTGCCGATGGCGCGGCAACTGAAACGCCACGGCGAGACCGGCATCTCGCTCATCGATCTCGCGCACGAAGGCTTCGAAAGCAGCGCCGCCTGCGATGTCGCGCTGGCAACGGGCGAAGCGGGCACGGTGTGGATGCTGCACCCATTCACCGTGCACGCCGCGCAGGCGCATCGGGGAACACGCCCTCGCTTCATCGCCCAGCCCGGTCTCGGTTTCCGGGAACCACTGAGCCTGGATCGCGCAGATGGCGGCTACTCTCCTGTCGAAGAAGCCGTCCGCCGCGCCTTCGCTTAAGCCGACACGCTCCCGACAACCCCCATCTTCTTCATGCCCTGGCGCTGCGCAGCCGCCATCACATGCGCGACCACGCCATACTTCGCGAGCCGATGCGGCTGGATATGCACCTCGGCCTGTTGCGCGCGCTTGGCCTCCTCCGCAAAGCGCCGATCCAGTTCAGCGGCCGACATCGCTACGCCGTTCCAGTGAATGGCCCCGTCGAAATCAACCTGGATCAGAACCGGCTTTGGCGGCGCCTCTTCCACCTCGCATGTCGCGCACGGTATCGGCGTATCGAGCTTCACCGCATGCCTCTGCGGCGGCAGCGTGATCAGGATCATGATGAGCATCACCAGCATCACATCGATCAGCGGCGTGGTGTTGATTTCAGACACGGGTTCGCCTTCCCGCAGATTACCAGCCTGCATGGCCATGACCGATAGCGTACAGCCCTGCGCCGCCCCCCATCTTCGCAAACCTGCGCCATCGGTGCCGCAAGCCTTTCCGACGCTCTTCCGTTTCCGGCCAATCACGCTATCAAACATCCCATGAAAATCGCCACCTGGAACGTCAACTCGGTCAACGCCCGCCTTCCCGTCGTGCTCGACACGCTGAAGACATGCGACGCCGATGTCTGGTGCCTGCAGGAGATCAAATGCATCGACGAGAAGTTCCCGCGCGAAGAGATCGAGGCGCTGGGCTTCAACTGCGCCGTGTTCGGCCAGAAGACCTATAACGGCGTCGCCGTGCTCTCGAAGCACCGCATTTCTGACGAAGTGCGCGGCCTGCCCGGTGAGCCCGAAGATGAACAGAGCCGCTATCTGGAAGTGCTGGTGGAATCCCCGCGCCCTGTCCGCGTCGCATCGGTCTATCTGCCCAACGGCAATCCGCGTCCCGGCGACAAGTACGAGTACAAGCTGCGCTGGATGGACCGGCTGATCCAGCGCGCCACGTCCCTGCTTGAAACGGAAGAAGCCGTCGTCCTCGCCGGCGACTATAACTGCATCCCGCGCGACGAGGATTGCTGGGACCCACGCGTCTGGGGCGAAGATGCGCTCGCCTACCCCGCCACGCGCGACCGTTTCCGTAAGCTGCAGTATCTCGGCTACACCGACGCCTTCATGGCGCGCGATGGCCGGATGCAGAAATACACCTTCTGGGATTACCAGGCCGGCGCCTGGCAGAAGGACTGGGGCATTCGCATCGACCATCTGATGTGCTCGCCGCAGGCGACCGACCGCCTGCAGTCGATCTCCATCCATCGCGCCGCGCGCGGCACGGACGCGCTAGGCAAGCCGTCCGACCACGTTCCGGTCATCGCCACCTTCGAAGACTGATTGTTCTACCCGCGAGGAAACGCATGAGCCTGTTTCGGATCTTTCCGGCCGCCATCGCGCTTGGTCTTGCCGCGTGCGCCAGTACGCCTGCCAATGGCGCCTATGTTCACATCTCGGATCCCGAGAAGCTCTTCTCGGCTGCGAACTATTCATCTGATGTCGAGGCAGCGGTGAACACAGCCGGCTGGGGCGATCGCGCCGAAACCATCAAGGCCGCAATCAACGAGAAAGGCGGCTGGCCTGCCAAGATGAAAGACGAAAGCGCGCGCTGGCTCGGCAAGGACAACGTCACCAAGTACAATGTCGTCGAACTCGCACGCCTGACTTTCCACGATCAGCCGGCAGTGTTGCTGCATGTTCCGGCTGCCGCGAACCAGCACATGGCGGATGGCTGGAAGCCGGCCAACGACTTCTTCATCATCATCGGCAAGGACGGCCTACCCAACTGACTCCTAGTTGGCCTGTGCCGCCACGTCCTGCGTAGTGACGGGTGACCCAACCGGAGGCGCAGGCGTGGCCGGTTGCGCAGGCGCATTGCGATCCGGCGGCTCCACGTCCATCAGCGCACGCACGAAAAAATCCCAGCGCCGCCGTTCGCCGTATTGTCCACCTTCGGCATGCTCGCCGCCAGGAAGGAAGATGAAGTCGAACGTCTTGCCCGCCTTCACCAGCGCATTCACCACCTGATAGGTCGATGACGGATCGACATTTGTGTCGAGTTCGCCAACCACCAGCGCCAGCTTGCCCTGCAGCAGGTGCGCATTGTCGACATTGGAAGCAGCGGAATACGCCGGCCCGACTGGCCAGCCCATATACTGTTCATTCCACCAGATCTTATCCATCCGGTTGTCATGGCTGCCGGCGAAGGCCCATGCCGCCATGTAGACATCGTTGTGAAACAGCAGCGCGCCCATCGCATTCTGCCCGCCAGCCGATCCGCCATAGATGCCAAGCCGGCTCATGTCGTACCAGGGGAAGCGCGCAGCCGCCGCCCTGTGCCACAGAATACGATCGGGGAAGCCGGCGTCCTGCAGGTTCTTCCAGGCGACATCGTGGAAGGCCTTGGAGCGATAGTTCGTGCCCATGCCGTCGATCTGCACGACAATGAAGCCAAGCTCTGCCATCGCCTGCATCGGCCGGTAAGGCACAAAGCCTTTCGTGACGAACGCGCCATGCGGCCCCGCATAGATATTCTCGATCACCGGATACTTCTTCGACGGATCGAAATTGCTCGGCTTGATGATAACGCCGTAGATATCGGTTACGCCATCTCGCCCCTTCGCGACGAAAGGCTCCGGCGCCGACCATCCAGCTTTGACCAGCCCATCGGTCGAGGCGCGCTCCAGCTCCATCAGCACCGCGCCATCCGATGAACGGCGCAACTGCGTCACCGGCGCCTGATCCACGCGCGACCAGGTGTCGACATAGACCGAATAGTTCGGCGCGAACGTCGCCGTATGCGTGGCCGGCGCATCGGTCAGCTCGACCAGCCCCGTGCCATCAAAATTGATCCGGTAATATTGGACGAAATACGGATCCTCGCCTGGTCGCATTCCGTTCGCGCTGAACGTGATCTCGCGCCGCCGCCTGTCGACATTCAGCACCGCGCGCATGGCCCATGCGCCCTTTGTGATCTGGTTCTTCACCTCGCCGGTTACGCCGTCATAGAGATAGAGATGGGCCCAGCCATCCCGCTCCGACATCCAGACGATCTCGTTCCCGTCGTTCACCGGCTCGAAGACGATCCGCGTGCCATAGTCGATGAAGGTCTTCGCCTGCTCGTCGATCAGCGTCCGCGCGCGACCCTGCCGATCGGCCTCGATGATACGATAGGCCTGATGCCCGCGCTGGTTGTAGCGGATGTAGATGCCGCGCCCGTCCGCCCACCATTTCGGTTCGGACTGCACATAGGCGTTCGGGAACAACGTGCGGTCGATCACAGTCGCCGCGCCCGTCTCCACATCAATCAACACCGGCTGCTTGTCCGTCAGCCTGTCGCCCGGCTTCAGGTAGAACAGCTCAGTCAGCACCGGCTCGCGCCCTTCATCCGGCGCGCTGTCGATGTAGTGGACATAGCGCTCCTGCCCAGGCGTCGTCTTCGACACCGCAAGCATCTTCCCATCCGGCGACCAGCTCTCGGTCGACGTCACATAATAGACCGCGTCTGAGCCATCGAAGGTGAGCTGCCGTTCCGCCTGTGTCGCCAATTCGCGCACGAACAGGTTGCCGCCGCGCATAACGACTTCCGCCTTGCCATCGGGAGACTTCACTGGCTTGCCATCCGGCTTGTCCGGCCGCCCTGTGCCGATCGGCTGGCGCTCGCCCATGCCCAGCACAGGCGGCGGCTTGTTCAAGTCCTCCAGCTTCTCGCACGCGCTGGTCGCGAGCACGCACTTCCACCGGGCGCTGTTCGCCTCGAACTCCATCGACGCGCGATCCGCCGCCAGCTTGTAGGTCGAGAACGGCAACGTCCCCGCCCTCCACGGCTTGCCCGTCTTGTCCGATAGCGACTTCGCCACCGCCGCCTGATCGAACCCAGGCGACTTCGTCAGCGTCGTCAGATCGACCTGCACGAACGCGAACCCGCCGCCCTTCACGCTGCGGCGATAGACCAGCATCTTCGAGTCTTCCGAGAAGGTCGGCTGATCGACGATCCCCTCGACCGCGCCATACAGCTTCGTGCGCAACATCTCCGCGCGGGCGTAATCATCCGTACGCCCCTGCGAGAAAGCAGGCATCGCCGCTGCGACAAACGCGACCAGCAACGCCGCTACACACAGCGCGATTACCCGAACTGGAGTGTCATATGACGTCCTCATGCGCGAAGTGCAGAGCTTGCTACCGGCCGTGTCAACTCACGCGCCGCATTTGCGCCTCAAACAATCCCGTCATCGCCCCTTTCCGGACGTGGGGACGGCGCCTGCAGGGTCGAGAACATCATCATTCTCTCCCCCGAGAATCACCCTTTGGCCCCGTCGGTATCCGACGGGGCCTCTTTATTTTCGGGATGTCGGAGAGAGAGCCTAGTGGCCCTTCTGGTGGCCCGTCAGCCAATCCATCAGCGCCAGCAGCACGCCCGACACGACGAACACGACGTGCACGATCACCTGCCACATCAGACGCTGCTGTTGCTCCAGACCGAATGATCCGCCGTCGCTGATCTCGAGGAACGACTTCAGCAACGCGATACCGGAAATCGCGACGATCGAAGCAATGAGTTTCAGCTTGAGCGCCGAGAAATCGACGGTTCCCATCCACTCCGGCCGGTCTTCGTGAGAGCCCGTGTCGATCTTGGACACGAAATTCTCGTAGCCCGAGAACATCACGATCACGACCAGGTTCGCCGCCAGCGACAGGTCGATCAGCGTAAGCGCCAGCATGATCGCGCTGTCGCCATCCATGCCATGGTCCGGCGCCCACAGCATAGGGAACTCATGCGCCAGGTCTTTGAAGAACACGACCATCAGCGCGATCACGGCGCCGATCAGGCCCACATAGAACGGCGCCATCAGCCAGCGCGACATGAACAGGCCGCGTTCCAGCACACGTTCAATAATAGGCTTTTGCATCGTAGGTCTCACGGATCGGGCGATTCTCCGCCGATACCTCGATTTCACTAATCAAAGCTTGCAGGTTCTCGCTACGGGCGAGCCTTATCCGTTCGGGCCGCGCAGCGCGTCCGGGGTCAGGCGGGCCGACATCGCGTCGATCAGCAGGAAGATCGCCGCGAAATCCTGCAGCATCTCCCGCACCCGGCCCAGATCGTCCATCTTGCGGTACATGGAACCCGCTTCCAGCAGGTCCTTGCCCTCGCAGCACAGGAACATCTCACCACCCGCGAAAGCGCAGCGCACCTGCTTGCCCTTGAACGTCCGCTCGAGGCCCAGCAGGCGCTCCATGAAATCCGGCGTCAGGATGTAGCGCGCCTCGATCTGGTCGGTCGAATAGACTTCGAACGCCTTCTCGAAGACCGGATCCTCCAGCTTCACTTTCTCGCTTTTGCCCTGACCGAACTTCGCCAGCCAGTTCAGCATGCCCATGTCACGATACACCTTCGTGACCCCGTTGAACGGCTTGTGGAACTTCACCACCAGGCACTGGCCACGGAACACCGTCACCCACGTCGTGCGCGTGCGCCCTTTCGAGTCCGTCGTCGTGCGCTTCTCTTCCAGATGCGCTTCGTAGAATTCGAACGGCGTATCGTTGCGCGCGCCCGTCAGCTGGTCCTCATACTTCGCGCGATCCCATCCCGGCACCAGGCCGAGCGACCGAAATGTGTACATGTCCTGCGGCTGGCCGGGCGCCACCTGATAGCCCATGCCGAATTCCGACGAGACCGGATCGATCAGCATCAGCTTGGTTTCCTTGCCAAGCTTGCCCAGCGCCATCCCGCCCCATGCGATCATCCCAATGGCCGCGAAGACGCCGATGAAGCCGCCGAATATCCACCCATCCGGCTCGCCCGTATCGCTCTTCACCAGCAGCCCGAAGCCCAGCAGGATGGCGACACCCAGCGCCACGCCGACGACCGAGAACAGGCGCTGCCGCTTCACCGCCGCGACGCGATCATGCTCCCGGCTCGCCAACTGCGGCTGGATGCTCGAGCGGAAGCGCTCCGCGAAGAACTGGAAATCAGCCGGCAGGCCTTCGAGCGCCTGCTCGATCGTCAGGATTTCCTGCTTGTCCGCCATGCCCGCCCCGAGTCGCTGTCCCGGCGCTTTATGACACCGGCGAGAAGCGTCCGCCAGTTCAGGACAGCCGGGCGCTGCAGGTCAACCCGTCAGGCAGCAACCGCCTTGCCGGTGTGGAAAATCCGTAAAATCAGCAACTCGTCGCCCAGCCGCCGGTTCACCACCACATAAGGCGTTCCCTCGATCGGCAGTTCGCGCACCCCGATGCGCCGCGACTTCCGCCCCAGCTGGTCGAACTTGATCAGCTGCAGGATGCGGGTCTCGACCAGCGACTTGTCGCGCGATGCGTTGGCGATATGCCCCGCTGATGACAGGTCGATCAGGCGTTCGAAGTCGTCAGCCGCCCGCGGGCGCCAAGTGATCTTCATCGGCCGAACCTCGCGCGCATGCGGAGCATGACATCGTTATGCGAAAGCCTGACGCCATCATCGCTATCGAGCTCAAGCTCGACCTCGCGCCACTGATCCATAGTCAACACGGACGCCGGCTCAGCCAGCAACAATTCGATCTCCGACGCGATCATGTCCTGCTCCGCCTCCGGCAAGGCCCGGAGACGGTCAATGGCAGCATCGATGCGGGTAGACATGTGTGCAGCGCTAGCACGCTGGGCATGCCAATCAGATTAATGGCCGCGTACGCCTTGTCTTCGCTCGCTATTCCTGAGCCAGCCGGATCACATGCCCATTGCTGGGCCGCGTCTTGCCCATCGCCAGATCGGCAAACACCTTCGCCGCAGCCTCAAGCCCCACGCCTTCGACCACGTTGGTCGTCCGCGCAGCTGTCGGCAGGAAGGCGCGCCACGCCTCGCCCACGCGCTGCTGGAAGCCGGGGCCGCCCCAATCGGCGATCCGCTTCTGCACAATGCTCGGCGCGAAGAACATCTGCGGCTGCGGACCGGGCAGCTTCTCGTCAGGCCGCGGCGCGTCCCAGTGCGTCGCACCGACCGCGCAGCTGTATTTCAGATTTTCCACAAACTGCTTGTGCACCGCCGCCCGCACGCCGGCATCGCCCGCGATATCCACGAACACTGTCGACACAGAACCATCCAGCGATCCGATCTCGCCATACGGCACGACGCGATCATAGAAGCCGAGCTCCTTCGTGAACGCTACATTGCCCGGCGATGTCAGCCCGATCACCTTCACATCGCCCCGCGCCTTCAACAGCTGTGCTGCCGCATAAGATGTCTTCGCCGACGCGCTCGAGAACACGACTTGGCTCGCGCCGTAATACTCATTGTCCGCGAGGAAGTCGTCGATCAGGAACGAGGTGATGAACAGCGGTCGGAACAAAACCTGCAGCGCTTCCGTGTCGCGCGCATAGAGCGGATCATCCGTGTTGAACGTGTAGCCATTATAGACCGGCGCAAGCCCCGCCCGATGCGGGCTCTCATCCGCAAACCCGCCATGCCGCCGCGCGCCGGGCTTCAGCCGGAACAGCGTCGACATCGGAAGATAGCCATAGACCCGCTCGCCGACCTTCGCGCTGTCCGACTTGCTCGCCGTCACCGTCGCAAAGCCCCACACCGGTACACGGCCCCACGTGGCATCCGGCGCCGGATAGAACTGCCAGTACTTCAGAAAATCGCCGAACGCTCCGTAGGTGACGTTGTTCGCCGTCAGCGAAAACAGATCGACCTTCAGCTCGATCTCGCCCTCGCCAATCTCCGGCAGCTTCGCCGCCATCATCGTCGTCTCGGCCAAAGCCGACTTCTTCACCAGCAGGTCCATGCGCATCTCCCTGTTGGAAGCAGCATGGCGCGCAAGCAGCAGTCAGTCATCAGCAAAATCGAAGACGACAGGAAGCGGAGCTCTAGCTCCGCGTTCCCCGCGAAGGCGGGGATCCAGTCCCCTTACAGACAAAGCGCGCGAAGCGCCCAACTGGACCCCCGCCTTCGCGGGGGACACGGTGGAAGGTACGACGCCGCTACGTAGGGTGCATTGAAGCGCAGCGTAAATGCACCGGCCAGCGCCTGCCGCAATCACGGTGCATCAAGATGCACCCTACAGGTCGAGCGCCTTCATATCCTCAGCCGTCAACTTCAACTCCGCCGCCGGCGCCAGCTCCTTCAGCTGCTCAACCCGCGTGGCCGATGCAATCGGCGCCGTCACGCTCGGCCGCGCCATCAGCCAGGCCAGCGCCACCTGCGCGGGCGTCGCGCCATGCGCCTTCGACACTTTGTCGAGCGCCGCAAGAATCCCGAGCCCGCGCTCGTTGAACAGCTTCTTCATGCCGCCGCCACGCGCCGACTTTCCAAGATCAGCTTCGGAGCGATACTTGCCCGTCAGAAACCCGCTCGCCAGCGCGAAGTACGGAATGACGCCGAGCCCTTCCTTGGCGCACAGATCCTCCAGCGCGCCCTCATACTGATCTCGCACCAGCAGATTGTAATGCGGCTGCAGAACCGTATAGCGCGCCTTCGATCCACCGGCCGCATCCAGCGCCTGCTTCAATCCTTCTGCATCATAGTTCGACCCGCCAACCGCGCACACCTTGCCCTGCTCGATCAGCCGCTGATGCGCCTCAAGCGTCTCCTCGATCGGCGTGTCCTTGTCAGGGAAGTGCGAGAAGTAGAGATCGATCGTCTCGACCTGCAGTCGCTTCAGCGACGCCTCGCAAGCGCTCTGGATGTACGCCGCCTTCAATCCCTTGCCCGCCGGCATCTCGGAGCCGACCTTGGTAATCACGACAACCTTGTCGCGATTGCCCCGCTCCTTGATCCACGCGCCGAGCACAGTTTCGCTCTCGCCGCCCTGATGCTCAGGAGCCCAGCGCGAATAGACATCCGCCGTATCGATCGCGTTGAACCCGGCGCCGACAAACGCATCCAGCACCGCAAACGACGCGGCCTTGTCCGCCGTCCACCCAAACACATTGCCGCCCAGCACCAACGGCGCGATCTCAAGTCCGGACGTGCCGAGTTTGCGCTTCTGCATGGTGGATCTCCTGCTGCCGCTCAGCCCATGACTTGGTGCCCCAACGCAATAAGGACAAGCTGGGAGACCGGAAAAGCCGCGATAAGAACAAGCGATCTCTCGGATCACTCATCGACATAGATGCCGACGGACTTCGCGCCCGTAGCATCCGCACGGCCACGGAACATGCCTTCGGTGTTCATGCTCAGCGCGGTCGAGCCATCGCGTCCCAGCACGATCACGCCGCCTGTGCCGCCCAGCGCCTTCACCTCATCCAGCGTCACCTTGGCGGCGGCTTCGGCGCTCATGCCCTGCATCTGCACACGCGCGCAGATCATCCGCGCCACGCTCGCCCGGATGAAATACTCGCCATCGCCCGTCGCCGAGACGGCGCACGAAGCATTATCTGCATAGGTCCCCGCC
>Ga0247823_10002463_pt1 | contig 15268 bp, 15 predicted proteins | sample 13C_PalmiticAcid_2_FD_192426 | JGI IMG/M metagenome (GOLD analysis project Ga0247823, IMG submission 192426) | Soil microbial communities from agricultural site in Penn Yan, New York, United States - 13C_PalmiticAcid_Day30 | ecosystem: Environmental > Terrestrial > Soil > Agricultural land...
CGATATCGGCGAACAGCGGGTCGGCCAGCCGCCGCCGCATCGCCTCCTCGCCCCCGCCCGGCTCGCCCGCCGCCAGCGCGCGCGGGTCGAAGTCGAAGGTCTGGGCAAGCCCGAGCAGCAAGGTCGCCGACAGTGGCCGCTGGTTGCGCTCGACCAGATTAAGATAACTCGCCGAGACGCCCAGCATCTCCGCCATCGCCGCCTGGGTCAGCGCCTGTCCGCGCCGCAACCGCCGCACCGCATGTCCCGCGAACAGCTTGCGCTCCGCCATTTTCCTACACGCCTCGTTCCTGTTACGTTCACCGCAAGATGCAGAGAAACAATCTTGTCAATTTTTTACAATGTTTCGGATCGTCTGTCATGCGTCAATCACACTATGACCGCGAGAATTATCCACCATCCCTGTCAAGTTCGACAATCACGAGTCACACAGGATGCAGAGAAATTTACAGGAGAAGTCCCATGAAGACGCCCGAACCCGCCAGCGCCCGCCCGGTCTTCTCGACCGCCGACTTCGCGCTGCTCAAGGAGGCGGTTGCCGACTACACCCGCAAGATCGCCGACGATCCCCGCTCGGTCCAGTTCGCGAACCTCTATCACCGCCTCGGCCGCCTCGGCTGACGCGCGATTTCCTGGGGAGGAAGGTGCCCGCCGGGGAAACCTGGCGGGCATTCCGCCTCACCCCTTCGCGGCACCGACCCGCGCCTCATGTTCGGCCTTGCCGAACGGGAAATGCGCGTAGAACCACGCCGCGGCCCAGCCGAGCGCGAGATAGCAGAGGCTGAAGACGATCGTCAGCCGGTCGACGGTCTCGACCGGCACCTGCCCCGGCTTCGCTCCGTCGGGGAACCCCGCCATCCACAAAATCAGGCCGGCCAGCCCGATACCGATCCCGCTGGTGCATTTCTGGACGAAGAAGGATCCGGCGAAGAACACCCCTTCGGACCGCCGCCCGGTCTGCGCCTCCGACTGCTCCACTACATCGGCCATCATCGAACCGCCGAGCATGAAGGCCGAAACGCTGCACGTCGTGTTGACGATGAAGATGCCGAACAGCGCCGGGAGCATTGCCGGATCGCCCGGCGGCGGGAAGATGCCCGCCAGCCGCAGCCAGTAGGGCAGACCCAGCAGCACCGGGGCGAGTGTCATGAAGAACGCCGCCGCCTTGCGCTTGCCCCAACGCCGCGCCAGCCGCGGCGCGATGAAGAAGGCCATCAGCACGCCCGCGAACAGCACGGCGCCGAGCGCCATGAAGGCGGACAGCGGGAACAGCCAGACAAAGGTGTAGAGATAGTTGGACAGCGCGAAGCTGATCCCCTGCGCCGAATAGGCGCACAGCCCGGCAATCATCAGCAGTGCAAAGGCACGGTTGCGCACCGTCTCGATCAGCTCGCCGAACGTCTCGCCAATGGTGGTCTTCTCGATCTCGGGCCGCGGCAGTCGCGCAATCTCGTGGTGCGTGCCAAGCGCGGAGATCAGGATCGCGCCCGCCATCGCCGCCGCGCCCACCGCCGCGAACAGGCCATAGCCTTCGCGGTTGAGCAGGCCGTTGGGCTGCCCCTCGCCCGGCACCAGGAACAGCGTATACGCGGCGACCAGCATCGCCAAGCCACCCGCCCAGCCGAACAGATAGCGATAGGCCATGATCCGCGTCCGCTCGTCATAGTCGGCGGTCAGTTCGGGGGTCAGCGCGACCGAGGGCACCTCATAGGCCGACACTGCGGTCCTCACCACCACCGCGCTCGCGAACACCCAGCCGAGCATCGCGGCGTGCGGCAGCTCGGGCGGGTTCCACAGCAGCAGCCAGCCCAGCGCGATCGGGATCGCCGATCCGTACATCCACGGATGCCGCCGCCCCCATCGGCTGCGCGTGCGGTCCGATGCAGCGCCGATGGCCGGATCGATCATCGCATCGAGGATCAGCGCCGCCATGATCGCCGCGCCCACCTGCACCGCGGGCAGCCCGATCACCTGATTGTAGAAGAGCAGCAGGAAGGTCTGGAACCCGGCGTCCTTCACGCCATAGGCGACCGCGCCAAAGCCATAGGCCAGCATCGACCGGTTGCTGATCCGTCGCGCCCGTGGCGCCGCCGCGGGTTGAGTCGTGCCGTCCATCGCTCTCTCCCGCTGCTGCCGGCTCTATCGTGCACGCCGCATTTTGCAGTTTCGGGTCAGCATATGGCCGCCCTGCAATGCGTCAATCCGTCAATTTTCAAAATCGGGGTATGTTGCGGAGCCCCGCTCATTCGGTATAGCTAGGCCAGATTTCAGGAGAGGATGGCATGGCGCTCGACCCCGAGACGTTCGACGCCCTGATCGATACGGTCCGCCGCTTCGTCGCCGAACGCCTGCGCCCGCTCGAGGGAGAGGTGGAGGCCGCCGACGCGATCCCCGATGCGGTAGTCGAGGAGATGAAGGCGCTCGGCCTGTTCGGCCTGTCGATCGCCGAGGACTATGGCGGACTCGGGCTGACGATGCTCGAGGAGTGCCGCGTCGCGATCGAGATGGGGCGCACCACCCCCGCCTTCCGCTCGACCTTCGGCACCAATGTCGGCATCGGCTCGCAGGGCCTCGTCATGGCCGGCACCCCCGAACAGAAAGCGGCGTGGCTCCCGCATATCGCCAGCGGGGAAATCATCACCAGCTTCGCACTGACCGAACCCGATGTCGGCAGCGACAGCGGCGCGGTGAAGGCACGCGCGGTCCGTGACGGCGACGTCTACCGCCTCTCGGGTACCAAGCGCTTCATCACCAATGCCGACAAGGCGCAGCTGTTCACCGTCATGGCGCGCACCGGCGACGAACCGGGCGCGCGCGGCGTCTCGGCCTTCCTCGTACCGAAAGACCTGCCCGGCGTCTCGATCGGCGAGCCCGAGAAGAAGATGGGGCAGAAGGGCGCGAAGGTCGCCGACGTGATCTTCGACGATGTCCCCGTCCCGGCGGCCAACCGGCTCGGCGAAGAAGGCGAAGGCTTCAAGATCGCGATGCGGGTGCTCGACCGCGGTCGCCTCCACATCAGCGCGGTCAGCGTCGGCGTCGCCGAACGGCTGATCGCCGACTGCGTCGCCTATGCCTCAGAACGCAAACAGTTCGGCAAGCCCATCGCCGAGCACCAGCTGATCCAGGCCATGCTCGCCGACAGCAAGACCGAATGCCTCGCCGCCCGCGCGCTGGTTCTCGAAACCGCGGCGGCGAAGGACGCAGGCAAGGACGTCGTCATGGAAAGCGCCGCCGCCAAGCTGTTCGCGACCGAAATGGTCGGCCGCGTTGCCGACCGCGCGGTCCAGATCTTCGGCGGCGCGGGCTATATCGAGGATTACGGGATCGAGCGGCTCTACCGCGACGTCCGCCTGTTCCGCATCTACGAAGGCACCAGCCAGATCCAGCAGCTCATCATCGCGCGCGAGACGCTGAAGCGCGGCGGCTGAAGAAAGGAAAGACATGGACACCAGCAACTTCTTCAGCCTCAAGGGCCGCACCGCGCTCGTCACCGGCGGCAGCCGCGGCATCGGCAAGATGATCGCCGCAGGCTTCATCGCCCAGGGCGCCAAGGTCTATATCTCCTCGCGCAAGGCCCCGGCGTGCGAGGAAACCGCCGCCGAGCTCGGCCCGAACTGCGTGCCCCTGCCGATGGACGTCTCGACGGTCGAAGGCTGCAAGGGGCTCGCCGCCGAGCTCGCCAGCCGTGAAGATCATCTCGACATCCTCGTCAACAATGCCGGTGCCGCCTGGGGCGTCGCGTTCGAGGAGTTTCCGGAAAGCGGCTGGGACAAGGTCATGGACCTCAACGTCAAGTCGCCCTTCTTCCTCACCCAGGCGCTGCACGGCCTGCTCAAGACCAATGCCAGCCACGACGCGCCGTCGAAAGTGATCAACATCACCTCGATCGACGGGCTGCGTCTCAACCCGTGGGAAACCTACAGCTACCACGCGTCGAAAGCGGCCTTGATCTACCTCACCAAGCGCATGGCCGCGCGGCTGATCCGCGACGGCATCATCGTCAACAGCCTCGCCCCCGGTGCCTTCGCCAGCGAGATGAATCGCGCCGCGCGCGACCATGGCGACACCGTGGCTAAGGCGATCCCGATGCGCCGCGTCGGCATGCCTGAGGACATGGCCGGCGCGGCGATCTTCCTGGCCAGCCGTGCGTCGGACTATGTCGTGGGCGATACGCTGGTGGTCGATGGCGGGCTGGTCAACGCATCGCTCGGGATCAGCATCGACGGCTAGAGCTGACGCCCCTTCACCCCGGCCTCCTCCCGCGCGAGGAAATAGGCACGGCGGAGGTCCGGGCGCATCTTGCCGACGACCCACGACCGGAACATGTCGGTGCAATAATAGGGGTCGGCACGTGAGGTGTACGGCGTCATCTCCGCGCCATAGGTTGCACAATAGTCGCGGGCCGCTCGCGTCACGCGCTGCCGGAGCACCGCCCGTCCCTCGCGGCTCTCCAGCGCCAGGTCGCCATAGGCCAGCTTCGCAACCGGCTCTGCCCGTACCTCGGCGCAGGCGCCTAGCAGCAGGATCGAAAACAGGATCGTCTGTCGCATCGTCACTCTCCCTTCATGTCGCCAGGCAAGCCGCTTCCGTGGCGGGAATCCCGCTTCCGGTCGCAATCCTGGTGATGTTCGCCGGCTAGGCGGCGATCAGCCGCGCCGGGCCCTCAATGCACGCGCCCGCGCCTCGAACTCATCGGCCCTGGCGCGCATCTCCCTTACCCGTATGGCGATCTCTGCGCGCTGTCCGGCGCTGACGCCGGGCAATTCCGCGGTCAGCTCGACCTCTCGCGCACCGCCTCTGATCTCCGCGGCCCCCTCGGTCAGCTGGTCCGCGGCATGCTCCGCCCAATCGGGCGTATCCTCGCCAGGGGGTGGCACTGGCAGTCTGAGAGGCGGCGGCGCGGTGATCGTCACACCGTCCGCAGTCCTGACCACCGACGAGCCCGTCTGACCGACGATCCGCACCGGTTGCGGCGTCGGCGCCGGCGCGCTCGCGGCCTGAACGACTGGGCTGGGCGCCGAAGCCACGGGCGACCCTGGCTGATCTGCTGGTGGCCGGCTGGCCTGCGCCGCAATGGTATGATCCGGCTCGGCCGCCGAAGCAGCGATATCGGCGGCGCGCGTCTGCACCAGGCCATCAGCCGGCGCGGTGCGGGAAGGCACTCCGTCCGTTCCCGCCGGCGCGACTACAGGCTGGGTCGGGCGCGCAGCAAGCGCTCCACCGGCAGGCGCCGCAGGCACCAGCCTGGCTGCCGCCAGAAGAGGCGCAGCGATCACCATGCAGCCAAGCGCCGCGGCGGGGATCAGCCGGCTTCCGCGGCGGGGGCGGTGCATCGCGATATGCGTGATGCGCTCCGCAAGCGCGTTGGGCCACAACGCCATCCCGGTCGCCACGCCACGCGCGGCGGGCGCGGCAGCAAAGCTGAGCAGTGCCTGGGCGTAGTCGGCACGTTCGATCCCGCGAACTGCTGCCTCGTCGGCCGCGGTCTCCCCGCGGTGCGCGAGCGTCCGGTTGAGCAGCCAGACCAGCGGGTTGAACCACAGCAGCGCCACCGCGACCCGCGCCGCGACCAGCATCGGCCAGTCGAAACGGCGGATATGCGCCATTTCATGCGCCACCACCGCGTCCGCCTGCCCGGTCCGCGCGAGCGTCACCGGATCGATCAGGATCCAGGCCGGCGCGATCCCCCAGCTGATCGGCGTTGCGACGTCATTGGAAACCAGCAGGCGGACAGGCCGCCGCAGACCGGTTGCTCCCCGGGCCAGCGCGACCTGCCAACCCGGCTCGCTCGCCTCGACGCCCCGCCGCGTCCAGTGCACCAGCACTGCAATGCCGATCGCCAGATGGAGCAGCACAGCCGCCGCGCCTGCCGCGTAGAGCAGTCCGGCCGGGTCGATGCGCGTTTCCGTCACCCCCGGCAGAACGGGCGCGACCGCCACTGCACCGGGCGTCCGCGCCACCTCCGTCACCGCTTCGAGCGCGGGAAGCAGCGCGAGATCGAGCGACGGCAGCAGCAGCATCGCGAGCGGAAGCAGCAACAGCGCCGCCACCGCGATCCGCAACACGAAGACGCGCTCTGCTGCAGGCCGCCCGCGCATTGCCCGGTCGGCAATCAGCGCCAGCGCAGCAATCAGTGCCGATTTCCAGCCCAGCGCGATCAGCATCTCCAGCATCATTCCGCCTCCTTGCGCGCCTGGTCGATGACACGCTGAAGCGCATCGATCTCGTCGGACTTGAGTCCGGGCTGCATCCCCAGCAGCGCTGTCGCCGCACTCGCGGCCGAGCCCTGGAAGAAAGTCTGCACCAGCTTCTGCAGCGCCGTCTCCGCCACCGCTTCGGCGCGCGGCGTGGGGGCATAGACATAGGCTTGATTAGCGGTGCGATGCGTGACCAGCCCCTTGCTGACAAGCCGCGCCAGCAAGGTGCGGACCGCCGAGTCCGAGGGCGGATCGCTCATCGCATTGCGCACTGCCGAGGCGGTCGCCTCTTCCAGTCCGCACAGGATTTCGAACACCTCGCGCTCACGGCGCGGCAACGACTCGATCATGATCATCTCCTGCTACACATGTAGCATGCTACAAATGTAGCAGCAACCGGTTACAGGATCATGCTCGATCGAGGCGCGGAATCGGCCCCGCCCGTCTCGCCAGCACACCGCTTGCCGCAGCGCGGACAATCCGGCGGAAGGTCGGACACTCCATATGGCTCGGTGCGGGACATGCAGCGGCATGACGGAGTCCGTCGCGCATCGCACTCAACCGCCGGATCAATGTATTGATCTCATCCGCCCTGGCGATCAGCATATTGCGATCGATCACCGCCATGCCGCGCGGGTCGAACATCGCGGCGATCTCGTCGAGCGAGAACCCCGCCTGCCGCCCCAGCGCGATCAGCGCCAGCCGCTCGAGCACCCCCGGATCAAAGGTCCGCCTCAGGCCGCGCCGCCCGATCGATTCGATCAGCCCCCGCTCCTCATAGTAACGTAGCGCCGATGCCGGCACGCCGGAGCGTTTCGCGACCTCGGCAATATCCAGCGGCATCATGGCTTGACCTCAAGTCGGCTTGAAGTGGCACGGTGCAGTCCAAGCACCCCCGAATCAAGCGAAAGGAGCCAATATGAACGCGCAGAAGATCGAGGAAATGAGCCAGTCCCAGCTCTGGAACGGCCCCGCCGGGCAGGCGTGGCTCGGCATGCAGGCGATGCTCGACAGCCTGTTCGAACCGTTCGAGGCGCTGCTGGTGGATGCCGTCCGCTGGCACGATCCGCGCAACGTCCTCGACATCGGCTGCGGCACCGGCGCCACAACTCTCGCCATTGCCCGCGCGCTGGCGCCGGACGGGGCCTGCACCGGGGCCGATCTGTCACAGATGATGATCGACCGCGCCCGCAGCCGTGCCGCCGCCGAGCCGGAAGGCGTCCATGCCAGCTTCCGCAGCGGTGACGCATCGCGCCTCGACGGCGCCGGCCCGTTCGACATGGCGACCTCGCGCTTCGGCGTGATGTTCTTCGACGATCCGGCCGCGGCCTTCGCACGCATCCGCGCTGCGATGACGCCCGACGCGCCGCTCGCCGCGATCGCCTGGCGCTCTGCTGCCGAGAATCCGTTCATGACCTGCGCCGAACGCGCCGCAGCGCCGCTGCTGCCTCCGCTCCCGCCGGTACAGCCTGGCGCGCCTGGTCAGTTCGCCTTCGCCGATCCCGAGCGTGTCCGCGCGATCCTGGGCGCGAGCGGCTGGCGCGATGTTGCGCTCAGCCCCATCGATATCGCCTGCACCATGCCCGAAACGGCGCTGCTGCCCTATCTGTCCAATCTCGGCCGGATCGGTATCACGCTGCAGCAGGCGGACGCGGCGACCCGCGACCATGTCTTCGGCATCGTCCGCGCCGCCTTCGACCCGTTCGTCGACGGCGACACAATCCGCTTCAATGCCGCCTGCTGGATGATCGAGGCGAAGGCCTGAAGCGGCCTATCGCGTCACGCCTCCGGCCGCGAGCACCGCCAGCGTTACCAGCTCGCTTGCGGTGCTCGTCATCGGTGCGACCTGGACGGGCTTTTCCATGCCCACCAGCATCGGCCCGATCACCGAGTCCCCGCCCAGCTCGCGCAGCAGCTTGGCCGAGATATGCGCCGACTGGAGGCCGGGCATGATCAGCACGTTCGCCGGGCCCGAAAGCCGCGCGAACGGATAGTTCGCCAGCTGGCGCGGGTTGAGCGCGACGTCCGGCGTCATCTCGCCCTCATACTCGAAGCTCACCTTGCGGTCGTCGAGCAGCTTCACCGCTTCGCGCATATTCTCGAGGAACGCGCCCTTGGGGTTGCCGAAGTTGGAGTAGCTCAGGAACGCAACGCGCGGCTCATGGCCCATGCGGCGTGCGACCTGTGCGGTCTGCTCGGCAATGTCCGCCAGTTCCTCTGCACTCGGCCGTTCGTTCACCGTCGTATCGGCGATGAACACGGTGTGGCTCTGCCCGACGAGCAGGTGGACGCCGAACGCGGTGCGCCCCTCGCCCACGTCGATCACGCGGCGGATTTCGCGCATGTTCTGCGAATAGGGGCGCGTGATGCCGGTGATCATCGCATCGCCCTCACCCAGCTGCAGCAGCAGCGAGCCGAAGATGTTGCGGTCCTGGTTGACCATCCGCTCGCAATCGCGACGCAGATAACCGCGGCGCTGGAGTCGCTTGTAGAGGAAGTCGACCATCGCCGGCACCAGCGGTGAATTGCGGCTGTTGTGCACCTCGAAGCTCTCGGGCTCGCTGACGCCCAGCGCGCGCAGCCGGTCATGGACATCGTCGCGACCGACCAGCACCGGCGTGCCGTATCCGCCCTCGCGGAACGCGATCGCCGCGCGCAGCACAACCTCTTCCTCACCCTCGGCAAAGATCACCCGCTTGGGATGCGCGCGCGCACCCTCATAGGCGAGCGTCAGCACCGACGTGGTCGGATTGAGACGCCCCTTGAGCGTGTGGCGATAGGCCGCCATGTCGAGGATCGGCTTGGTCGCCACCCCCGAATCCATCGCTGCCTTGGCCACGGCGGCGGGAACGACTTCCATCAGCCGCGGGTCGAACGGCGCCGGGATGATATAGTCGGCGCCGAAGCTGTGCGCGCGGCCATAGGCCAGCGCCACTTCCTCGGGCACCTGCTCGCGCGCCAGCTCGGCGATTGCCTGCGCCGCCGCGATCTTCATCTCGTCATTGATCCCGGTCGCGCGCACGTCGAGCGCGCCGCGGAAGATGAACGGGAACCCGAGGACGTTGTTGACCTGGTTGGGATAGTCCGAACGCCCAGTGGCGACGATCGCATCGGGGCGCACGCCCTTGGCCAGCTCGGGCCGGATCTCGGGTTCGGGATTGGCCATCGCGAAGATGATCGGCGCGGGCGCCATGTCCTTGACCATTTCGGGCTTGAGCGCCCCCGCGGCCGAAAGGCCCAGGAACACGTCGGCACCGACCAGCGCTTCGGTCAGCGTCGAGCGCTCGGTGGCGACGGCGTGCGCCGACTGCCACTGGTTGATTCCGTCGCGATCCGGGGTGATCACGCCCTTGCGATCACACATCAGGACGTGGTCCTGCCGCACGCCCAATGCCTTGATCAGCTCGGTACAGGCGATGGCGGCAGCACCCGCGCCATTCACCACCACCTTGATCTCGTCCAGCCGCCGCCCGGTCAGCAGACAGGCGTTGATCAGGCCCGCCGCGGTGATGATCGCGGTGCCGTGCTGATCGTCATGGAAGACCGGGATGTTCATGCGCTCGCGCAGCGTCTGCTCGATGATGAAGCATTCGGGCGCCTTGATATCCTCGAGGTTGATGCCGCCGAAGCTCGGCTCCATCAGCTCGACCGCGTCGATGAAGCGATCGACGTCCTCGGTCTTGAGCTCGATGTCGATCGAATCGACATCGGCGAAGCGCTTGAAGAGAACCGCCTTGCCTTCCATCACCGGCTTCGACGCCAGCGCGCCCAAATTGCCCATGCCGAGGATGGCGGTGCCATTGGAGATCACCGCGACCAGATTACCCTTGGCGGTATAGTCGTACGCCGTCGCCGGATCGTCGGCGATCGCCTGAACCGGCACAGCAACGCCGGGCGAATAGGCCAGTGCCAGGTCGCGCTGGGTGGTCAGCGGCTTGGATGCCACGATCTCGATCTTGCCCGGCCGGCCCTCCGAGTGGAACAGCAGCGCCTCGCGCTCGGAAAACTGGACGTTGGCTTCTTCTGACATTCTTCTCTCCCGGTCACGATCCCTTTAGGCACGCCCCCGCGTCACCGCAATCTGGCGCTTTGCAAGAGACGCACGGATGACACTTCCCGCGTCCGACTCGAAATCGCGCCAATCTGTGCGGAAATCCGCACATCCATTCCAATTGTCGGTGCCCCACAGCTTCGCTATCCAGCCCGCATGACCGAACCGACACCCGAACCGGACCGGATCGCCAAGCTGGAAGCGGAGGTCGCAGCGCTCTCCGCAGGTGGCGACAATATCGGCGGCCGCCTCAGCAAGCTGCTCAAGCTGCTGCCCTGGCTGATGGCCAGCCATTTTCTGATCGGCGCGCCGGCAATGCTGATCTCGGTCGGGGTCGCCTATTTCACCTTCGTCCAGGCCGAGGCGACCAAGAAGATGCAGCAGGCGGATGCCTGGCCCTTCCTGTCCTACGGCACCAGCAACAGCGGCATCAGCGAAAAGGGCGAGCGGATGATCTCGCTCAACCTCGCCAACAACGGCGTCGGCCCCGCGCTGCTCGGACCGATCGAGATCCGCTATCAGGGCCAGCCGGTGCGGGATCCCCGTGATCTGCTCACCAAATGCTGCGGCTTTCAGCCCAATGGCGGGCTCAATCTCTCCACCTCACCCTCGTCCGGAATCGTCGCCCGCCCCGGGGAATCCGTCAAGTTCATGCAGGTCGCGGAAACCCCGACGAGCAAGGCGCTGTGGGACCGCTTCGAGACCGAGCGGTGGAAGCTCAAGGTCCGCTCCTGCTATTGCTCGATCTTCGACGAATGCTGGACGATCGAAGGGGCGCAGGCGAAGCCCAAACCCGTCGCGCAATGCCCGACCGACTGGGTCCAGTTCCGCGAGCGCTGACGATGACTTGAATGAATCCTCCCCCGCCAGGGGGAGGTGGCATGCCGTAGGCATGACGGAGGGGGAGGACGGCAATGCGCCTCAAGGGCTCGGAAAACGGCCGCCGCAACGCCAGACGCCTTCGCCACGAAATGACCCCGCCGGAGATCGGTCTCTGGCTCGCGCTTCGCAGCAACACTGAGAACCTCCGATTTCGCAAACAGCATGCCGCGGGAGACTACGTCCTCGATTTCTATTGCGCGCCCGCAAGGCTGGCGGTCGAAGTCGATGGCGAAGCACATGAGCGCGGAGATCGCCCGGAACGGGACGCGGTACGCGATGTCTGGCTTGCATCGCGCGGCGTACGGGTGCTTCGCTATCCGGCGCGGGAAGTCCTGGCCAATCTCGACGGTGTGTTGCAGCGGATTCTCGCCATCGCGATTGAACGACGGGACACAAAGGAACCGGATCGCTGACCTCCCCCTCCGTCAGCTGCGCTGACACCTCCCCCTGGCGGGGGAGGATTGACCGAAATACCGCTACCTTCCACAATTTTACACCGTCCAGCCCCTTGCCGCCCACGTCCGAACCCCTATCGAGTCCCCTGATGGCCGACGCCGCTCCCACCCCGATGATGGCGCAATATCTGGCGCTCAAGGCCGAAGCGGCCGATTGCATGCTCTTCTATCGCATGGGCGATTTCTACGAGCTGTTCTTTGAGGATGCGAAACTCGCCAGCGGCATCCTCGACATCGCGCTCACCGCGCGCGGCGAGCATGGCGGCGAGAAGATCCCGATGTGCGGCGTCCCCGCCCACGCGATGGACGGCTATCTCGCCCGCCTCATCAAGGCGGGACAGCGCGTCGCCATCGCCGATCAGATCGAAACGCCCGAGGAGGCGAAGAAGCGTGCCGGCTCCAAGGCGCTGGTCGCCCGCGCGATCATCCGCGTCGTCACCGCAGGCACGCTGACCGAGGAATCGCTGCTCGACAGTCGCTCGGCCAACTGGTGCGCGGCGATCGGCGAAGCGGGCGGCGAATCCGCGATCGCCGCCGCCGATATCTCGACCGGCCGGTTCGAGATCCTCGAATGTGCGCCCGACGCGGTCGGCGCCGCGCTCGCCCGGCTAGGCGCGGCGGAGGTGATCGCCGCCGATGGCAGTGACGCGTTCGACGTCACCAGCTATCGCGCGCGCAGCGAGTTCGACAGCAGCGGCGGCGAGATGCGGCTCAAACGCCTGTTCGACGTCGCCACGCTCGACGGTTTCGGCCAGTTCGGCCGCGCGGCATTGTCCGCCGCGGGCGGGCTCGTCGCCTATCTCGAACATACTGCCAAGGGCGCCCTGCCCTTCCTGCGCCCGCCGCGCGTCAGCCGATCGGACGCCAGCATGGCGATCGACGCCGCGACCCGCGAGAGCCTCGAGCTGACCCAGAGCCAGGCCGGGACCCGCAAGGGCAGCCTGCTCGACTCGGTCGACCGCACCGTCACCGGCGCGGGCGCACGCCTGCTCGCCGCCGACATCGCCGCGCCGCTGATGGACCGCGATGCGATCGAGGCGCGGCTCGATCTCGTCCAGCGTTTCCATGACGAACCGGGGTTGCGGGACGATCTGCGCGCCTCGCTCCGCGCTCTGCCCGATATCGGTCGTGCGATCGGCCGCCTCGCAGCCGGGCGCGGTTCGCCCCGCGATCTCGGCCAGCTGCGCGACGGTCTCGACGGCGCATGGCGGCTGGGCGAGACGCTGGGCAAGCTTCCCGATCCACCCGCGCTGCTCGCCAGCCTTGCGCCCGACCTGCGCGGCCATGGCGCGCTCATCGACCTGCTCCAGCGCGCCCTGGTCCCCGCTCCGCCGATCGATGCTTCCAACGGCGGCTATATCGCGGAAGGCTATGACGCCGCGCTCGACGACCTGCGCGATGCGGGTGCCGGCGGCCGCCGCGCCATCGCCGCGCTCGAGGCCGACTATAAGCAGCGCACCGGCATCGCCGCGCTCAAGATCAAGCACAATGGCGTGCTCGGCTATCACATAGAAGTCGCCTCCAAGCACGCCGACGATCTGATGCGCCCCGACAGCGGGTTCACCCATCGCCAGACGCTCGCCGGCGTGGTCCGCTTCAACGCGCCCGAGCTGCACGAGATCGCAATCAAGGTGACGCAGGCCAGCGCGCATGCACTCGCCGCCGAGGCCGCGCATCTCGAAGACCTCACTTCCGCCGCCCTCACCCGGCGCGAAGCCATCGCCGCCACCGCCGACGCGCTGGCCCGGCTCGACGTCGCATCGGGCCTTGCCGAGCGTGCGGCCGAAGGCGGCTGGACCCGCCCCGTGCTGGTCGATCACGCCTGTTTCGAGGTCGAGGGCGGCCGCCATCCCGTCGTCGAGACCGCGCTCGCCCGCAGCGGCGAGCGCTTCGTGGCGAACGACTGCGTCCTCTCCGAGACTGACCGGCTGTGGCTCGTCACCGGCCCCAACATGGGCGGCAAGTCGACCTTCCTGCGCCAGAATGCGCTGATCGCGGTGCTCGCGCAGACCGGGGCCTATGTCCCCGCGACGCGCGCGAAGCTCGGCCTCGTTGACCGTCTGTTCAGCCGCGTCGGCGCGTCGGACAATCTCGCGCGCGGCCGCTCGACCTTCATGGTCGAGATGGTCGAGACCGCGGCGATCCTTGCCCAGGCAACCCCGCGCAGCTTCGTCATCCTCGACGAAGTCGGCCGCGGCACCTCGACCTATGACGGCCTCGCCATCGCCTGGGCCGTGGTCGAGGCGATCCACGAAGACAATCGCTGCCGCTGCCTGTTCGCGACGCACTATCACGAGCTGACTCGCCTGGCGGAGCGCTGCGATGCCCTCTCGCTCCACAATGTTCGCGCGCGCGAGTGGAAGGGCGATCTCGTCCTGCTCCATGAGGTCGCCGAAGGACCGGCCGACCGCAGCTACGGCCTCGCCGTCGCACGCCTCGCCGGTCTGCCGCCCGTCACCATCTCGCGCGCCAAGGCGGTGCTGGCAAAGCTGGAGGCCGGACGCGAGAAGACCGGCGGCATCGCCGCGGGCCTCGACGACCTGCCCCTCTTCGCCGCAGCGGCCGAGCATGAAGAGGAAGCCGTCGATGCCCTGCGCGCCGAGCTGTCGGGCCTCGACATCGACAGCCTCAGCCCGCGCGACGCGCTCGATGCGCTCTACCGGCTCAAGGGATTGATGGAGGCCTGATGCGGGAGTCGGGCTTTCTCGGGCTGATGCAGGTCATCTTCGACTGCGTCCGCGACGGATTCGGCCTCCGGCGCGCCTGGACGGTGATGGCCGTGATCGCGCTGATCCTGTCCGCGCCCTTCCTGCTGTTCGCGCTGCTCGTCTACCTGATCGCGCTGATCTTCTAGCCAGCTCTGGCGCGTTGAGCCTTGGCCGCATCGATCCACCACAGGAACTCGGCGGCGAATCGCCCGAAGCCACGCTCCAGCGCCGCGCCGCCTTCACCCTGCGGGACGTCGTCCGCATCGAGCGTCTGGCCGACCTGCGCCACGGCGATCGTCGCCGGCACCACCGCCATGCCCATCTCGGTCAGCGTCGGGTGCCACATCGAATTGCTGCGCGCGCCGGCCAAGCGCCCGCCCGAATAGCTCACGATCGCCGCCGGCCGCCGCGCCCATTCGGCCAGGAAATGGTCGGTCAGGTTCTTGAGGCCCGGCTGCATGCCCCAATTATACTCGCCCGCGACGAACAGGAATCCGTCGGCATTGCGCAGCTTCTCCGCCAGCGCTTCCATCACCGCCGGCGCGCTGCCGGGCGCATAGTCCATGTAGCGTTTGTCGAGCATCGGCAGCCCAACCGCCTTCGCGTCGATCAGTTCGACGTCGCAGCCCAGCTCCGCCAACCGCGCGGTCATCCAGCGCGCCAGCCGGATCCCCATCCGCGCTTCGCGATAAGAGCCGTAGAAAGTGAGGATGCGGTGAGACATTTGGCGGCCTTTCGCTCGGCTTCGCTGGCACTGCGCACACGCGCAATCTGATGGAGTGTATCTATCAAGAAGCGCCTGGCCGCACCGCCGATCGGCGGCGTTACGAGCGGAGGCCCACTCTTCTGAAAATGAAAGAGGCCACCGGGGCCATCCCTGGCACCCGGTGACCTCCGACATGGTCAGCGGCCGGAAGCTCCAGCCCGGGAGACCATGCGGGCCGCTTGTCCGCTGCTGGCGCCGTTGATTGGGGG
>Ga0247823_10002464_pt1 | contig 15264 bp, 14 predicted proteins | sample 13C_PalmiticAcid_2_FD_192426 | JGI IMG/M metagenome (GOLD analysis project Ga0247823, IMG submission 192426) | Soil microbial communities from agricultural site in Penn Yan, New York, United States - 13C_PalmiticAcid_Day30 | ecosystem: Environmental > Terrestrial > Soil > Agricultural land...
CGATCGGCCGCGCGCCCGCGAGCGGGGCGCCGTCGCGCAGCGGCGCGAAGCCGGGCGACCAGATATGGGTGACGGGGACGATCGGCAATGCCGGACTGGGGCTCGCGATGCGGCTGGGGCAGGTGGATGCCAACGAGACCTGCCTGTCGGCCTATCGCCGCCCGCAGCCGCAGCTGACCTTTGGCCAAGCGGTGGTGCCGCAAGTCCATGCGATGATGGACGTGTCGGACGGGCTGCTGATCGACGCGCAGCGGATGGCCGAGGCGAGCGGGTGCGAGATCGGGATCATGCTGGAGGCGGTGCCGCTGTCGGCGGCGTTGCTCGCGGTGCGGCCCGACATACTCGACACGCGGCTCGCGGCGGCGACCGCGGGCGACGATTACCAGCTACTGTTCGCCGCCGATCCGGGCGCGGCGGCGGCGATACGCGAGATATCGGCGGGGCTGAACGTCGCGGTGACGCCGGTCGGCCATGCGGGTGTCGGCACCGGAATCATGCTGACCCACCGCGCCCAGCGCATCGCGCTGCCCGCGCATCTCGGTTTCATGCACTGAGGGGAAGCCACCGAAAACGGCCAAATAAGCGGGCTTGCCCTTGGCTTTCTTTCTTCCCATAACCCCTGCGTCTTAATTTGGGGCGGTCGCATCAGGGGAGAGAGCGAGCCGGCATCAATAAGTCGGACGTTCGACTGCTATCTTTCGCGTCGCCCTTCTCATTGGGGAAGGAAGAGACACGCATGAATCCGGTTTTGATCGCGATAGCGTGCGGCCTGTTGGCCGTGCTCTATGGCTTTATTACCTCCCGACAGGTGCTGGGCGCCTCGGCCGGTAATGAAAAAATGCAAGAAATCGCCGCCGCCATCCAGGAAGGCGCCAAGGCCTATCTCGGCCGCCAATATCGCACCATCGCCATCGTCGGCGTCGTCGTCGCCGTCCTCGTCGGATGGTTCCTCGGCCCGATCTCGGCCACCGGCTTCGTCATCGGTGCCGTGCTGTCGGGCGTCGCGGGCTTTGTCGGCATGAACATCTCGGTCAAGGCCAACGTCCGCACCGCGGCCGCGGCGCAGACCGGGCTGCAGGCCGGCCTGACCATGGCGTTCCGCGCCGGCGCGATCACCGGCATGCTCGTGGCGGGGCTCGCGCTCCTCGCGATCTCGGTCTTCTTTTGGTACCTGATCGGCCCCGGCGGCTACACCGTCGGCGGTGACGATCGCACCGTCGTCGATGCGCTCGTCGCGCTGGCCTTCGGCGCCTCGTTGATCTCGATCTTCGCGCGCCTCGGCGGCGGTATCTTCACCAAGGCCGCCGACGTCGGCGCCGACCTCGTCGGCAAGGTCGAGGCCGGAATCCCCGAGGACGATCCGCGCAACCCTGCGGTGATCGCCGATAACGTCGGCGACAATGTCGGCGACTGCGCCGGCATGGCCGCCGACCTCTTCGAAACCTATGTCGTCACCGTCGGCGCCACCATGGTGCTGATCGCGCTGCTGCTGAAGGGTGCGGGCGACATGCTGCTCCCGCTGATGAGCCTGCCGCTGCTGATGGGCGGCGTGTGCATCATCACCTCGATCATCGGCACCTATTTCGTCCGCCTCGGCGGCGGCAAGAATGTCATGGGCGCGATGTACAAGGGCTTCCTCGTCACCGCGATCCTGTCGATCCCGGCGATCTGGTTCTCGACCAGCTATGCGCTCGGCGGCGACATGAAGGCGATCATCGCCGAAGTGAATGGCAAGGCGTTCAACGGCACCGACCTGTTCCTGTGCTCGCTGCTCGGCCTCGTCATCACCGGGCTGATCATCTGGATCACCGAATATTACACCGGGACCAATTATCGCCCGGTGCGGTCGATCGCGAAGGCGTCGGAAACGGGTCACGGCACCAACGTGATCCAGGGGTTGGCGATCAGCCTGGAATCGACCGCGCTGCCGACGCTCGTCATCTGCGCCGGCATCGTCATCGCCTTCCAGATCGCCGGTATCGTCGGCATCGCCTTTGCGGCCACCGCGATGCTTGCCCTTGCGGGCATGGTCGTTGCGCTCGATGCTTATGGTCCGGTGACCGATAACGCGGGCGGCATTGCCGAAATGGCGGGGCTCGACGATTCGGTTCGTGAAAAGACCGACCTGCTCGACGCCGTGGGCAACACGACCAAGGCGGTGACCAAGGGCTATGCCATCGGTTCGGCGGGGCTGGCGGCGCTGGTGCTGTTCGGCACCTATACCGCCGACATCACCGAATATTCGGCGAAGCTCGGCCTCGACGCGCCGCTGACCTTTTCGCTGTCGTCGCCCTATGTCATCGTCGGGCTGCTGCTCGGTGCGCTGTTGCCATACCTCTTCGGGGCGTTCGGCATGACCGCCGTCGGCCGCGCGGCGGGCGAGGTCGTCAAGGACGTTCGCGAGCAGTTCAAGAACAACCCGGGCATCATGACCTATGAGTCGAAGCCCGACTATGCACGCACGGTCGACCTGGTGACCAAGGCGGCGATCAAGGAAATGATCATTCCGTCGCTGTTGCCGGTGCTGGCGCCGATCGTCGTATATTTCGTGATCCGCGGCGTTGCGGGGCCGGCCGAAGCGCTCGAGGCGCTCGGCGCGCTCCTGCTCGGCGTGATCGTCGGCGGATTGTTCGTCGCTATCTCGATGACCTCGGGCGGCGGCGCATGGGACAATGCGAAGAAGTATATCGAGGACGGCAACCATGGCGGCAAGGGCAGCGAGGCCCATAAGGCCGCGGTGACCGGCGACACCGTCGGCGATCCGTACAAGGATACCGCGGGTCCGGCGGTCAACCCGATGATCAAGATCACCAATATCGTGGCGATCCTGCTCCTCGCGGCGCTGGCGCACGGCGCGGGCTAAGCGACGTCGCCCTCGCGGGCAACAAGAGGCCCCGCCGGAGCGATCCGGCGGGGCTTTTTGGTTTCAATTTCAACTTAAGTTTGTTGCCATCGGCGGGCGGGCTTCCTAGGCTGCGCCGCAGAGGGAAGGCTCGGGCAATCGGCCCCGATGCCAGTGGGTTGCGCCCTCCACCGGGGCGCGAATACGGAGACAGGGATGATCAAGAAGATGTTTGCCGCGGCCTTGCTGGCGTCGGCGATGGGGTGGCCGGCCGTGGGCATGGCGCAGACGAGCGATATCGTCGTGACCGCGCAGAAGGGGCGCGTCGATACGGCGCTGTTCGGCAAGCGGCCGGCGATGAGCGGCGTGCGCATGTCGCCCGACGGCAGCAAGGTCGCGCTCAAGATGACGCAGGACGGCCGTGAATATCTGGTATGGCTCGACCTCAACGACCCCGCCGCCAAGCCCCAGATGATCGCGGCAACCGAGGAGTTTCGCGAAGCCGGCGACCGGACCACGACGAGCTGGAACTGGGTCGGCAACGACATGCTGGTGCTGACGCTGATGGCGCGCGAGAATTTCGGCGGCGAGCGCGGCGATATCCGCCGCCTTGCGACCTATGACCTCAAGACCGGCAAGATCTCTCCGCTGGCCTGGGACGGCGTTGCGGCCGACGGCGGCAGCATCCTGCACGTCGACCATGACAAGCAGGTGTTGCTGATCGAGCGCACCTACAAGCACGAGAATACCGAAGCCTGGAACGATCCCGAAGTGGTATCGGTCGACGTCCGCACCGGCAAGATCACGACCGTCATGCGGCCCAACCCGGTCGTCGGCGGCTGGTTCGCCGACCCCGACGGCGTCGTACGCGGCGGCGTCGGTTACGACCCCGACACGGGCAAGCAGCGTCTGCTCTATCGTTCGGACGCCAAGGGCGCGGTCAAGACGGTGACGAACGAGGCTGACAAGGATTTCACCGGCGCCGGGATGAAGCCGATCATGTTCCTGCCCGAACCCGACATGATGCTCGTGTCGGACAACAAGGATGGTTATTCCAAGCTCTACAAGGTCAATATGACCAATCCCAGCGGGACCGAGCGGCTGGTGTTCCAGTCGAAGGGCTATGACGTCGATGGCGTCGAAGCCGATTATCTCGGCAAGAATGTCGTCGGATATACGGTTACCGAAGCGCGCCCCCGCACCGTGTGGACCGACCCGCATTATCGTGAGGTGATGGCGGGGATCGACGAGATGTTCGGCGCGGGCAACAGCCGAATCGTGTCGAGCGACATGGGGTCGAAGAAGTTCGTCATCTTCACGGCGAAGCAGAACCAGGCGGGCGCCTATTATGTCTATGACACCGAAAGCGGGAATCTGAAGCTGCTCGGTCACCGCATGGCGGCACTGGGCGATGCCGAGCTCAATCCCGTGTCGGCGTTCCGCTATACCGCATCGGACGGCCAGGAAATCGAGGCCGTGATGACGATGCCGCGCCATCGCAAGCAGACCACCAACCTGCCGCTGGTGATCCTGACCCACGGCGGCCCCTTCGGCGTTCGCGACACCGCCGAGTTCGACAGCTGGGCGCAGTCGGTCGCCGAGCAGGGCTATGTTGTGGTCCAGCCCAATTATCGCGGATCGGGCGGCTATGGCGCCGAGTTCATCAAGAAGGGCCGCTCGAACGGTTTTGGGTTGCGCATGCAGGACGACCTCGACGACGTCATCACGCATCTCGCGGGCAAGGGGCTGGTCGACCCCAAGCGGGTGTGCATGATGGGTTGGTCCTATGGCGGCTATGCCTCGGCGCGCGCGGCGCAGCGCGACGCCGACAAATATCGCTGCACGATCGCGGGCGCGGGCGTTTACGACCTCGCCATGATGCGCAGCTACGACAAGGGCTATCTCGGTAGCTTCGGGTCCAACTATCTTGCCAAGGGCGCGGCCGAACTCAGCACCGTGTCGCCGGCGAAGAATGCCGGCGGCAAATGGGCGCCGATCATGATCGTGCACGGGGTGCGCGACCAGCGCGTCCCGGTAGCGCAGGCGCGCACGCTGGTGTCGGCGCTGAAATCGGCGGGCAAGAAGGAAGGCGTCGACTTCGAATATCTCGAACAGCCGAAGAACACGCACAACCTGCCCTATGACGATGTCGCCATCGAGTGGCTGAAGGCGGTCGAAACTTGGCTGGGCAAGCACAACCCCGCCTATATCGCGACCGACACCGACAAGCCGGTGGCGATCGTCGTCGGGGCCGCAGCGGTGACCGCGACGGCGCCCTGAGGCAAAGGCGGACGGTAAAAAATACAGGGCCGCGGGGGGTTAACCCTCGCGGCCCGCTTTCATTTGGGCGGCATAGCCCGCCTGGACCATCGCGCTCATCCGGTCGAACAGCGCGTCGGGATCGCCGCGGCGCAGCGCCGGGATGGCGGCCTCGGCGCCCTCGGCGACGATCAGCTCGCGCGTTCCGGCGGCGACCGCATCGAGGATCTGCGTCGCGGCGAAATCGGGCGAGAGGCCGTTGTCGATCGCCTTGTCGCTTTCCCCGCGCACGCTGCCGTCGGCGTTGAGCGCGTTGCGGCTGACATTGGTCGCGATCGATCCGGGGGCGACGACGAGAACTTTCAGCCCGAGATGCTCATTTTCGGCGCGGACGCTGTCGTGATAGCCGATCAGCCCATGCTTGGCCGCGCAATAGGCGCTGCGCAGCGGTACCCCGGCGATGCCCGCGACACTGGAAATGGCGACGATCTGGCCGCCGCCGGCCGCGACCATGCGCGGCAACAGCTGCTGGGTGAGGGCGATGGGGGCGAGCAGGTCGACGTCGACGATCTTCTGATACACCGAAAAATCGGTCTCGATCGCGAGACTGCGCTGCGAGATGCCGGCATTGTTGACGAGGCCGTCGATGCGGCCGCACCAGTTCCACGCCTCCTCGGCCATCAGCGGCAGCGCGGCGAAATCGGTGGCCTCAAAGGGCAGGATCATCGTGCCGGGGCCGCAGTCCTTCGCCACCGCCTCGAGCGCCGCGACGTTACGCCCCGACAGGATCAGCTTTGCACCGCGCTTCGCCAGTTCTCGCGCCAGCGCCGCCCCGATGCCCGACGACGCGCCGGTAACCCACCAAACTTGATCCTGCATATCGGCATCCTATCTGTCATTTTGTGTCAGCCTGAAACGGACTTGCGGGGCCGTCAAGGCGGCCACCCACGCATTTCCGCCAAGGGGTGGCAATTTTGTTGCGACTCTGTTATAATAAATATCAACACGCCGACATTCTGCCTCTTCCCGTCGCTGGGCTGGGGCACGTTCGGCGTTTCCGATGGAGCCATATCCCTTGTCACTCTGACTGGCTAGCGCCGCCGAAATGCTTCGATCCACCTCCACAGAGGGCAGGATGGTCCGGCTTTGACGCGCTTCCCCGTCCCCGACAAGGCACAGAAAGGAAACTGCATGTCCGCAAACACCCTCCTCTTCGAAGTCGGTGACTATGTCGTTTATCCGAAGCATGGCGTGGGGCGCGTCATCGAACTGCAGCGGTCGGAAATCGCCGGCATGCAGCTCGAACTTTATGTCCTGCGCTTTGAAAAAGAAAAAATGACCCTGCGCGTCCCGACCAACAAGGCCGAGGGCGTGGGCATGCGCAAGCTGTCGTCGGACAAGACGCTGAAGGAAGCGCTGCAGGTGCTGACCACCAAGCCGAAGGTGAAGCGCACCATGTGGTCGCGCCGCGCGCAGGAATATGAAGCGAAGATCAATTCGGGCGACCTGGTGTCGATCGCCGAAGTGACCCGCGACCTGTTCCGCGCCGACGACCAGCCCGAGCAGAGCTATTCGGAACGCCAGATTTTCGAAGCCGCCTCGAGCCGCCTCGCGCGCGAACTGGGCGCGATGGAAGAGAGCGACGAAAAGACCGCGCAGGCCAAGATCCTCCAGATCCTGAACGAGCATGCGCCGAAATATTATGTGGAGAAGGCGCTCTAAGCGCGGACTTGGCCACGGCGATGAAAGGAAAGGGCGGTCCTGCGGGGCCGCCCTTTTTCTTTTTCCCTCTCCCGTTGTGAGAGGGTTGCGCAGCCTTGGCAGCTTGCTGCCTAGGCGAAGCTGGGTGAGGGGATCAGTCTCGGCTTTCTGAAGCGATTGCGACACCCTCACCCAGTTCGTCTAGGCGACTACGTCGCCAAGTCTCGCTATCCTCTCCCAAGGGGAGAGGGTTTTAGGCCGGATACGTCGCCGCCACAAAATAGAGCCCGTCAGGCGGCGCATTGAGCCCCAGCGCCTGCCGGTCGGCGGCATCGAGCGATGCTTTCAGGTCGCGCGCCGACCATTTGCCTTCGCCGACGAGCGACAAGCTCCCGACCATCGAGCGCACCTGGTGGTGGAGGAAGCTGCGCGCCGCGGCCTCGACGATGATCTCCTCGCCGTGGCGGCTGACGGTCAATTTATCGAGCGTCTTTACCGGGCTTTGCGACTGGCAATGCGCCGAGCGGAAGGTGGTGAAGTCGTGGAGGCCGAGCAGCAGTTGCGCGGCGTCGTGCATCTTCGCGGCGTCGAGCGGGCGCGCGAACTGCCAGGCGAGGCCCTTGTCCCAGGTCAACGGCGCGCGGCGGTTGACGATGCGATATTCGTAAGCGCGCCCGGTGCAGGCAAAGCGCGAATGCCAGTCGGCGGGGGCTTCCTCGCACGCGACGATCGCGACGGGGGCGGGGCGCAACTGCGCGTTGATCGCCTCCATCAGGCGGAAGGGCGTCAGCGGCTTTTCGATATCGACATGGCCGCGCATCGCGATGGCGTGGACCCCGGCGTCGGTGCGCCCGGCGCTGAACACCGCGGCCTCCTCGCCGGTGATGCGGTGGACGGCCGCCTCGATCGCCTGCTGCACGCTCGGGCCATGCGCCTGCCGCTGCCAGCCCATATAGGGGCGGCCGTCATATTCGATGGTAAGGGCGAAACGCGTCATGCGAGGCGCGTGCCCTTCGGGATCGGGCGGCCACGCAGCAGCTCGGCGGCGTCCATCGCGGGCTTGCCGGCGCGCTGGATGCGTGCCGCGCGGATAGCGCCGGGGTTGCAGGCGATGGTCAGCGCATCGTCGAGCGTGACGCCCGGCGCCGCGCCCGCGACGCTCTCGCCCGGATGGGCGACCTCGGTGGCGAGCAGCTTGTAGCGCTCGCCCTCCAGTTCGAAGAAAGCGCCCGGCATCGGGTTGAACGCGCGGATCTGGCGTTCGACCTGCACCGCGCTGGTCAGGAAATCGAGCCGCGCCTCGCTCTTGTCGATCTTGGCGGCGTAGGTGACGCCGTCGTCGGGCTGCGGCTCGGGCTGGAAGGCGTGGAGGTCGCTCAGCACCTTCACCATCATCAGTGCGCCCATCTCGGCGAGTTCGTGGGTCAGCATGCCGGCGCTCTTGCCCGTCACCGGGGTCGTTTCGACCAGCCGCATCGCGCCGGTGTCGAGGCCGATATCCATCTGCATGATCGTCACTCCGGTCTCGGCATCGCCGGCCAGGATCGCGCGCTGCACCGGCGCCGCGCCGCGCCAGCGCGGCAGGATCGAGCCATGGACGTTGAGGCAGCCTTCGCGCGGCGCGTCGAGGATGGGTTGCGGCAGGATCAGGCCGTAAGCCGCGACCACCGCGACATCGAGATCGAGCGCGGCGAATTCGGCCTGGGCCTCTTCGCTCCGCAGGCTCTTCGGCGTGCGGACGGGCAGGCCATGCTCCTCGGCCCAGTTGTGGACGGCGCTCTGCTGCACCTTCTTGCCACGCTGCGCCGGGCGCGGCGGCTGGGTGTAGACCGCCACGATCTGATGCCCCGTCGCGTGGAGCGCGGCGAGCGTCGGTACCGCAAAGGGCGGCGTTCCCATGAAGGCGATGCGCATTGTCATTTCTCGCGCGCCGCTTAAGACCATCCGTCATGGCATCGCAAGAGATTGAAGCCCTCGTCCAGCAACTCGCCCGCCTGCCGGGGCTCGGCCCGCGGTCGGCGCGGCGTGCGGTGCTGCACCTGATGAAGAAGCGCGAAAGCAGCTTCACGCCCCTGCTCGCGGCGCTCCAGATGGTGTCCGAGCGGCTCGTGACGTGCGGCATTTGCGGCAATGTCGACACGCAGGACCCCTGCGCGATCTGCGCCGACCCGCGCCGCGACGACCGCAGCCTGTGCGTCGTCGAGGAGGTGTCGGACCTATGGGCGCTCGACAAGTCGCGGCTCTTCCCCGGCAAATATCATGTGCTCGGCGGGCGGCTGTCGGCGCTCGAAGGGGTGCGGCCGCAGGACCTGAGCATCGATGCGCTGGTAGCACGCGTCGCCGCGGGCGGGATCGACGAGGTGGTGCTCGCGATGAACGCGACGCTGGAAGGGCAGACGACGGCGCATTATCTGGCCGAGCGGCTGGAGGGCTATCCGGTGCGGCTGACGCAGCTGGCACATGGCCTGCCGGTGGGCGGCGAGCTCGATTATCTCGACGAAGGAACGCTGGCGCAGGCGCTCAGGGCTAGGCGACCGGTGGGTTAGCGATGGCCGAGAAGGTTTGCCCTGACTGTGCCGAGCGCGTGAAAGCTGAAGCGATCAAATGTCGATATTGCGGATATCGTTGGTCTGGCTACGACAAGCCTCGCTTTGATACCTGGCGTGTCGGCGCGGTTGTGCTGATTTTGGCAATGCTTGCGCTGGCCATCGCTACCTCTTGACCCCGCGCCCCTCCGACCATACCTGCACGCCATGGCCCTTTTACCCATCATAGAGACCCCCGATCCCCGGCTGCGCGTCATTTCGAAGCCCGTCGAAACCTTCGACGCCGAGCTCAAGACGTTGATCGCCGACATGTTCGAGACGATGTACGAAGCCCCCGGTATCGGGCTCGCCGCGATCCAGGTCGGCGTCGCGAAGCGCATCCTGGTGATCGACCTGCAGGAACCCGATCTCGAGGACGAGGAAGGCAAGCGCCTGATCCGCACCCCGCGCGTCTTCATCAATCCCGTCTTCTCGGAAGAGAGCGAGGAGCATAGCATCTATCAGGAGGGCTGCCTGTCGGTCCCCGAGCAATATGCCGATGTGACGCGCCCCGCCGAGGTCACCGTCGACTGGCAGGACGAGGACGGCAAGCATCACAGCGAACGCATGACCGGGCTGATGGCGACGTGCATCCAGCACGAGTACGACCATCTGGAAGGCATTCTCTTCATCGACCATCTGTCGCGGCTGAAGCGCGAGATGGTGCTGAAGAAGCTCGCAAAGATGCGCAAGGCGGCGTGATTTAAGCCCCTCCCCTTGCGGGAGGGGTTTGGGGTGGGGTCCCGCGCACTTGTGCGCGATGAGGTTCCCGACAACCCGACGTTTTCAAGATTCTTATACGGCGCAGACGCGCCGCGCACCCACCCCTTTATCCCCTCCCGTAAAGGGAGGGGAGGTTCGGATCAGCCGGCGGCCTTCGCCACCCCCACCATCGCGGGGCGCAGCAGACGGTCCTTCATCATATAACCCGCCTGCATTTCCTGCACGATCGTGCCGGGCGCCTTGTCGCTCGGGATTTCGAGCATCGCCTGGTGCTGGTTGGGGTCGAGCGGCAGGCCGATCGCCGCGATGCGCGTGATGCCGTTGCGTTCGAAGACGCTCAGCAATTCGCGCTCGGTCGCCTCGAGGCCGGTGATCAGCGGCTTGATGCCTTCGTCGGCGCGCTGTTCGTCGCTCAATGCCGCGAGCGCGCGGCCGAGATTGTCGGCGACCGACAGGATATCGCGCGCGAATTTGGTCGACGCATAGGCGTGCGCGTCCGCGACCTCTTTCTCCGCGCGGCGGCGGACATTCTGCGTCTCGGCGCGCGCGTAAAGCAGGTCCTGCTGCACGGCGGCGACTTGCTCGGCGAGCTTGGCGATCTCGTCATTTTCGCCGGCGGTGGGGGCGGTCGCATCGGCCTCGGCCGCGACATTTTCGGGGGTCAGCGCGTCGTCTTCGACGGGCGTGTCATTGTCCATATTCGTCATAAACCTATCGTATCAGTCTGGAGAGCGATTGGGCGGTGAAATCCACCATGGGTACGATCCGGGCATAGTTCAAGCGCGTCGGGCCGATGACCCCGACCACGCCGACCACGCGCCCGTCGGCACCGCGATAGGGCGCCGCTATCACGGACGAGCCCGAAAGCGAGAATAATTTATTCTCCGACCCGATGAAAATGCGGGTCGCGCTGCCCTCGCGCGCGCTGTCGAGCAGCTGGGCGATATCCTGTTTGGTTTCGAGTTCGTCGAGCAATTGCCGCACGCGGTCGAGGTCGCCGACCGCGCTTTCGTCGAGCAAATTCGCCTGACCGCGGACGATCAGCACCGGGCGGTCGGCGCCGTCGGACGACCAGATCGCGAGTCCGCGCGACACCAGGTCCTGGGCGGCGCGGTCGATCGCGATGCGCTCGGCCTCGATCTCGTGGCGGACGCGCGCCATCGCTTCGGTGAGGGTCAGTCCGCTGAGCATCGACGAGATATAATTGCCCGCCTCGACCAAGGCGGAGGGATTAAGGCCCGCGGGAATGGCGATGACGCGGTTCTCGACCGATCCGTCGCCTGCGACCAGCACGACGAGCGACTGGTTCGCGGAGAGCGGCACGAAGGCGAGCTGTTTGAGGATGCGTTCATGCTTGGGGACAAGCACGAGCCCGGCGCAGGCCGAGAGGCCCGAGAGCGCCGAGGTCGCCTGGGCGAGCGCGCTTTCGATCGGGCCGGCGTCGGACAGACTGGCCTCAATCTGGGCGCGATCCTCCGCGCTGGGCTCGGCGACCTGCATCATGCCGTCGACGAAGAGGCGGAGGCCCTGCTCGGTCGGCAGGCGTCCGGCGCTGGTGTGCGGGCTGGCGAGCAGGCCGAACTCCTCCAGATCCTGCATGACGTTGCGGATCGACGCCGGGGACAGATTAAGCGCGGCGAGTTTCGACAGCGTGCGCGAGCCGACGGGCTGGCCGGTTTCGAGATAGGCGTCGACGACCATCCGGAACACGTCGCGGGCGCGTGTGGTGAGTTCGGTGATCGGCGGGGTGCTCATAGGGAGGATTTAGGGATGCAGGGGAGTGGGGGCAAGCATCGCCGCTATTGGCTCGCACAAAGCCACGAAGCCACAAAGAGGGCGATAGCCGCAACGCGACATTCTCCTTCGACATCGCCTCCGTATGCACGCGATGTGGAGGGGTGTGTCCTATCGGTCTTGGCCCCCTTTGTGGCTTCGTGGCTTTGTGCGAGATTATTCTGATCTCACAAAAAGGCACAAAGGCACAAAGGCACGAAGATGAGGAAAGGGAGTGCATTGGGGCCGTCTTATGCCTAGCTTCTCTTCCGGGGGAGAAGCACATGACCACACGCCCGCTCGACCAGGACGACCCGCTCGACGATTTCGCGCACCGCGACATCGACCTGCTTGGCCGCAAGCACCGCGTCTATACGATGGGCAGCGGCCCCGCGGTGGTCGTGATGACCGAAATGCCCGGCATCAGCCCGCATGTCGCGCGTTTCGCGCGCTGGGTCCGCGATGCCGGTTTCACCGTCTATATGCCGCATATTTTCGGTGTGGATGGCGGGGTCATCACGAGGGGGCGTTTCCTGCGCGCCTTTCCCCGAGCGTGCATCAGCCGGCAATTCCGGGCCTTCCAGGCCAATGAAAGTTCGCCCGCGACGCAGTGGCTTCGCGCGCTGGCGGCGCTGGCGCACCAGGAATGCGGCGGCAAGGGCGTCGGCGCGATCGGCATGTGCTTCACGGGCAATTTTGCGCTGTCGATGATGCTCGAACCCGCGGTGCTGGCGCCCGTGCTGTCGCAGCCGTCGCTGCCGCTCAACGACCCCGCCGGCATGCATATCCACCCCGACGAACTCGCGGCGGTGAAGGCGCGGATGGAGGCCGAGGATCTGACCGTGCTCGCCTATCGGTTCGAGGGCGATAAATTCTGCAAGGCGGCGCGCTTTGCGGCTTATGAAGACGCGCTGGGCGACCGCTTCATCGGCCGCACCTTCCCGGATAGCGCCGCCAATCCCGACACGCCCTACAAGAATCCGCACAGCGTGGTGACCATCCACCTGATCGACGAAGCCGGCCAGCCGACGGCGCAGGCGCGCGACGAAATCCTCGATTTCTTTCGTATGCGGTTGAGCGATTGAGCGCAGCGGCCTAAGGGCCTCCGCAATCACTCATCGAAAGGAAATCCCCCATGCGCCCTTCCGGCCGCGCGCCCGACCAGATGCGTCCCATCGGCATCGAGACCGAATTCACCATCCACGCCGAGGGCAGCGTGCTCGTCAGCTTCGGCAACACCAAGGTGCTCGTCACGGCCAGCGTCGACGAGAAGGTGCCGCCCTTCCTGCGCGGCAAGGGGCAGGGCTGGGTCACCGCCGAATATGGCATGCTGCCCCGCGCGACGCACACGCGCGGCAGCCGCGAGGCGGCGAAAGGCAAGCAGTCGGGTCGCACGCAGGAAATCCAGCGGCTGATCGGCCGGTCCTTGCGCGCCGTGGTCGATTTCCAGAAGCTCGGCGAGCGGCAGATCGTGATCGACTGCGATGTGATCCAGGCCGATGGCGGCACGCGCACCGCGTCGATCTCGGGCGCGTGGGTCGCGCTGCGGCTCGCGGTCGATAAGCTGATCGCCTCGGGCGCCATCACGACCGACCCGATCGAGGACCAGGTCGCGGCGATCTCGTGCGGCATCTACAAGGGCACACCGGTGCTCGACCTCGACTATGACGAGGATTCGGTCGCCGAGGCCGACGGCAATTTCGTGCTGACCGGGCGCGGCCAGATCGTCGAGGTACAGGCGAGCGCCGAGGGCGCGACCTATGACGAGGAAGGCCTGCTGCGCCTGCTCCGCCTCGCGCGCATCGGCTGCGCCGACATCTTCGCCGCGCAGGCGAAGGCGGTGGGGCGCTGAGGTGAACCGCAAGCTCGTCCCCGGCAAGCTCGTCATCGCGAGCCACAATGCGGGCAAGGTGCGCGAAATCCGCGCGCTGCTCTTGCCATTCGGGATCGAGCCTGTGTCGGCGGGCGATCTCGGCCTGCCCGAGCCCGAGGAGACGGGGACAACGTTCCGCGAGAATGCGCTGCTCAAGGCGCATGCGAGCGCGTCGGCGGCGGGGCTGCCCGCACTCGCCGACGACAGCGGGCTCGAGGTCGCGGCCTTGGGCGGGCGGCCGGGGGTGTACACCGCCGACTGGGCCGAACGGCAGCGCTTCGAGGGCAATCCGGGGCGCGACTGGTATCTCGCGATGGGCAAGGTCGAGGGGCTGCTCGCCGAGCAGGGGGCGGACGTCGACCGCAGCGCGCGGTTCGTTTGCACGCTGGCGCTGGCGTGGCCCGACGGGCATGCCGATGTTTACGAAGGTGCCGCGGAGGGCAGCCTGACATGGCCGCCGCGGGGGAAGTTGGGCTTCGGTTATGACCCGGTGTTCGTTCCGGTCGGTAACACCCTGACTTTCGCGGAGATCGATCCGGCGGAGAAGCATCGGATCAGCCATCGGGCGGATGCTTTTGCGAAACTGGTGGCGGGGGCGTTTTGATCGCCTGAATTTTAATGGCGGAACCTGATCTTGTCGTCGCTTTTCACAAAGCGCGATGCAGTACCTTTTTGCTTTATGTCCCGAAGTGCCTGTTTCTTGCACTCCGGATCATGATTGATCCGCCAGGCGACAAGCCGCCGCATTTCTTCATCGGCGAAGATCATGTCATGCGCGCCATCGATGCTGACGCCAAATTTCTCTCTGGTCCGCTTGACCAGTTGGATGAAGTCACGGTTCGCTATGTCCACGTCGCATCTCCCGGTCGAACGACAGGCGGCTGACGCTACCGGTGGAGACATCGGCTGAAAAGTCCCTATATCTCCTCCGCATGGCCGAACCGCTCGCCCTTTATGTCCATTGGCCGTTTTGCGTCAGCAAATGCCCCTATTGCGACTTCAACAGCCATGTGCGCGACAGCGTCGATCAGGACGCCTGGCGCGCGGCGTTGCTGGCGGATTTGCGGTATGAGGCGGGGTTGCTGCCGGGGCGGCGCGTGTCGTCGATCTTCTTTGGGGGCGGGACGCCGAGCCTGATGGCGCCCGCGACGGTCGCGGCGGTGATTGCCGAGGCGGAGGCGCTTTGGGGGCTCGCGGAAGATTGCGAGGTCACGCTGGAAGCGAACCCCAATTCGGTGGAAGTTGCCGCCTTCGCTGATCTGGCCGCCGCGGGGGTCAATCGGGTGTCGATCGGGGTTCAGAGCTTCGATGCGCAAGTGCTTGAATTCCTGGGTCGTGCGCATAGCGCCGACGAGGCGCGGCGGGCGATTGCGGCGGCGCAAACCTATTTCGACCGCGCGAGTTTCGACCTGATCTATGCGCGGCCAGGGCAGGCGCTCTCCGAATGGGAAAAGGAACTGGGCGACGCGCTGGCGTTCGGGACGGGGCATTTGTCGCTGTACCAACTG
>Ga0247823_10002465_pt1 | contig 15254 bp, 19 predicted proteins | sample 13C_PalmiticAcid_2_FD_192426 | JGI IMG/M metagenome (GOLD analysis project Ga0247823, IMG submission 192426) | Soil microbial communities from agricultural site in Penn Yan, New York, United States - 13C_PalmiticAcid_Day30 | ecosystem: Environmental > Terrestrial > Soil > Agricultural land...
CCAGCAGCAGAACCCGGGTGGCGTGAGGGCTGAGCGGGGTGCCGAGGTCGACCATGGGGCGGGGTTCCGATGCGGGTGGGGAGCGGCATTCTACCGGCCCGGCCCTCCCGCCTCCCCCAGCCGACGGACGGTACTTGTCAGTTGATATCATTTTGATATCTTTTTTCGGAACAAGGAGAGACCACCATGAAAGAGAACCCCATCCGCTCGCTGCCCGGCATTCCCTTCCTGCTCGCCGTCCTGGCCGTGGCGGCCCTGGCCGTCTGGTTGTTCGCCACCGGCATCGGTCCCGATCCGAAGTATTCCGGGGTCGTCTCCGGCGCGCGCATCGCCGCCGGCGTCATCCTGGCCGTACTCGCCTTCTTCAGCCTGATCGGCCTGTACACCGTGCAGCCCAACCAGGCCGCGGTGATCAGCCTGTTCGGCAAGTACGTCGGCACCGTCAAGGACAACGGCCTGCGCTGGAACAACCCCTTCTATTCCAAGAAGAAGATCAGCCTGCGCGTGCGCAACTTCGAAAGCGGCAAGCTCAAGGTCAATGAACTGGACGGCAGCCCGATCGAGATCGCCGCGGTGATCGTCTGGCAGGTGGTCGATGCCTCCGAGGCCGTCTACAACGTGGACGACTACGAGAGCTTCGTGCACATCCAGTCCGAATCCGCGCTGCGGGCGATGGCCACCAGCTATCCCTACGACCAGCACGAGGAAGGCCAGCTGGCGCTGCGCAGCCACGCCACCGAGATTTCCCAGCACCTGAAGAACGAACTGGCCGAACGCCTGGCCGATGCCGGCGTGCAGGTCATCGACGCGCGCATCAGCCATCTGGCCTACGCGCCGGAAATCGCCCAGGCGATGCTGCAGCGCCAGCAGGCCAACGCGGTGATCGCGGCGCGTACCCGCATCGTCGCCGGCGCGGTCGGCATGGTCGAGATGGCGCTGGCCGAGCTGCAGAAGAACGGCGTGGTGCATCTGGACGAGGAGCGCAAGGCGCAGATGGTCAGCAACCTGCTGGTGGTGCTGTGCGGCGATCGCAGCACCCAGCCGATCGTCAACACCGGCTCGCTGTACTGAGCCGGGCAGCGGACAGGCGTCGTGGCAGAGAAGAAAGCCTATCCCCTGCGCATCAGCGCCGACGTGCTGAACGCGGCGCAGCGCTGGGCGGATGACGAACTGCGTTCGCTCAATGCGCAGATCGAATACGTGCTGCGCGATGCGCTGCGCAAGGCCGGGCGCCTGCCCAACCCCGCGTCGTCTGCTGAATCCGACGACGACAACTAGCCGCACGATCCGGCGCACGGCGACGGACCCGCGGAGCAAGCGATACAAGGAGAAGGACATGAGCAAGCGTTGGACCTACCAGGTCATCGAAGTGAAGCCCGGCCTGATGGGCGGCCTCAAGCATGAGGAATTGCAGAGCGAACTCAATCGCCAGGGCGCGCAGGGCTGGGAACTGATCAACATCATCGTGCCCGCGCCGATGACCGCGGTGCAGATGGTGTTCAAGAAGGAGGCCTGAGATGAGGATTTCGTTGTGGATCGCGCTGGTTCTTGGCGCGCTGCTCTCCCCTGCCGTTTTCGCCGCCGACGCGCCCGGGACGCTCGCGAACCACCTGCTGGATCGCCTGCAGGCCGGCGACTATGTCGCCGCCGAGGCGATGTTCTCGCCGGAGATGGCCACGGCGGTTCCGCAGGACAAGCTGAAGGCGGTGTGGGAATCCCTGCCCGCGCAGATGGGCGAACTGCGCACGCGCGGCGAACCCAAGGTCATGCCGCACCAGGACCTGCAGGTCGCGCTGGTCCGGCTGGAATTCGCCAACGGCGCGATCAACGCGCAGGTCGCGGTGAACGCGCAGGGACAGATCGCCGGATTCCTGCTGCAACCGGCGCCGCCGGAGGCCGCCACACCGGTTCCCGCCGACGCGTCCTACCAGGAGCGCGAGCTCGCGGTGGGTGCCGGCGAACAGGCCCTGGCCGCCACCCTGGCGATGCCCAGGGGCGCCGGCCCGTTCCCGGCGGTGGTGCTGGTGCACGGCTCCGGCCCGCAGGATCGCAACGAGACCATCGGCCCCAACCGCCCGTTCCTGGACATCGCCCGCGGCCTGGCCGCGCAGGGCATCGCGGTGCTGCGCTACGAGAAGCGCAGCAAGGCGCGACCGCAGGATTTCACCGGCAAGTCGTTCACCGTCGATGACGAGGTCACCGACGACGCGGTCGCCGCGATCGTCACCCTGCGCGCGCAGCCCGGCATCGACGGCAAGCGCGTGTTCGTGCTCGGGCACAGCCAGGGCGGCATGCTGGCGCCGCGCATCGCGCAGCGCTCCGGCCAGATCGCCGGCCTGATCCTGTTCGCCGCCCCCGCGCGTTCGCTGCTGACGATCCTGCCGGAGCAGAACCGCTACCTGCTGGCGAAGCAGGGTCCGACGACGCCGGAGGCACAGGCGTTCCTGGACAAGCTCGATACCCAGATCGCCAATGTGCGCGGCAACACGCCCGACGATTCCACCGACACGCCGCTGGGCCTGCCCGCCCGCTACTGGCGCTCGCTGGAAGCCATCGATCCGGTGGCCGAAGCCAAGGCGCTCGCATTGCCATTGCTGCTGTTGCAGGGGGGGCGCGATTTCCAGGTCGTCGATGCGGACTGGCAGCGCTGGCGCGATGGACTGGCCGGCGATCGCCGGGCCACTTTCAAGGACTACCCGGCCCTGAATCATCTGGGCATCGCCGGCGAAGGCGCCGGTTCGCTGTCCGAGTACCAGCGACCCGGCCAGGTCGATCCGCAACTCATCGCGGACACCGCCCGCTGGATCAAGGAACACTGAGCATGTCCCGTGATTTCACCGTCGCCCCGCTCGATCGCTGGACCCTGCTCGGCCTGTGGCTGCCGATGACCAGCGCGATGGCCATCGCGGCCGGTTCCGTACTGTGGAGTTCCAGCGAACAGGTACCGCGCGGATTGCTGTTCACCCTGCCCTTCGTGCTGCTGGTGGGCGTGGCCCTGCATCTGCTGCTGCGCCGCCGCCGCATCCAGCTGGAACAGGGCGAGCTGAAGGTCACCGCGACCATGTTCCAGAAGCGGGTGCCGGTGAACGCCATCGATCTCGACAAGGCGCGGATCATCGATCTGGACGAACACACCGAGTTCAAGCCGCGGGTGAAGACGAACGGTTTCAGCCTGCCCGCCTTCACCGCCGGCCACTACCGCCTGCGCAACAAGGCCAAGGCGTTCTGCCTGATCAGCGACCGCTCGCGGGTGCTGGTGCTGCCCCTGCGCGAGGGTCCGCTCGTGCTGCTCAGTCCCGAGAAACCCCGCGAGCTGCTGGACGGCCTGCGCGAAGTGGCGGCCTCCGCGCCGCGCCGCTAAGCTGCCGGGCATGCCTACGCCCCCGGTTCCGCTCAAGACCCGCCTGCTCAATACCCCCGACGTGGAGCTGTGGCCCGGCGGCCTGCTGCGCGCGCGCAGCAACGCCGACGCCCGCATCCTCAGCCGCGCACGGCGGGTGCTGCGGCGCAAGCGCGACGGCCGCTATCTGGCCGCGGAACTGCCCGAAGGCCTGATGCCGCTGGTGCCGGGTCTGCCGCGCGAAGCCGGAATCGAGGCGGCGCTGGATCGGCTGGATCACGATGGCGGCGGGCGCGGCCCCTGGCGGGGCGAGGCCGGCGAACTCCCGCTGGACGCGCTGCGCGATCACCTGCATGCGCTGGGCCTGGACGACAGCTACGGCGAGCGCACCGGCCTGTCGCTGGTGGCCGAGCCGGACACGCTGGCCTTCGCCGGTTTCGATCGCTATCGCCGCGCGCTGTGGCTGACGCACGCCGCCGCGCATGCCTGGCTGGGCCTGCGCGACGCCGCCGCGCGCGACGGCGTGGTGCTGGAGGCGATTTCCGGCTACCGCAGCCACGACTACCAGCTCGGCATTTTCGAACGCAAGCTCGCACGCGGGCAGACGGTGGATCAGATCCTGTCGGTCAACGCCGCGCCCGGCTACAGCGAACATCACAGTGGCCTCGCGCTGGACATCGGCGCACCTGGGGAACCCCCGGCCGAGGAAAGCTTCGAGGACACCGCCGCATTCGCATGGCTGGGCGCGAACGCCGGTGCATTCGGCTTCTCGCTCAGCTATCCGCGCGACAACCCGCACGGCATCGTCTACGAGCCGTGGCATTGGTGCTTCGCCGCGGATGTCGCGGTCGATGCGGACTGAGACCGAACGCCAGCGCCGGCGGCTGTTGCAGGCCATGACGCTCGGCGGCGCGGTCGCGGCCTCGGGCTGCCGGGGCGATGGCGCGGATGCCGACACGGTCGGCGACGTCACCGACATCGATCACGTTCCGGTCGCCGGCCAGATCCGCCCGGCTTCCACCGCCGCCGTCCAGCAGGCCCTGCGCCAGAACCGGGGACCGATCTCGATCGGCGGCGCGCGTTACAGCATGGGCGGACAGATCGCCGCCGACGGTTCCATCCACCTCGACATGCGCAGCCTGAAGCGACTGCTTCGCCTGGATGTCGAAGCGCGCACCGCGCGCGTGCAGGCCGGGATGTGCTGGCGGGATCTGCAGGATCATCTGGATCCGCATGATCTGGCGGTGCGGGTCATGCAGAGTTACAGCAATTTCTCGATTGGCGGTTCGCTGTCGGTGAACTGCCACGGCCGCTACGTCGGCGCCGGCCCGCTGGCGCATTCGGTGCGCGCCCTGCAACTGGTGACCGCCGACGGAACCGCGCACGAACTCGACCGTCAACGGCAACCCGCGCTGTTCGCCGCGGTGCTGGGAGGCTATGGCGGCCTGGGCGTGGTCACCGAGGTGGAACTGGATCTGGACGCGAACTTCCCGATCCGGCGCGACGCGCGACGCGTGTCGCTGGACGAGTACCCGGACTTCTTCCGCGAGGAAGTGCATGCGCGACCCGGCATCCTGCTGCACAACGCCGATCTGATGCCGCCGGATTTCGACCGGCCTCTCGCGATCAGCTGGACCCGCACCGACCAGCCGCTCACCTTCGCCGAACGGCTGGTGCCGCGCCACCTCGACTACGGACGCGAACAGAACCTGATCTGGACGGCATCCGAACTTCCCGGCGGCGGGGCGCTGCGCGAGAAGTTCCAGACCGGACGCATCCTCGGTGAATCCGTGGTGGTCATGCGCAATCACGAAGCCAGCCTGGATACCGCTTCGCTGGAGCCCCGCACGCGGATGTTCTCGACCTATCTGCTGCAGGAATATTTCATCCCCGTGCGGTCATTCGCGACCTTCGCCCGCAGGATGGGTGCGATTCTGCGCCAGCACGAAGTCAACGCACTGAACGTATCCATCCGGCATTCGCCGGCCGATACCGTGTCGCTGCTGAAATGGGCGCCACAGGAAGTGTTCTCCTTCGTGCTGTACCACAAGCAGCGCGCCTGGTCCGGCGCCGACCGGCAGGCCGGCGTCTGGACCCGGCAACTGATCGATACCGCGCTGGCGCTGGATGGGCGCTACTACCTGCCCTACCGGCTGCATGCCACGCCGGAGCAGTTCCACCGGGCCTATCCGGAAGCCGCCACCTTCGCCGCGATCAAGCGCCAGGTCGATCCCGAACGCCGTTTCCGCAACCGCCTGTGGGACAAGTACCTGCCTGCTTGAACGACACTCTCCCTCCGGCGTAACGTAGCGGGCATCATTCGGGGGAATGGCATGAATAATCCATATCAGGCGTCGGCCACCAGCGCCGGCGCGGTGGCACCGCCTGGCGTTTCCTACTTCAAGAATCCTGCGCTGTTGACTCTCGCCACCCGGATTTTCCTGGGACTCGGCATACTCACTTCCCTCTGCGCGGGTGCACTTGCGCTCCATGAGATTTCATTGATGGGAGAGTATTCGGCCACGGACAGCCTGGACGACATCTATGATCAGATGATCATCCCTATGATGTTGCTTGGCCTGGTTCAATCCGTCGCCGTGTTTGGCTCCTTCGTGATCATTGCGATGTGGATATATCGAATGGCCTGGAATGCGCGCTATTTCGCTGGTGCATCCCACATGGAGTACACCCCGGGCTGGGCCGTGGGCTGGTATTTCATTCCCATCGCCACGCTCTGGAAGCCCTACCAGGCGATGAAGGAGATCTGGCGCGCAAGCGACGATCCCGCACGCATGCGGCTCGTCTCCATTCCTTTCTGGTTGCCGCTCTGGTGGTGCCTTTGGCTGGTGAACAACATTCTCAGCAATGTGTCCGCCCGGCTTACCTTCAGGGCGGAAATAATCTCCGAGGGAATGCTGGCGAACCGGATATCGATATTGGTGGAAGCGGTGAATATCGTGCTGTGCCTGGTGTTTCTGGTGGTCGTCAACCGGCTGTCGCGGATGCAATGGCGCCAGCAGTCGCTGCGACAGGCGCAAGCGGTGGCCTGAAGATCGGGTACGCGCGGCCAACTGGCGGGCAGGCAATTCGGCGTAACGATTTGCATTGTCGTTGTCACGCTCATCGTGGCGAAAGCGTGGCGGACTTGAGCGAGATCAATGAGGCGTCGCCCCCAGGTGGGGATACTCATGGCGGTCTCCCGACGCGGTCCGCCCCGATGTTCTCCACGCATGCCCGCTATCGCCCGTCGCTGGTCGCCCTGCACTGGCTGACCCTGCTGTTGCTGATCGGCGTCTACGCCACCATCGAGCTGCGCGGCCTGTTTCCGCGCGGCAGTGATGCGCGCCAGCTGATCAAGACCGCGCATTTCTTCCTGGGCATCGGCGTGTTCGGCCTGACCCTGCTGCGCCTGCTGGTGCGGGTGTCATCGCCCACACCGCCGATCGCGCCGGTGCCGCCGACCTGGCAGAAGCTGGCGGCCGGCGCGATGGCGCTGGCGCTGTACGGGCTGATGCTGGTCACGCCGGTGCTCGGCTATCTGCTGCTCAATGCGGAAGGCGCCTCGCCGGAACTGGCCGGCTGGGCGTTGCCCCACCTGATCGCCGCCCGGGAGACGCTGGGCGAACGCCTGGAGCAATGGCATGAAACCATCGCCGTCGCCGGCTACTGGCTGATCGGCCTGCATGCGCTGGCCGCGCTCTATCACCACCACGTGCGCCATGACGACACGCTGCTGCGCATGACCTTCAAGCGCTGACATGTAGAGCGGAGCCTGTTCCGCCGCGGCGCTCACGGATCGGGCGCCGGGGGTTCGGCGGAGCGGGCTTCGCTCTACATCGCAGCCGTTGTCCGCCCTGCCCGGCCGCTCAATCCTGGGAGCGCTTGGTGGGCGTCTTCGCCTCGGTACCGAAGTCGGCGATGCGCCACAGGTACTGGGCGGCGTAGGTACGGTACGGACCCCAGCGTTCGCCGCGGGCCACGAGTTCCTTCGGCGTCGGCGCGGTGTCCCGCCTGTCGACGAACTGCGCGCCCTTGCGCACGCCGAGGTCGTCCACCGGCAGCACGTCGGGGCGACCGAGCCGGAACATCAGCATCATTTCCACGGTCCAGCGGCCGATGCCGCGGATCGGCACCAGCGCCTCGACGATGGCGTCCTCGCTCATCGTCGACATCCGCCGCAGATCCGGAATCTCCCCGCGCGCCTCGCGCGCGGCCAGGTCACGCAGCGCCAGGCTTTTGTTGCCCGATACGCCGCAGGCACGCAGACCGGCGTCGTCGATCCTGCCGAGGGTGTCGAAATGCAGCCGGGTGCTGCCGATCGCGGCTTCCACCCGTCCGACGATCGTCGCCGCCGCCTTGCCGCTGAGCTGCTGGTACAGGATGGCGCGGGCCAGCGCATCGACCGGGTCGAATGGCTTGCGCCAGGTGGGCTGCGGTTCGATGTAACCGATCCGCTTCATCCAGGTGCCCAGCTTGCGATCGCGCCGGCTCAGATGATCGAACGCCGCCTCGGTATCGAATCCGCGCGCATAGCGGGGCATGGCGTCACCTGCGCACGGCGTCGAGGGCCCACAGCAGCCAGCCCGCCATCAGCGCCATGCCGCCGGCCGGCGCCAGTTGCGTGGACAGGCCGGCGAACACCGCCGCGAGCAGGCTGCCGGAAAACAGCAGCGTGCCCAGCAGCAGCAGCGCCAGGCCGGCCTTGCCCAGCCAGCGCGTGGTGCCGGGCCCCAGCGCGGCCAGCGCGATGCCATGACCGAACGCGAACAGCGCCGCCGTCTCCAGCCGCGACTGGGCCAGCGCTTCGCCCGCCGCGTGGGCGGCGTATGCCGACAGGCCCACCGAGGCGCCGGCCAGCAGGCCGCCGCACAGTGCGAAGACGGAAGGTTTGCGTTGACGTCGGTCGTAGTGCATCAGGGTGGCGTCCTGCGGCTGCCGGCGATCGCCTGTCCATCGAGGAAAAACGGCCGCGCAAAAAAACAACGCGCCGCAGTGAGCGGCGCGTTGTGGATATCACGCATGGGAAGGAATCCCGAAGCGGATTACTTGATGGCCCAGTAGATGTCGAACTGGCCGTTCTCGGTGAACGCGTTGTCCACGCCATTCTTCCAGGACTCGTACGGACGATCGACCACTTCGTAGCCGTTGGTGACGGCCCAGGCGCGCAGGGCGCTGCGGTTGGCATCCAGCTCGGCCATGAAGCCGGTGTAGCTGGCGAACGCGGAACGGTGGGCCTTGGTGACCACGTGCTCGACCGGCGCGCCGGACGGGATGGTGACCTTCAGGTCACCCGTGGAGGCGACCGGGGTCGAGGTGGCCGGCACCGGGACCGGGATCGGGTTGCCGTCCTTGTCCTTGGCGTCGGCGCCCGGGGTCTTCGGACCGGTGCCCGCCTTGCGGACCGGCACGGCGACGTCGAACGCGTACTTCTCGGCGCCGAAATCGGTGGTGATGATGCGGACCGGACCGGCGGCTTCCAGGCCGTTGGCGTCCATCACCCGCTTGATCCATTCCTGGTTGGCCTTGATCGACGCCTTGATGGCGTCATTGCTGCGATCGATGTTGCCGGCGTTGACGACCAGCAGGTCCTCGGCGGGCAGCTCGGCGATCTTCAGGCCGGTCAGCCTGCTGCCTTCGGTGCGGTAGTCGAAGTTCGGCACGGTGGCCAGCATGTTGGTCAGCTTGGACAGGCCGGCCTTGACCGCGTCGCCGACGTGGCGGCTGACGTACATGCCGGCGTAACGGCCGATCAGGTTCCAGCCATAGGTCACTTCATAGGACTGGGAGATCTTGACGTTGCGGTTGTTCTTGCCGGTCGGTTCCAGATTGAACGTGGTGACCTTGTCCGTACCCAGCTTCTGATCGGTGATCGCGTAGACGATCTTGCCGGTGCCGCCGTTCGGCGCCGGGCGCTCGCTGGCGGTGATTTCCCAACTGCCCTTGCCCCACTGGCCCTTGGAATCGTAATCGACGCGGGCGCCGACGCCGGCATGGCCTTCGTCGCCACCGGAATAGGAAAGTTCGTTGGCGGCCTTGGGCAGCAGGGGATTCCAGTCCTTGAGACGGCGCACGTTGTTCAGCGTGTCGAACACGATGGTCATGCGGCGGTTGGTCTCGGCGCTTTCCTCAAGCTGGCGCTTGGACGGCAACACCAGGCCGATCACCAAAAACAGCGCCAGAACCAGCGCCAGTGCAATCAGGAACTCGATCAAACGGGTCATTCAGGGAGTCTCCGGGGGCCGGTGCCTCGGCCATTGAAAATGTGCACCGCGCATCCTAACAGGCTTGGCGGGTTCCGCGCAGCCTCTTCCGGGCCCCGATCGCGCCCTCATTTCATGGGTCCGGAAACACACGCCCTTCACGCCCCTTCCATCCGGGGGGCGGCCCATCGGACAGCGCGCGCCGGGCGCGCTGGCATCGGGATGCCTGTATCGGCCGCCACATCCCCGACCGGGATCCGGCTCCCGATCGCCGTCCCCGCGCTCAGACCAGTTGCAGCTCGAACGCCTTCAGCACCGCGCGGGTGCGGTCGCGCACGCCGAGCTTGGAGAGGATGTTGGAGACATGGTTCTTGATGGTGCCCTCGGCGACACCCAGCGAGTTGGCGATCTCCTTGTTGGAGAAACCGCTGGCCATCAGCCGCAGGATTTCGGTCTCGCGATCGGTCAGCGGATCCGGGCGATCCAGGCTGACGAAATCGTTGCGCATGTGCTCCAGGCCGGACAGCAGGCGCTGGGTCACCGCCGGCTGCACCAGGGATCCGCCGTCGGCCACCGTCCGGATCGCGCCCACCAGTTGTTCCAGCGACACGTCCTTCAGCAGGTAGCCCTTCGCGCCGGCCTTCAGCCCCGCCAGCACGAGCTGATCGTCGTCGAAGGTGGTCAGGATGATCGCGGGCGGCAGTTGCCCCGCGCGGGCCAGCGCCTGCAGGGCCTCCAGGCCGGACATGACGGGCATGCGCATGTCCATCAGGACCACGTCCGGCTTGATCTGGGGAATCATTTCCACGGCCTGCTTGCCGTCCGCCGCTTCGGCGACAACCTCGATGCCGTCGTCCAGCGCCAGCAGCGAGCGAATGCCCTGGCGCACCAGGGTTTGGTCATCGACCAGGCAAACACGGATCACAGGTTACCTCCAGGGGCTGTCTCGGACAGCGGTTCGGGTTCGGGTTCGGCGCGCAGCGGGAGCACCCCGGTGCTCTCGGCCGCCGGCAGCCGGATATGCAGGCAGAAGCCCTTGCCGGGCTGGGTCTCGACGTTCAATGCGCCCCCGTACTGGGCCAGGCGCTCGGCCATGCCGCGCAGGCCGTTGCCGGAGACCACCGTGTTGGCGCCGCCGCCATCGTCGCGGGCGTCGATGAGGATGCAACCGGCCTCGCGCCGGCAGTGCACCCACAGGTTGCGGGCGCCGGCGTGGCGGACCGCGTTGGTGATGATTTCCTGGGTGCAGCGCAGCAGGACGTGCGCCCGCTGCGGATCGTCCAGGGTCAGCGGCTCCTCGATGTCCATGTGGATGGCCAGCGCCGGGACCTTCTCGGCCAGCGGCAGCAGCGCCGCGCCCAGGTCGATGGCGCCGCTGTCGCGCAGCTGGCTGACCGCCTCGCGCACGTCGGTCAGCAGCAACCGGGCCAGGGTATGGGCCTGGCGCACGTGCTCCTGGGCCTTGCCCTCGGTGATGTGGCCGGCCACTTCCAGGTTCAGGCTGAGCGCGGTCAGGTGGTGGCCCAGCAGGTCATGCAGTTCGCGGGAGATGCGGGTGCGTTCGTTGACCCGGGCGCTCTCGGCCAGCAGCACCCGGGTGGCGCGCAGCTCCGCGTTCAGGCGGCGCTGTTCCTCGCGGGCCTCGGCCTGCTGGCGGGCCACATAGGCGGTGATCAGGACGAAGGCGGCGAAGCCCACGTAGAAGGCCGACTGGAACAGGGCCTCCCAGAAGTTGAAATCCTCCAGGGCCATGAACGACCAGACCAGCGGCGCATGCCCCAGCAACAGCCAGGCGATGGCCACCCGCAGGTTCAGCAGCCAGGGCAGCACCCCCGCCACGATCACCATCAGCATGGCGCTCAGGCCGGTCCGGCTGTACACGCCCACCGCCACCGCGGCCAGGGTCAGCACCAGCGCCAGCGGGATGTTCCAGGCCTGGGACACCCGCGCCCCCCGGGCGCCCAGCGAGCGGGTGGCGAACCAGTAGCAGGCGCCGAAGGTGAAGTAGGCCAGCGCGGTCAGCGGGATATCCACGCCCTTGCCGTCCGCGCCGCTGGACGGCGGCAGGAACCACACGTTCAGGACGATCGGAATGCCGACCAGGGCCCAGGTGTACAGGCCGGTGGCGCGCAGCAGGCGGGTGTGGCTGAGTCGTCCCAACATGGACGCAGTTTAGGGGCAATCATCGGTTCCGGCCGCCCACCGAAAGTCATGCAATCGGCATCCGGGGCCGCCCTGGCCGGTTCACGGACCGCTTACCCGGAAGCTGCCACCCTCCCGCCACAAATGCGATAATCCGCCGTCGGCCGCGCCGCGCGGCCCGCCCCGAACGAACGTCTCTTGCAAGACCTCCCGCCCGGAGTTGAGTAATGTCGATTGTCATCCGCGACGTGCGCGAGCACGAGCTGGATTCCGTCCTAGCCCTGAACAACAATGCCGGACTGGCGATTCTGCCGCTGGATTCGGCCAAGCTTCACCGCTTCTACGCGCAGGCCGAATATTTCCGCGTCGCCGAACGCGACGGCAACCTGGCCGGTTTCCTGGTGGGCTTCGGCTCCGGGGCCGACCATGACAGCAGCAACTTCGCCTGGTTCCGCGAACGCTATCCGCGGTTCTTCTACATCGATCGCATCGTGGTCGCCAGCCGCCGCCGTGGCGGCGGTGTCGGCCGTGCGTTCTATGCCGACGTGCAGAGCTACGCCGAGTTGCGCTACCCGCAGCTGGCCTGCGAGGTATTCCTCGATCACGGCGCCGATCCGGCGCTGCTGTTCCATGGCAGCTTCGGTTTCCGCGAAGTCGGCCAGAACCTGATGGCCGACGTCGACGTGCGCGCCAGCATGTTGATGAAGGAACTGTGCAGCTACCCGTGGGTGCAGGAAACCTATGGCGAAGCCCTGCCCGATCTGCCCTGGGCCCGTACCCGTGCGCTGGCCGCTTCGCACACCGAACGGCCGACCGGGACATGAGCGTGACCTCAGCGAACCTTGACTACGAACAGGCGGGTGAACTGAAGATCGGCCAGGTCGGCATCGCCAACCTGCGGATCCGCACCCTGGATGTCGACCAGCTCGTGCGCGAGATGCGCGAGCGGGTCGAACGCGCCCCCAAGCTGTTCGGCCGCGCCGCCGTCATCGTCGATTTCGGCGGCCTGACACGCACCCCGGACGTGGACACCGCGCGCGCGCTGATCGAGGGCCTGCGCGGCGCCGGCGTCATCCCGGTGGCGCTGGCCTACGGCACCCGCGAAATCGAACAGCTGGCCGAACAGCTCGGCCTGCCGCTGCTGTCCAAGTTCCGCGCCCAGTACGAGCGCGTGGACGCCGCCGCGGCCGCCCCCGCGCGCCCGGCCCCCGCTCCGGAACCGGCGCCTGCACCCAAGCCCGCGGCGGCGGCCAAGGCAGCCGCCAGCGCGGCCAAACCGGGCCTGATGCAGAAGACCCCGGTGCGCTCGGGCCAGCAGTTGTATGCGGAAAACCGTGATCTGACCGTGCTCAACACCGTCGGCGCCGGCGCCGAAGTCATCGCCGACGGCTCCATCCATATCTATGGCGCCCTGCGCGGCCGTGCCCTGGCCGGCGCGCAAGGCAACACCGATGCGCGGATTTTCTGCCGCGAATTCCACGCCGAACTGGTCGCCATCGCCGGCCACTACAAGGTGATGGAGGAAGTACCCAACGAACTGCGCGGCAAGGCCGTGCAGATCTGGCTGGATCAGGACCAACTCAAGATCGCCGCCCAGGACTGACGCGGCCCTACCTCACTAGAAGAACGACCAAGGAGAACACCATTGGCTGAAATCATCGTAGTCACGTCCGGCAAGGGCGGCGTCGGCAAGACCACCACCAGCGCCAGCATCGCCTGCGGCCTTGCCCGTCGCGGCAAGAAGGTCGCGGTCATCGACTTCGACGTCGGCCTGCGCAACCTCGACCTGATCATGGGCTGCGAACGCCGCGTGGTGTACGACTTCGTCAACGTCACCCAGGGCGAGGCCACGCTGAAGCAGGCGCTGATCAAGGACAAGCGTTTCGAGACGCTGTACATCCTGGCCGCCTCGCAGACGCGCGACAAGGACGCGCTGACCAAGGAAGGCGTGGAGAAGGTGCTCAAGGATCTGGGCGATGACGGCTTCGATTACGTCGTCTGCGATTCGCCGGCCGGCATCGAGAAGGGCGCGTTCCTGGCCATGTACTTCGCCGACCAGGCGATCGTGGTGGTCAACCCGGAAGTGTCCTCCGTGCGCGACTCCGACCGCATCCTCGGCCTGCTGGATTCCAAGACCCGCCGCGCCGAGAACGGCGAGCCGCTGAAGGCCAACCTGCTGCTGACCCGCTACAGCCCCGGCCGCGTCGAAAGCGGCGAGATGCTGAGCATCAAGGACGTGGAGGAAGTGCTGGGCCTGAAGACCCTGGGCGTGGTTCCCGAATCCGGCGACGTGCTCAACGCCTCCAACAAGGGCGAGCCGGTGATCCTGGATCTGGAATCGCCGGCCGGCCAGGCTTACGACGACACGGTCGCCCGCCTGCTGGGCGAGGAGCGTCCGCTGCGTTTCACCACACTGGAGAAGAAGGGTTTCTTCAGCAAGTTGTTTGGAGGTTGAGGCATGGGACTGTTTGATTTCCTGAAGGCCAAGAAGAACACCGCCGAAACCGCCAAGAACCGCCTGCAGATCATCATCGCGCAGGAACGTTCCTCGCGCGGCGGTCCCGACTACCTGCCGCTGCTGCGCCGCGAGCTGCTGGAAGTCATCAAGAAGTACGTCAACGTGGACGCCGAAGCGGTCAAGGTCGATCTGATCAAGGATGGCGAACACGACGTGCTCGACATCTCGGTCGCCCTGCCGGAAGGCCAGGGCTGACCGTTACCGGCTGTATCCCCGGGGAGCGTTCGGAGCGCTCCCCGTTCCCTCGGACCCGCTTCCATGAATGCTGCCGACCACGCCGAACCCGAAGTCCTGCGCGTGCGTGATCGCCTGTTCGCCGATCTGGCGGATCTGCTCGCACGCTACGATCTGCGTCTGCATCTGGTCGCCGATGGCGAGAAGATTCCCGGCAGTTTCTGGGGCGAGCCGGAAGCCGGCGTGATCGCCGACAACGTCTACGCGCGCGGCGACACCCCGCTGCACTCGATGCTGCACGAAGCCTGCCACCTGATCGTGCTGACCCCGGAACGGCGCGCGGCGGTGCATACCGACGCCACCGATTCGGACATCGAGGAGGACGCGACCTGCTACCTGCAGATCCTGCTGGCCGATGGCATTCCCGGCGTCGGCCGCGAGCGCCTGATGGCCGACATGGATGCGTGGGGCTATTCGTTCCGGCTGGGCACCACCCGCGACTGGTTCGAGGGCGACGCCGAGGATGCGCGCCAATGGCTGGGCGAACGCGACCTGCTGGCTCCCCGCTTCGGACAACGGCACGCGGCCTGACATGACCGCCGCGCCGCACGCGCCCTACCCGCCACTGGGCGCGCACTGGAACGGCCTGACGATACTGGCGCGCGGCGCCAACCGCGTGTGCGCGGTCGACCCGGACGACGCCGGGCATTGCCTCAAATTCGAACTGCCGGCCGACGAGCGCACGCGGGCCGGGATGCGCGCGCGCCTGCGTCGCGGGCTGGCGCGACTGTTGCCGGCCCTGGGCGAGAACGCCACCGAACTGCGCGCCTGGCGACGCCTGCATGCCCGGACTGGCGGCGGGATCGACGCCTGGCTGGCA
>Ga0247823_10002466_pt1 | contig 15245 bp, 10 predicted proteins | sample 13C_PalmiticAcid_2_FD_192426 | JGI IMG/M metagenome (GOLD analysis project Ga0247823, IMG submission 192426) | Soil microbial communities from agricultural site in Penn Yan, New York, United States - 13C_PalmiticAcid_Day30 | ecosystem: Environmental > Terrestrial > Soil > Agricultural land...
ATCTGATGCCGATGTTCATGGCGCTCGCGTCGCTGTCGCAGCTGTCGGTGCTCGTCGCGCGCAAGAACCGCAGGCTGGCCGGTGGCTGAGCGCGACCGCGCCATATACGACCGCCTCGCGCCGGTGCGCGAACGCGAATGGAACAAGGGGGCGGGGCTCGACGCGTTGCTGGAAGGCGCGCGCGAGCCCTTTGTCCTTCGCGGGCTCGTCGCCGACTGGCCGTTGGTCGGGGCGGGCAAAAGGTCGGCACGCGAAGCACGGCGTTATCTGCTCGATCGTGCGCGAGATCGTCCGTTCAAGGTGTCGATCGGCGCGCCGGGGCACGACGGGCGGCTGTTCTACGACGCCGAGATGGAAATGAATTTCCGCATCGGGACGGGCAAGCTCGCCGACATTTTCGGCGGCATCGATACGGCGGAGGAATGCGGCGAAAGCCGTACCGTCTATCTCGCCTCGATCGACATACCCTCACATTTCGACGGGCTCGACGAGGCGAATCCGGTCGAGCTTGGTGACCGCGATCCGCTGAAGAGCATCTGGATCGGGACGCGCACAAAGATCGCGGCGCATAATGATTTTCCCGACAATCTCGCTTGCTGCGCCGTCGGCCGCCGCCGCTTCACTCTGTTTCCGCCGCACCAGTTCCGCAACCTGTATCTCGGGCCGATCGACAATACGCCTGCGGGGCGCGCTGTCAGCATGGTCGATTTCGACGCGCCTGACCTCGCTGCCTTCCCGCGCTTTGTCGATGCGATGGCCGAGGCGCAAACCGTCGAACTCGAACCCGGCGATGCGATCTTCATCCCGTCGATGTGGTGGCACCATGTCGAAGGGCTCGCCGACTTCAACATATTGGTCAATTACTGGTGGCGTGCCACCCCCGCCTGGCTGGGTCAGCCGCAGGTGGCGCTGAACCATGCGATCCTCGCGATCCGCGACCTGCCGCCCGACGACAAGGCGATCTGGCGCGACCTGTTCGACTATTATGTGTTCGAGAATGACGACCGCGTTACCGACCATATCCCCGAAAAAGCGCGCAGCATATTGGCGCGGCTCACCCCCGAAAGCGCCGGGCGCCTGCGCGCATTTCTCTTGAGGACACTCAGCCGATGAATGAAAATAAACGCGTCCAGCGCATCGTGATTGCGGGCGGCGGCACGGCCGGATGGATGGCGGCGGCCGCCATCGCGCGCACTTTGGGGGAGGCAGTCGACCTGACGCTCGTAGAATCCGAAGCGATCGGGACGATCGGCGTCGGCGAATCCACGATCCCGCCGCTCGTCAATTTCAACCGCATCCTGCGCATCAACGAAGCCGATTTCATGCGCGCGACGCAGGCGACCTTCAAGCTCGGCATATTGTTCGACGACTGGAAGGATCTGGGGACGCAATATTTCCACAGTTTCGGCCTGACCGGCAAGGATCACTGGTCGGCGGGCTTCCAGCATTTCTGGCTCTATGGCCGCACCAGGGGGCATGAGCAGCCCTATGACGATTATTGCATGGAGCTGAAGGCGGCGATCGAGGGCAAGTTCGCGCATCTGCCCGAAGATCGCATGAACTATGCCTATCAGCTCGACTCCGGCCTCTACGCGCGCTTCCTGCGCGAGATGGCCGAGGCCGACGGAACGAAACGGATCGAGGGCAAGATCGCGCGCGTCGAGCTGGACGGGACAAGCGGCGATATCGCGGCGCTTGTCCTCGACGGTGACCGGCGGATCGAGGGCGATCTGTTCATCGACTGCACGGGGTTTCGCGCGCTGCTGATGGAGGGCGCACTCCACGCCGGGTTCGACGACTGGAGCAACTGGCTGCCGTGCGACAGCGCGATCGCGCTCCAGACGCCGAACGTCCATCCGCCGGTCCCCTATACGCGCGTGATGGCGCACGACGCGGGATGGCAATGGCGCATTCCGCTGCAGCATCGCACCGGCAACGGCATCGTCTATTGCAGCCGCTATCTCGACAAGGACGCCGCGCTCGACCGGATGCTCGGAAATATCGAGGGCGATCCGCTGACCGAGCCGAATGTCCTGCGCTTCACCGCGGGCGCGCGGCGCAAGCAATGGTATCGCAACTGCGTTGCCGTCGGCCTGTCGGCGGGCTTCATGGAGCCGCTGGAATCGACCGCGATCCACCTGATCCAGCGGTCGGTACTGCGCTTCATTCGCATGCTGCCGGCGGGCCGCGTCAGCGAGCGCGACGTCGCCGAATTCAACGAGCAGCAGATGCAGGACATGCTGCAGATCCGCGATTTCCTCGTGCTCCACTATAAGGTGACCAACCGCCGCGATAGCCCGTTCTGGCGCCACTGCGCGGCGATGCCGATCCCCGACACGCTCGCGCAGAAGATCGAACTGTTCCGCGAAACCGGCCGGGTGTTCCGCAAGAATGAGGAATTGTTCGCCGAGAACAGCTGGGTGCAGGTGATGATGGGGCAGGGGATCGAGCCGCAAAGCCATCACCCGATAGCCGAAAAGCTGCGCGACGACGAACTCGAGCGCTTGCTCGAAACGATCCGTGGCGAGGTGCGCCAGACCGTCGCCAGCCTGCCTGCGCATCAGGATTATGTCGCCCGCTATTGCGGCGCGGCGGTCCCGCAAGCGGCCTGATGCGTCCAGCGGCGCTCCTGTTGATGGCCACGGCCCTGGCCAGTGCCGCCGATGCTCGCGAGCCCGCAGACGGGCGCTGGCGGCTTGCGTGGTCCGACGAGTTCGATGGCGCGGCGATCGATCGCCGCAAATGGGATTTCGACGTCGATTGCTGGGGTGGCGGTAACAACGAACGGCAATGCTATACCGACAAGCGCGGCAATGCCGCGGTCGCGGGCGGCAAGCTGGTCATCACCGCGCGCAAGGAGAAAGCGACCGGGCCGGCGTTCCCGCTGTCGCAGCGTGGCGATCCGGCGAAGGCAAACGCCGAGGCGAGCCGCGACTTTACCTCCGCGCGCCTTGTCACGCGCGGCAAGGCGGCATGGATCTATGGCAAGATCGAAGTTCGCGCGCGGCTGCCGCAGGGGCAGGGAACATGGCCTGCGATCTGGATGCTGCCCGAGGACAGCCATTATGGAACCTGGGCCGCGTCGGGCGAGATCGACATATTGGAGGCGGTGAATCTCGGCGTACGCTGCGAGGCGTGTGAGGGCGGGATTGAGAACCGCATTCTCGGCACGCTGCATTTCGGGGGGCAGTGGCCCGACAACAAGCATAAAGGCGACGAGACCGCGCTCCCGGCGCCGCTCGATGGATTTCACGTCTTCGGGATCGTCTGGCAAAAGGGCAGGATCGTCTGGACTGTCGACGGCAAGCCCTATGCGACGCGCGTTGCGAGCGAGTGGTCGACCAGTGGGTCGACCGATCCCGCGGCGCCGTTCGACCGCCCCTTTCACCTGATCCTGAACCTCGCGGTCGGCGGCGGGCTTGCCGAGGGACGCGGATTGAAGGGAGTGGATGAAAGCGGCTATCCGAAAATTATGGAAATAGATTGGGTTCGCGTATGGCAATGCGGGGACGATGGCGTTAGCGATTGCGGCACTACGGGGGATCAAGAACGATAATGGGGCGTCGGCGGCAGTCGGTTACGATCAAGCATGTTGCAGCCGACGCGGGGGTGTCGCTGCAGACGGTGAGCCGCGTCATCAACAATGAGCCCAATGTCCGGCCCGAAATGAAGGAACGCGTCCAGGCGTCGATCGACAAGCTGGGTTATGTGCCCTCGATCGCGGCACAGCGGATGAGCGGGTCGCGGTCGTACCTGATCCTCGCGATCAACGACCGCGAGCGCACGATCGCCGACTGGCAGGGGCGGCAGGGGGTCGACTGGGTCGACCAGATGCTGCTCGGCGGCATGCTGAAATGCGCCGAATATGGCTATCGGATGATCTTCGAGCTGGTCGACACGCACAATGATCATGTCGAGCGCGAACTGCGCGCGGCGATCGCGGCGCTGCAGCCCGACGGCGTTATCCTGACCCCGCCGCATTCGGACAATCCGCTGATCGTCGGCCTGCTCGACCAGCAGAAGATTCCGTTCGCGCGTATCGGATCGCGCGGCGGCGCAGCGGGCATTGCGTTGACGATGGACGACGAGGGATCGGCGCGGCGCGCGACGCGGCATCTGATCGACCTTGGCCACGCGCGCATCGGGTTCATCCCGGGCTCGCCCGAATATAGCCTCAGCCGCTGGCGCATCGACGGCTGGGAAGGCGAGATGGCGGCCGCGGGGCTTTCCACCGACGGGCTGCTTGCGGAGGGCGATTTCACCTATGCGTCGGGCGCCGCCGCGGCGCGGCACCTGCTGGGCAGCGCCAATCCGCCCACGGCGATCGTCGCGAGCAGCGACCAGATGGCCCTCGCGACGCTGGAGGTCGCACGCGACCTCGGTATCGATGTGCCGGGACAATTATCGATCGTCAGCTTCGACAACACGCCGGTGGTCCGCTTCACGCAGCCGGCACTGACCGCGGTCGACCAGCCGGTTGCCGAAACCGCGTCGCGCGCGGTCGAACTGATCATCGCGGCGCAGCGCGGTGCGCCGCGTCCGACCGAACCGACGCGTGTTCAGGGCGGGCTCGTCCAGCGCGGGTCGACCGCAGCGCCGCCTGTCGCCGTCCATGGCTGACGCCGACGTTCCGCGCCGCCAGTCTCTCCCTTTCCTCCTGCTTTATGCGCTCGCGTCGGCGGGCGGGGCGATCGCCTATGTTCCCTTCCTGACGATCTGGCTGCCCGGGCGCATGACCCAGCTTGCCGGAACTGCCGACGTACAGGCACTGGGATATGTCACTTTTTTCGGGGCGATCGCGGCGAGCGCTGGCGGTATCGGTTTCGGCTGGCTCAGCGACCGGACGGGCAATCGGCGCGGCTGGATAATGACCGGGCTCGTCCTGACGATCGCCCTGCTGCTGCTCGTTCCGCTGGCACACGATATCTGGTCGCTCGTGGCGATCGTCGTGGTCTGGCAGCTCACGCTCAACATGATGCTCGGGCCGCTCGCGGCATGGGCCGGCGACTGCGTCCCCGACGAGCAGAAGGGCCTGCTTGGCGGGCTGCTCGCCTTTTCTCCGGCGCTGGGCGGCTGGTCGGGTTGGCTCGTCACCTGGCCGGGGCTCGTGTCGGCCGAGCAGCGGCTCATGGTCATTGCACTGCTGGTAGCGAGCGCCGTCCTGCCGGCGCTGCTGCTTGGCCGTCCGCGCGCATTTCCCGATCTCACCGCGCCGCCAACTGCGCGCGCAGTTGGCGGGCCGCGGCGGCGGCCGACCGGCCCGGCGGTGCGAATGTGGCTTGCACGGCTGCTCGTCCAGATCGCCGAGGCTGCGCTGTTCGCCTATCTCTATTTCTGGTTCCGCTCGATCGATCCTGACATGCACGACAATGAAAAGGCGCGATTGTTCGGCATGGCGCTGACGATCGCGATTCCGATCGCGCTGGCGAGCGGTCGCTGGGCCGATCGTAATGACCGGCCCTTTTTGCCGCTTGTCGTCGCGGCAGCGGTGTCGAGCCTTGGAATGGTCGGCATGGCGCTCGCGACGGGGCTCGATGCGGCGAAGGCGAGCTATCTCGTCTTCGGCATCGCAACGACGGTGTTCCTGTCGCTGCATAGCAGCCAGACGCTGCGTATCCTGCCGCGGTCGGACCGGCGCGGGCGCGATCTTGGCATCTTCAACCTGACCAATACCGTGCCCTCGCTGATCATGCCGTGGCTGACGATCTCGCTCGTTCCGGGGTTCGGCTTTGATGCGCTGTTCCTGTTGCTCGCGGGACTCTCGGCAATTGCGGTGCTGCTGCTCGCGACGATGCCGCGTCTGCGTTGATATAGCCCGAAAACAGAGCGCTTGCTTTCGTCCACCCGCTATGCGAAGTGGAACTTGATAACGTTCACATTAGAGGGATGGGAGAGACGATGCGCCGACAGGCAATGGTCATGGCGACCGCGCTGCTTTTGGCAGGAACCGCTATGGCGGCACCCGAAACCACAGCGCCGGACGACGCGGCGGTTCATCCCGAGCTATGGCCGGCAGCAAAAAGCCCGGCGGCGATTTCCGATCCCGAGACCGAAGCGCGGATCGATGCGCTGATCAAGACGATGACGATCGAGCAAAAGGTCGGCCAGCTCGTGCAGGCCGACATCAGCACGGTCACGCCGAAGGATCTGGAGACATATCCGCTCGGCTCGATCCTTGCGGGCGGGAACAGCGGCCCGAACGGCAATGAACGCTCGACCGCCGCCGATTGGGCGAAGCTCGTCGGCGATTTTCGCGCGGTGTCGCTGCGCCCGCAGGCGAACGGTATCGCGATCCCGATCATCTTCGGCGTCGATGCCGTTCATGGGCACAATAATATCCCCGGCGCGACGCTGTTCCCGCACAATATCGGCCTCGGCGCCGCGCGCGATCCCGAACTGATCCAGCGCATCGGCGCCGTCACCGCAGCCGAAATCGCTGGCAGCGGGATCGAATGGACTTTTGCGCCGACGCTGGCGGTGCCGCAGGACCTGCGCTGGGGCCGCAGCTATGAAGGCTATACTTCCGACACCAGGCTAATTGCCGAATATGCGAAGGCGATGGTGCTGGGGCTGCAGGGACCGCTGGTCGCGGGCAAAACGGTCGATGCGCAGCATGTCGCCGCGACCGCCAAGCATTTCCTCGCCGACGGCGGGACGTTCGAGGGCAAGGATCAGGGCGATGCCAAGGTCGACGAAAAGACCCTGATTGCCAAGCATGCGCAGGGTTACCCCGCCGCGATCGACGCCGGCGCGCTGACCGTTATGGCGAGCTTCTCGAGCTGGCAGGGCGTCAAGCATCACGGCAACAAGGGGCTGCTGACCGACGCGCTCAAGGACAAGATGGGCTTTGCGGGCTTCGTCGTCGGCGACTGGAACGGGCACGGGCAGGTCGCGGGATGCAGCGTCACCGATTGCGCGCAGTCGATCAACGCCGGGCTCGACATGTTCATGGCGCCCGACAGCTGGAAGGGGCTCTACGAGACCACGCTGAAGCATGCGAAGGACGGCACGATCAGCGCGGCGCGGCTCGACGATGCGGTGCGCCGCATCCTGCGCGTCAAATACAAGCTCGGCCTCTTCCCCGAAGGCCATGTCGACCGCAGCATCGTGAAAGCCGTCGGCACGCCCGGTCATCTCGCCGTTGCGCGCGAAGCGGTCGCCAAGTCGCTCGTCCTGCTCAAGAACAACGGCAGCGTGCTGCCGATCAAGGCTGGCGCGCGCGTGCTTGTCACCGGCCCCGCGGCCGACAGCATGGCGATCCAGTCGGGCGGCTGGACGATCAGCTGGCAAGGGACCGATGTCACCCACGCCGACTTCCCCAATGGTCAGACGATCTGGGAAGCGCTGAACAAATCGGTGCGCGACGCGGGCGGCGTCGCGACGCTGTCCGACGGCGGCGTATACAAGGAGAAGCCCGACGTCGCGATCGTCGTGTTCGGCGAAAATCCCTATGCCGAATTCCAGGGCGATGTCGCGACGCTCGATTACCAGCCTTCGGAGGCGACCGATCTTGCGACGCTCAAGAAGCTGAAGGCAGCGGGCATCCCGGTGGTCGCACTGTTCCTGTCGGGGCGGCCGATGTTCACCAACCCCGAGATCAACGCCGCCGATGCGTTCGTTGCGGGCTGGTTGCCGGGCTCGCAGGGCGCGGGCGTCGCCGACGTGCTCGTCGCGGGCAAGGATGGCAAGACGCCGCGCGGCTTTACCGGCACCTTACCTTTTGCGTGGCCCGCCGATGCGCGCTCGCCGGTCGAAAAACCCCAGTTTCCGGTCGGCTATGGACTGAAATATGGCGCGAGCACGAGCGTGCCGCAGCTTTCGGAAGAGCTGGGCGTCGACATCGCGGCAGCGCTGAATGTGGAGAATTTCTTCTCTGGCGGCCGCGCGCGCGCGCCGTGGGTGCTCTCGATCACCGACGCGGGGGGCAAGCGCCCGGTCGAATCCGCGCCGATCGCGAGCCCCGGCGGCATGATCGCGGCACGATCGGTCGACGTGCGCGCGCAGGAGGACGGCAAGTCCTTCGCCTGGACCGGCCCTGCGACACTTGAGCTGACCGGCCCCTATGCCGACCTGTCGCGCCAGCTGGGCAACAGCTTCGCGCTGCGCGTCGACTGGCGGATCGATGCGACCGGCAGCGCGCCGGTCAGCCTCGCGCTTGGCGGCAAGGCGTTCGACATCTCGGCTTTGGTCAAGGCGGCGCCCAAGGGACAGGTTTCGACGATCAAGGTGCCGCTCCGCTGCTTCGCCGACGCGGGCGCCAATCTGCGTCAGGTCGACTATGCCGTCTCGATCGCGAGCGACAAGGGCTTCGCCGCGACGCTGCTGAATACGAATGTCGAGGCGGTTGGAGAGAATCTGCCTTGCCCGCCGGCCGCCAAATAACCAAACCCGCACACGGGTTGGCCTGATAAAAACAGGGAGAGAGACATGGCATTGGCTCCAAACGTCGCACCGAGCGCGAATTCGGACGCGGTCGAACAGCCGGGCAGGGGCGGCGGAAGCGCGAAGGTCGTGCTGATTCTCGCCTTTGCGGTGTTCTTCCTGCTTGGCGGGGTGACGAACATCAACGACTTGCTGGTCGGCAAGTTCAAGCCGATGTTCCACCTGACGCATGCGCAGGCGAACCTCGTGCAGATGGCGTTTTTCATCGCCTATGGCGCCTTTTCGATCCCCGCCGGGATCATCATGTCGAAGCTCGGCTATATCCGCACCTTCGTGCTCGGGTTCATCATCGTGGCGGCCGCCGCTTTCCTCTTCATCCCGGCGTCGGCCGCGGCGTCCTACCCGGGCTTCCTTGCAGCGCTTTTTTGCATCGGTGCAGGGATCACGGTTCTGCAGGTCGCGATGAACCCGGTGATCACGACGCTGGGGCCGGTCGAAACCTCGCACAGCCGGCTGACCTTTGCGCAGGCGTTCAATTCGATCGGGGTGTTCCTGATGGTCTATGGCGGCGCGACCTTCCTGCTTGGCGACGAGCAGCCGATCGATGCCGAGACCGCGAGCGAGGCGCAAATTCAGGCCTATCGCGTCGCCGAGGGCGCGTCGATCGGCACCGCCTATATGTGGCTCGGGGTGCTGATGCTGGTGATCGCGGCGGTATTCTGGATGTATCGGTCGGCGCTCGACCACGCCAAGACCGACACGGTCAAGTTAGAGGGTACGTGGGGCCTGTTGACCCACAACCGCCGCGTCCAGTTCGGCGCGCTGTGCATCTTCGTCTATGTCGGCGCCGAAGTGGCGATCGGCTCGAACCTGATGGCTTATCTCGGCGAGCCGAGCGTGATGGGACTGGGGCTCCAGGCGGCGGGCAAGCTGGTCGCGATGTACTGGCTGGGCGCTCTGGTCGGGCGGTTGCTCGGCGGTTTCATCCTTCGACTGGCGAAGCCGGGACGCGTGCTTGCGACCTTTGCGGCGGGTGCGATTTCGCTGATCATCCTGTCGGCGGTGACGACTGGCGCCCTGTCGGGTTGGGCGCTGATCCTCGTCGGCTTCTGCAATTCGCTGATGTTCCCGACGATCTTCAGCCTTGCGACCGAGGGGCTCGGCGAACGGACGCCGCAGGGGTCGGGTATCATGTGCACCGCGATCATCGGCGGAGCGATCGTCCCGTTCCTGTTCGGAACGGTGGCCGACCTCGGCGGCGACATCCGGCTCGCGCTGGCGGTGCCGCTGATCTGCTATGCTATTATCGCCAGTTTCGGACTGTGGGCGGCGGGGCGTCCGGCGACAGCGTAACGGTTAAAGCCGCGGACGATCGGCTCTGGTGCGCGATCGTCCGCGGCTCCCCGCCCCCTCGCGGGAATTCGATATTATACCGGATCGGCGATGCGGATGCAGTTCCGGCCTGCCGCCTTGGCCTTGTAGAGCGCCTCGTCTGCCGCCTTGAGTGCGGCGCGCGTGTCGCCATAGCCGAAGACATCGGCGACCCCGCCCGAGAAGGTGATCTGGCCGAAGGGCTCATCGGTCTTGCGGTTGATCAGCCGCCGGTCGGCGAGCGCCTCGCGTGCGTCGTCGAGCTTTGCGGCGGCCTCGGTCGGGGTCAAGCCGCGGAACAGCATCACGAATTCCTCGCCCCCGTGCCGCGCGACATGGCAATGGTCGTTCGAAATCCGCGCCAGCGTGTCGGCAATCGCCTTGATGACGCGGTCACCCGCTTCATGGCCGTGGAGGTCGTTGACCTTCTTGAATTCGTCGATGTCGCAAAAGGCGATGCTCAGCGGTTCGACTGCGGCGCGCGCTTCCTTGTAGTGGCGGTCGAGCAGCACCTCGAAGGCGCGGCGGTTGGGTAGCCCGGTCAGATAGTCGAGTTCGGCGTCGCGTTTGGCGCGGTCGAGGCTGCGGCGAAGCGCCTTTGCCTCATCCTCGCTCTTGCGCATATCGTCCTCGGCCTTGCGTGTGCGGTCGAGCATCACCTTGGCGAGGTCCGCGAGGCTCGAAACGATGCGGCCGGTCTTCTGGAGTTGTTCGAGGTCGACGACATGCTGCTCAAGCTCGGTTCCATAATCGCTCGTGACGGTCCGCGCCTCTTTCGTATTCGCCTGAAAGGATTCGATATTCGTTTCGAGGCGCGTCATCAGGCGGTCGAGTTCGACGCGATCGGGCTGGTTGCTTTCCTGTTCGTCTAGCTCGTTGAGCCATTTCTGGTTGATGCCTTCGGCCGATTGCGCCTGTGCGACAATTTGCCGGGCGAGCCGCGGGTTGCGGCCCGAAAAGGCGCCATGGGCGAGCAGCAGGTTCGCGGGCGACACGTCGAGGTCATTGTCGACGAGAAAGGATGTGATCGAGGCGGCGAGTTCGTATCGCGCCTGTCGTGCAAGGTCATATGGTCCTGCACCGTTCGGCGGCGCGTGGCCGCCTTCGGGAGGAGCGCCGCGCGATTGGCGAAGCCCCAGCCAACCCAGGAACCGTCCTACCGGCTCGTTCGATTGTGTCGCTTTGGTGGTCATGCGACATTTAACGTGTCGCGCAGCAGAGATTTAAGCCGGATTTGCGTCTGCAATTCGCAATTTTCGAGCCCATATGATCCAGATTGGAGGGATCGTCGCAATCAAAACGGTAAAACAGGAACTTAGGTCGACCTGCCGCTTGAATGATTGCGTAGACAGGCCGTTTTCTGGCACTGGACAGGAGCGTTCGACCAGAAGTTGAAGGAGCCGATCGTTGCTGGGCTGGATATTCTTCCAACGGGATCTCGATCCGGCCCTGCCGGAGGTCCCCGAAATCCTGCGGTTTCAGGAGACCGCGGCGGCGCGCGGGATCGAACTGCACGTCCTGAAACCGCATAATTTCGACATCGTCGCGGCGCCGGTCGAGGGCTGGTCGGTACATTATGAGGGTCATTCGCTGGCCCGGCCCGACTTCATCCTGTGCCGGACGGGCGCGGAGACCGACTATTTCACGCTCGCGGTGCTCCGCCATTTCGAACGCCGCGGCGTGCGCCTGATCAACGGTCCCGAAGCCATCGACCTTGTCGCCGACAAGCTCCATACGATGCAGCGGCTCGCGCGCGCCGGATTGCCGATCCCGGCGACGATCCTCGGCAAATTTCCGATCGGGGTCGACATCGTCGAGGAGGAGCTGGGTTTCCCGCTGATCGTCAAGACGCTGCGCGGCACGCGCGGCACCGGGGTCCTCAAATGCGAGGATCGCAGCCAGTTCGAGGATCTCGCCGGCTTGCTCGAGAGCGCCGACGCCAAGGCCGATTTCCTGTTCCAGCATTATGTCCGGTCGAGCCACGGGCGCGACGTGCGCGTGCTCGTGATCGGCGGCCGGGTGATCGCGGCGATGGAACGGCGCTCGCCCGCCGGCCACTTCAAATCCAATGTTTCGCTCGGCGGCGTCGGTATCGCCTATACGCCGACGGGCGAAATGGCCGACCTCGCCGCGCGCGCCGCCGACACGCTGGGGCTGGAAGTCGCCGGGATCGACATATTGTTCGACAATGAGGGATACCGGATTTGCGAAGCGAATAGCGCCCCGGGGTTTCAGGGGCTGGAACGCGCGTGCAGCATCGATGTACCCGGCGCGATCTTCGACTGGATCGAGGCGAGCCACGAGGTACAGGACCGGCCGATCAAGGCCGTGACCGGCGAGGCGCTGATCGATCTCGTGTTCGGTGGCCGGCTCAGCCTGCGCGCGGTCGGCGACCGGCTCGAGGAACCGCGCGCCTTTGCCCGCGCGGTCGGTGTGCGGCTGGTCGGCGCGGGGCTGGGATCGGTGCTCTCGTCACTGACCCCGGGACCGCGCGCGGCGCCGCACAGTCCGGTCGCGCGCCGCCTCGAAGCGCTCCGCGCCGATGCGCGCGGGGTCCCGCTCGCGGTCGCCACCGATATCGAACAGGAACAGATTTTTCTGACCGTGCTGGGCGTCTCGATCTGGGCCGCGGTGCTGCCGTGGCTCGCGGGCGGCGAGCCGGTCTTCGCGGGTGCGCTGTCGCTGATCGCGCTGTGCTTCCCCGCGGTTTTTCTCTTCACGCGCCGAACCCCGAAAGCCACCCGCCGCCGATCGGCCGCGCGATGACGATATTCGACGGGCTGACGCTCTGGGCGCTGCTGCCCTTCATCATCGCAGGATTTGCGGCGCAGTTGATCGACAGCGCGCTCGGCATGGCGTTCGGCGTTATCGGCACCGCGCTGCTGCTCGTTCTGGGCTTGCCGCCGGTTTCGGCCTCGGCGGCGGTCCATGTCGCCGAAAGCTTTACCGGCGGCGTGTCGGGTCTCGCGCATGCGATGCAGCGCAACGTCGACTGGCGCCTGTTCCGCCGTCTCGTCGTCCCGGGCATCGTCGGGGGGCTGATCGGCGTGTGGATATTGACCAATATCGACAACAGCATCGCGCGGCCGGTCGTGCTCGCCTATCTCGGGGCGGTCGGCATCTATCTGTTGTGGCGCGGCGCGCGGCGTCCGCAAACCTATCGCAGCATCAAGTTCGTCGGGCCGCTCGGGCTGGTCGGCGGGATCGCCGACGGGTCGGGCGGCGGCGGGTGGGGGCCGATCGTCAGCGCCAATTTGCTCGCGCAAGGCGCCGAACCACGCACCGTCATCGGCACGGTGAATGCGTCCGAGTTTTTCGTCACCGTGACGATCGCCGCCGGTTTCATTGGCACGATGGGCTGGCAAAGTTTCAGCACAGCGGCGATCGGCCTGCTGATCGGCGGCGTGATCGCCGCGCCGATCGGGGCCTGGCTGGTCCGCCGCCTGCGCGCCGACTGGCTGGTCGGCGCTGCAGGCGTATTGCTGCTCGTCGCGAGTGCTTACGGCTTCATCGCGCTGATGTTCGCGCCGGTGCCCTCGTTCCGCGGCTTCTAGACACAGCGCATCGCGAAGGCCCAGAAATGAGCCTTCTGACCATATTCGCTCGCGAGGTCGGCGCTGCCCTGATGCCCGCTGTCCATGTCGGTGTGCAGGAGCGCGGGGTTGCCGCTCGTCGAGCGCCGCCGGACTTCGGCGACCAGCTTGGCGGGTTCCCAATAGGCGACGCGGTCGTCCTTGAGGCCGGCCGTGCAAAGCAGGGGCGGATAGGCGGCGGCCCGCACATTCTCATAGGGTGAGATGGAGGCGATATAGTCATAGGCCTTGGCATCGGCGAGCGGGTCGCCCCAGTCGGGGCGGAACAGCGGCACGAGCGGATGTGCGCCGTCGCTCATCGTATTGAGCATGTCGACGAACGGCACCTGCGCGATAACGCCGCCCCACAAGGCCGGCGCGATATTCATGCTGGCGCCGACAAGCAGGCCGCCGGCCGAGAGGCCATAGGCGATAACCTTGCCCTTGGCGGTATAGCCCTCGGCCGCCAGATGTTCGGCGCAGGCGATGAAATCGGTGAAGCTGTTGCGCTTGGTGAACTTGCGCCCGCCGAGGAACCAGCGGCGGCCCTTCTCCGATCCGCCGCGGACATGCGCGATGGCATAGCGCCAGCCGCGATCGACGAGCGCGAGCGCGGGGATCGAGAATTCGGGATCGCTCGGCACGCCGTACGATCCATAGCCATATTGCAGGAGCGGCGCCTTGCCATCCTTCGGCGCGCCGCGGCGCGAGAGGAGGGTGATCGGCACCATCTCGCCGTCGGGGGCGGGGGCGAGCAGGCGTTCCACCTCGTAATCACCAGGGTCGAAATTAGCGACCGCCTGTTGCTGGACGACGCTCTGCTTACCGCTCTTGAGGTCGACGCGGATCCAGCGGCGCGGCGATTTGGGCGACTGGTGGACGATCATCACCGATGACGCGCCATAGCTTTGCTCGGGCGGCAGTTCGATCGCATAGGCGGGATCGTCGAAGGCGACGGTCCGCTCGGACCCGTCGGGTCGCTGGATAACCAGCCTGTGGAGGCCATCGACGCGTTCGAGCCGCACCAGTGCGTCCTTGAACGGCAGGATCTGGAGGATCGGCGTACCTGCGCGGTGCGGCACGAGCGTTGCGACGGTGCGAAAGCTATTCGGATCGAGGCGCAGCAGCGCCATGTCGAACGCATTGCCGGCGTCGGTGAGCGCGATCAGGCCGCCGTTCCATTCGTCGATTTCATAGAGTACCCCCGTCTTGCGCGGCCAGACGATGGCAGGGGCGGCGGTCTCATCGGCGGCGGGCACCAGCCGCACTTCGGCGGTCTCGGGGCCGGCGAGGGTCAGCGCGATGAAGCCGTCGGCGGCCGTGCGCTTTACCTGCATGAAGATCGCCGGGTCCTTTTCCTCATAGACGAGATCGGTGGTCTTGCCGTCGACCGAGGTACGATAGAGGCGCGTCGGGCGGTTGCGTGCATCGCGCCAGATCCAGAACAGCCAGCGCGACGAGGGCGCAAAGACGAGCCCGCCATAGCCATAGGCATCTCTGTCAACGACTGTGCGGACCTCGCCGCTCGCATTGTCGCGAATACAGACGCGGTGTCGGTCGTTGCCGATCACATCCTCGGCCCAGGCGAAATAACGATGGTCGGGGCTCGGCTGGTGCCCGGTGCTGCGGAAATAGGGCTGGCCCTTCGCGCGCTCGGCCTCGTCGATGAGTTGCTCGGGCTTTCCGCCCTTCCGCTTGCGCGTGTAGATCGCATGCGCCGCGCCCGCGGGCCGCGCCGACCCATAGTCCCAGCCGTCCTTTTCGAGCGCCGGGGCGGCCATGTCGCCCGATGCCCGGGCGAGCATCGCGTCCAGCAGTTTGGCGCGCTCGCCGGCCAGCGGCGCGAGCATCGCGTCGGCATAATCATTCTCGGCCTTCAGCATCGTGCCGACCGCCTCGGGTAGATTGTCGCGCGACCGT